>WBZL01004111.1_pt1 | contig 12835 bp, 10 predicted proteins | sample 5204291 | NCBI WGS metagenome assembly WBZL01 (sample SAMN12344345, study PRJNA552823) | activated sludge metagenome | biome: Activated sludge suspended growth; feature: Nitrification reactor; material: Wastewater; isolation source: activated sludge from nitrification reactor of wastewater...
GAGACCATGCGCGGCGCGATCATCCGCGGCATCGACCCGACGCGCGAGGCCGAGGTCACCGACCTGGCGCGGCGCCTGCAGCATTCCGCGCTGGCCGGACTGAAGCCCGGCGAGTGGAACGCGGTGCTCGGCAGCGAGCTGGCGCGCCAGCTCGGCGCGGCGATCGGCGACAAGGTCACCCTGGTGTCGCCCAGCGGACAGGTCACGCCGGCCGGCGTGGTGCCGCGGCTCAAGCAGTTCACGCTCGTCGGCACCTTCGACAGCGGGCACTACGAGTACGACAGCGGCCTGGTGCTGATCCACCTGGACGACGCCGCGCGGCTGTTCCGCACCGACGGCCCCACCGGCGTGCAGTTGCGCCTGGCCGACGTGCACGCCGCACGCACCGTGGCCGCCGACCTGGCGCAGGCACTGGGCCCGCAGGTCGAGGTGCGCGACTGGACGCGCACCAACCGCAACTGGTTCGACGCGGTGCAGATCGAGAAGCGGCTGATGTTCATCATCCTCACGCTGATCGTCGCGGTGGCCGCCTTCAATCTCGTCTCGACGCTGGTGATGACGGTGACCGACAAGCGCGCCGACATCGCCATCCTGCGCACGCTGGGGGCCAGCCCGCGCAGCATCATGGGCATCTTCGTCGTGCAGGGCGCCGCCTCGGGCGTCATCGGCACGCTGTCGGGCGTGGCCATGGGGCTGCTGGTGGCCTTCAACATCGACGTCATCGTGCCGGCCATCGAGCGCGCGCTGGGCGTGGCCTTCCTGCCGGGCAGCATCTACGTGATCAGCCGCATGCCCAGCGAACCGCTGGCCAGCGACATCGTGCCCATCGCGCTGATCTCGCTGGCGCTGGCCTTCGCCGCGACGCTGTACCCGAGCTGGCGCGCCAGCCGCGTCAACCCGGCCGAGGCGCTGCGCTATGAGTGAGCCGGTGCTGCGCGCGCAGGCGCTGCAGAGGCGCTTTCGCGAAGGGCGCGGGCCCGACGCGCTGGACGTCACCGTGCTGCGTGGCATCGACCTCGAGGTGCAGGCCGGCGAGACCCTGGCCATCGTCGGCGCGTCGGGCTCGGGCAAGAGCACGCTGCTGCACCTGCTGGGTGGTCTGGACGCGCCGACCGCCGGCCGCGTCGAGCTGATGGGGCGCGACTTCGCGGCGATGGACGCCGCCGAGCAAGGCCGCTGGCGCAACCGGCACCTCGGATTCATCTACCAGTTCCACCACCTGCTGCCCGAGTTCAGCGCGCTGGACAACGTGGCGATGCCGCTGCGCATCCGGCGCGAGCCGGTGGCCGTCGCTCGCGACGCCGCCCAGGCGATGCTGACCCAGGTGGGGCTGGCCGGCCGGGTGGCGCATGCCCCGGCGCAGTTGTCCGGCGGCGAGCGCCAGCGCGTCGCGATCGCCCGCGCGCTGGTCACGGGGCCCAGCTGCGTGCTGGCCGACGAGCCCACCGGCAACCTCGATCGCGACACGGCACACCAGGTCTTCGAGCTGATGCTCGGCCTGGCACGCGACCGCGGCACGGCCTTCGTGCTGGTCACGCACGACCGCACGCTGGCGGCGCGGTGCGACCGGGTGCTGGAGCTGGGCCGCTGATCGGTTGATGGTCCGCACGATCGGGCCGGCGCGTCCACCGGCACCAGCAGCGGCGCGTTGCCGGTGATCACCATCAAATGTTGCATCTGGGGCCTGCCGATACCCCACGTTCCGCCCTCAGAATGCCCCCGCTGATCCGCAGGAGTTGCCCATGTCCGTCACGACCCAGGTTTCCATCCCCGTCGAAGCGAGCTTCGAGCTCGACCCCGCGTACGCGATCAAGCGCCTGTTCGCCTATCCGTTCCATGCCGCCCCCACCGCCGACCTGCTGGCCGAAGGCACGGCCGCCCTCGGCGCCGGGGTCAAGCCCGGCGCGGTGATCGACTTCCTGCTGACCTATCCCGGGGTGGGCACGCCCTTCGACGCCTCGGTCGACAGCGACGCCGCCTTCTGCGCCGCCATCGTCGACGGGTTCTGCCAGGACTCGTCGATCTCCGCCGCGACCCGCGCGGGCTGGGTGCAGGAGCTGTTGCCGGTGCTGGCGGCGTCGGCCTCGCGTGGGGTGTTCGTCGAGTGGCTCTGCGAGCTGGTCGACCTCTACACCGGCCCCGACGCCGAGGTCCTGGCGTTGAAAGGCGTGCTCGCGGAGCGGATGACGCGCGTCGACGAGTTCCTGGCCAGTGCCGAGGGCGCCCACTACGCCGGCGGCGGCTGGGACACGCTGCAGGCTGCCCTGGTCCCCGAGCCGGACCCTCCCACCTACTCGCTGTCGGCCAGCGTCGCCTCCGTGGACGAGGGCGGCAGCCTCGTCTTCACGCTGAACACCACCCACGTGGCAGCCGGCACCACCTTGCCCTACACCTTGTCGGGCACCGGCATCACCGTGGACGACGTGCTGGGAGGCAGCCTGTCGGGCAGCCTGGTCGTCGATGCCCAGGGTCGCGGGCAGCTGACCGTGTCGCTGCGCGCCGACACCACCACCGAGGGCGTGGAGACGCTGCAGATGCAGCTCGACGGCGGCCTGGCGGCGGCGTCGGTGTCGATCGCCGACACCAGCCGCACGCCCGATCCGGTCCCCACCTACGCGCTGAGTGCCACGGCCACCTCGCTCAACGAGGGCCAATCGATCACCATCACCTTGACGACGACCCTGGTGCGGGCGGGTACCACCGTGCCGTTCACGCTCTCGGGGTCCGGCATCGATGCCAACGACATCGATGGCGGCTTGCTGGCCGGCGAGTTCACCGTCAACGCCGAAGGGCTGGGCAAGGCGATCTTCACGATCCGGGCCGACCAGACCACCGAAGGCGCCGAGACGCTGCGCCTGCGGCTGACCAACCGGTCCGAGCTGATCGACATCGCCATCGTCGACACCAGCCTGACGCCGGCCCCGGTGGGGACGCGCGATGTCACCGTGCTGGCCGACGACATGAACAACCCTCGCGCGCACGCCCCCACCACGCCGGCCGAGGGGGAGATCCGCATCGAGACGTTCCTGAACTACGACCTGCTGGACCAGTCGGGTCCGACGCCCTCGCGCATGACGCTGACCGAACTGCGAACCAGCGGGCCGACGGCGGGCGCAGCGCTCGACACCACGAACTCGAGCGCCGACCGCGGCAACATTCCCCAGGTCAGCAACGTCGACCTGTACACCTTCGACCTCGGCCTGGAGGTCGACCTGGTGGACTACAGCGCCGAGAGCGGCCGCGTCGTCGCGATCATCAGCGCCGAGGAGCCGGCAACCCAGCAGCGTGTGCTGGTCAACGACGACGCCACGGACGCCGCCTACGACGATGCCACCGACCGCGTCGACCGCCTGCGCAACGTCGAGGAGGTCGCGGCCTCGCTGGGCGGTGGCGTGCTCGACCTGACTCCCTCGGGCCAGGACTGGCTGCTCACCTTCAGCCATGGCTTCGACTCGGGTGACGTCGTGGCCAGCCTGGACCGCGCGGTGCACCGCGTCACGCTGTCCGGGCTGGACGACGGTCAGTCGTACACCCGCAGCTACCTCGAGTACCGCGATGCCGGCCTCGACAGCCAGGTGACCCAGGGCCGTGCGTTGTGGAGCGACGTGCAGGGCAGCGACCACGACGAGACGCTCGTGTTCAGCGCCAACGAATCGCAGGACCAGCGCCTCAACGTGCTGCGCGGCGGCGACAACGCGGTCAAGTACAACGAGCTGACGCGCAGCATCCTGGTCGACGTGGCCATCGTGCCCTGGGCCGACTCCACCGACCCTGCGGACGACGACAACGCCAGCGGCCAGTTGACGGCCACGGCCCGCTTCACGACCGGCAACGGCACGACCCTGCTGAGCGCCCGCACCCACGTCACCTCGTCGCACACGCCGGACAACGAGGTGGCGCCGGGCAGCCTGCACCTCGCCGGCACACAGGACGCCGAGGATGCCCTGAGCTTCGACGGCGCCGACCTGGCCAAGATCGTGACCCTCGGCGACTCGGTGCACGGCACGCTCACCGGCAAGGTGCGCATCGCCTCCATGCCGCAGGCCGATGCCATGACCTTCACCGGCTTCGAGATCCTGCACGACAGCAGCACCTCCGACGACCTCTACCGCATCGCCGACATCGATCAGGCCCTGGGCTCCGGCCCGCGCCTCGAGGATGCCGGCAGCAGCGACCACGACGGCATCGCCATCGGCAACGACGCCCTGGGGTCCACGGCGGTGGGCGGTGACCCCGACAAGGTGCTCCTGGCCACGCTGAGCGGCGCCGCCGGATTCGACACCGACTTCGATGTGCTCGACCTGAGCGCCATCACCGAGGGCGAACTGGCGGTGGCCGGCACGGCGGGCACCGACGACGAACTGGTGCTCGGCGCATTGGCGCACATCGACTCGACGACGCTCTTCGAGGCTCTCGTCCTCACCGACGCGTCCACCGACAAGGGCAACGTGCTGGTCCTCGATCTCGATGCCGGCACGCTGGACGCCGGGGTCACCACGCTGTTCTCGTTCGCCGGGTCGATCCTGAGTGCAGGGGGCCTGGTGTTCGGCAGCCACGGCGCGAACGAACTGATCACCCCCATGTCGGTGGCCATGACGCTGCGTGTCCAGGACAGCAGCGCCGGATCGGGCGCCACGCTGTGGGGTGGCAACGGCAACGACACCCTGCGCGGCGACGAGGGAGACGACACCTTGCGCGGTGGCGGTGGCAACGACGACCTTCAAGGTGGACTGGGCGAGGACCGATTCGTCTTCGAAGCCAGCGCCGCGGCCAACGGTCAGGACACCATCGACGAGTTCGCGCCGGCCGACGACAAGCTGGACCTGACGGCCTTCACCGGCGTGGCCATCGGTGGCAGCAGCGCGGCCATCGATGCCGACGTCGGTGGAAACCTCGCCGGCGAGGCCGACACGGTCGAGCTGGTCTTCAATGCCGACGCAGGCCTGATCGACAAGACCGACTTCGCCGCCGACACCGCCGTGGGCAAGCTGGTGATGCCCGACGGCACGCACTGCGTGGTGATCGTCACGGCCGATGCCACCGGTGCCGCCGGCGACGCCGCCAACACGCCGATGCACGTCTACTACGTGACCAACGGTGAACTGCTCGGCACATCGGACCTGAGCGTCACCCTGGTCGGCACGGTCAACTCCGACGACGAGCTGACCCTGGCCCAGATGGTGGCGGCGGTCGGCTGAGCGGGCGCCCCCGATCGCCGGGAGCGCGACGGACCGCCAGTTCGCGATCCTGGACAATCGCGACGTGCACCACCTGACCAACGCGGACCTGCACTCCCACTCCACGGTTTCCGACGGCACCCTGGCGCCGGAGACCCTGGCCGGCCGGGCCGCGGCGCGGGGCGTCGAGCTGTGGTCGCTGACCGACCACGACGAGGTGGCCGGCCAGCACCGCGCCCGCGAAGCGGCTCTGGATCTCGGCATGGCCTACCTCGCCGGCACCGAGATCTCGGTCAGCTTCGCCGGCGAGACCGTGCATGTGCTGGGCCTGGGCATCGACCCCGACGACGCCGACCTGCGCGCCGGTCTGGCCGCCACGCGCGGTGGACGGCTCGAACGGGCCCGTCGCATTGCCGACGAGCTGGCGCGTGTGGGCATCCCCGGCGCGCTCGACGGCGCACTGGCCTACGTCGACAACCCCGAGGCCGTGTCGCGCACGCACTTCGCGCGCTTCCTGGTCGAACGCGGCATCTGCGCCGATGCGCACGAGGTGTTCCGCCACTACCTGGGCGAGGGCAAGCCGGGATTCGTGCCGCACTTCTGGGCGCGTCTGGGCGACGCGCTGCGCTGGATCCACGGCGCCGGCGGCGTGAGCGTCATCGCCCACCCGGCGCGCTGCCGCTTCACGCCGACCGAGGAGTACGCGCTGTTCAGCGAGTTCGTGGCCCACGGCGGACGCGGTGTCGAGGTGGTGGTCGCCGCGCACAGCCTGGCCGAGCAGCGGCGCTTCGGCGATATCGCGCGCGAGTTCGGGTTGCTGGCCTCGCGCGGCAGCGACTTCCATTCGCCGGACGAGAGTCGCGTCGACCTCGGCGACCTGCCCGACCTGCCGGGCACGCTCGACGCCGTGTGGGTGGCGCTGCAGCCGCGCGTGCACGATCCGCGCCGATGAGCCGGCCGCCGCCGCGCCCCGTCCGATGAGCAGCGGCGGCAGGGTGGCGCGGCCGCTGCTGGGCATCGGCCTGGTGCTGGTGGTGGGCAGCCTGTTCGCCACGATGGACACGATGATCCGCCATGCCGGGCGATTGCTGCCGGTGCTGCTGCTGCTGACCGGGCGCTACCTGTTCCAGGCGCTGCTGATGGCCGGCTGGCTGGCGCTGTCCCGACGCGACGGCTTCCGCGCCGTGCACCCACGCTTCCAGACCGCCCGCGGGCTGCTGCTGCTGGCCACCAGCGCGATGAGCTTCTTCGGCCTGCAGCACATGCCGGTGCCGGAGTTCACCGCCATCAACATGCTGCATCCGGTGCTCGTCACGCTGCTGGCGGCCTGGTGGCTGCACGAGCGCATCGTCGGCCTGCGCTGGCTGCTGGTGGCCGGCGCGTTCGCCGGCGCCTTGCTGGTCATCCGCCCGGGCGGCGGGGTGTTCGGCTGGGCCGTGCTGTTTCCGCTGGGCGGGGCCTGCTTCTATGCGGTGTTCCAGGTGCTCACCAGCCACCTGGCGGCCCACGAGAACCCGGCGACGACGCACTTCTGGACCGGCTTCGTCGGGGCCGTGGTGCTGGTTCCCCTGCTGCTGGCCAGCCCGCAGCCGGCGCTCCAGGTCCTCGGCCAGGCGAGCCCGACCGAGTGGCTGCTGCTGCTGGGCATCGGCGCCTGCGGCACCTTCGGCCACCTGTTGCTGATCCTGGCCCTGGGCATGGCACCGACGGCCACGCTGATGCCCTTCATCTACGTGCAGATCGGTGCGGCCGCGCTGCTGGGCTGGTGGGTCTTCGGGCATCTGCCCGATCGCTGGGCCTGGGCCGGCATGGCCGTCATCGCCGCCTGCGGCGCCGCCAGCGCCTGGCTGAACCTGCGCGCCGCCGGCGCGCGTGGCCGGTCCGACTCCCCGGTGGCGGCCGACACGCTGCCCGAGTAGGGCGCCGGGCTGCCGGCTGCCGGCGCGAGGCCGGGCGCCTCGCCTCAGGAATGGATGTAGGTCTCCAGCTGCGCGATGGTCATCTCGTGGTCGGCGATGATGTCGTCCATCAGGTCGCGGATCGAGATCATGCCCAGCACCTTGCCGCCTTCGGTGACCGGCAGGTGGCGGAAGCGCTTCTCGCGCATCAGCGCCATGCACTCGCGCGTGCCGGTCGACGGTGACACGCAGAAGACGTTGGGCGTCATGATCTCCTGCACCCGGGTCTCCTTGGAGCTGCGGCCCTGCAGCGCCACCTTGCGCGTGTAGTCGCGCTCCGAGACGATGCCGACCATGCGCTCGCCGTCCATCACCACCAGGGCCCCGACCTCGTGCTGCGCCAGCAGCTGCAGCGCGTGGTAGACGCTGTCGGCAGGCCCGACCATGCGCAGCGAGTTCGGGCGGTTCTTCAGAAGTTGACCCACGGGCTTCATCGAGATCCTCCTACGCGGCCGCCGCGGCGGCACCCTCCACAGTCTAGGCGCTGTCGGCCGGCGGCGCGACGGGCGCGGGGTGCTCGTTCTAACCGATGGCCTGCCCGGCGACTATCGGCTACGTCAAGGTCGGTGAACACCTGTAAGAACTTGCCGTCGGCGGCCCGGCCGGGGCAAACCCCCACCGCCGCAGGCTGCCCGTCAGCCGTGCGAACATCGTTCATGGCCCTCGATTCGCCCCGCACCGGCGTGGCGTGGCGCCCCTGGCGCCGCGCCGGTCCGCTGCTGCTGTCCGTGCTGGTGCTGCTGGGCGGCTGCGTGGTCCTCGACGAGCAGCAGCGCCGCTGGATCTTCCAGCCGTCCGACCGCACCTGGGCGGGCGCCGTGGCCGCCGCCGACGGCATGCAGGACGTGTGGATCGAGTTCCGCTCGGCCGAGGCCGCCGACACCGTGCGCCTGCACGGCCTGTGGCAGCCGCAGGGGCGCGCCGACGCCCCGGTGCTGCTGTACCTGCACGGCGCGCGCTGGGACGTGCGCAGCAGCGCCTACCGCATGCGACGCCTGCACGAACTGGGCTTCGCCGTGCTGGGCATCGACTACCGCGGCTTCGGGCGCAGCACCCATGCCCTGCCGTCCGAGACCCTGGCGCGCGAGGACGCGCGCGCCGCGTGGGACTGGCTCCAGCGCCACCATCCCGGGGCCCGGCACTTCGTCTTCGGCCACTCGCTGGGCGGCGCCATCGCCACCCAGCTGGCGGCCGAGGCCGATGGCCTGCAGGGCCTGATCGTCGAAGGCTCGTTCCCGTCCATCCCCGACGTCTTCCGCAGCTTCAAATGGGGCTGGCTGCCGCTGGAGCCGCTGATCACCCAGCGCTTCGAGGCCGCCGAGAGCATCCGCCGCGTGCGCGCCCCGGTGCTGGTGGTGCACGGCAGCGAGGACCGCCTGATCCGGCCCGAGCTCGGACGCGCCCTGTACGAGGCGGCACCCGAACCGAAGCGCTGGCTGCTGGTGGAAGGTGGCACGCACCACAACACCAACGCGGTGGGCATGGCGCAGTACCGTGTCGCGATGAGCGAGCTGTTCGGGCTCTGAGGGGCCGGCAGGCGAGGTCTCCGCAGGCAGGCCTGCGGCGCGCCGTCGACATGACGCCAGCTGCCTCGGGCGCCCGCGCGCGACCGTGTCGACGGAATTGACACCATCCGGGCGCGCCGGCACGGCGGCCCAGACGTCACCTTCTCGTCACCATCCCTCACCGTCCTCGGTGGGACGGTGCCATCCCGCACCGAACCGGCGGCTCCGGGATCGCGGCTTGCTGCGGCCGGGCCACATCCACCGCCGGAGCTGCCGCATGCCCTGCCCCCGATTCCGCCCGCTGGCCCTGGGCATCGCCGTGTCCGTGCTGTCACCAGGCGCAGGCGCCGAGATCGTCACGCTCGGCGGCAACCCTCAGCCGTTGCCCGAGTGCCCCTTCCCGGGCCTGGCGGGGCTGTGCAAGATCGACAGCGCCGCCCGGGCCGTCGGCGTGGTGTCCGATTTCGCCGCCATCCGCATCGGGCAGAGCGGTCAGGGCGGCCTGCAGATCGGCGATGGGGCCACGGTGAGCCTGACGCGCACCGAACTGGCACCGGGCGTCCCGTAGAGTCCCAATCTGATCGTCGGCGACAACGTCCACGCCTCCGGTGCGCTGTCGGTCAGCGGCAGCGGCCGGCTGTCGATCACGGTGCCCGACGCCGGCAACGGGTCGGGCGGCTTGTTCGTCGGACCTTTCGCCGCCGCACCGTCGAGCACCGGGGCCACCACGATCGTCGGCATCTCCGATGGCGGCCAGGTCAGCGTGTTCAAGCCCGGGGGCTGGAACGTCGCCGCCGCGGTCGGCGTCGGCTATGGCGCCGGATCGGTCAGCAGCCTCAACCTCGATGGCGGCATCACGGGCTTCGGCAACCAGGCCGCCGGTGCGCGACTCGACACCACCGGCAACCTGTCGATCGGACGCCTGGGCCAGGGGGATGTCAACGTGTTCCGCAACGCGGACTTGAGCGCCCATTTCATCTTCATGTCGACCATCGGGAACTCGGGCGTCTCGTCGCTCGGGGCGGGTGTGGGCTCCTCGATCACCGCCGCGGGCATCTTCGCGGGCATCGGCCTGCTGGCCGACGGCAGCAGCTACGACCCGTCGAGTGCGGCGCACGGACGCGCCGCGATCAGCACGCGGTTCGGCGGGACGATCGCCGCGCCCATCGTGATGGGCGAAGGCGCCACCTTGATGGGCACCGGCACGCTGGCCGGCCCGGTGTCCAACTTCGGCGGCACCATCCGGCCCGGGTTCTCGCCCGGCACGCTGCACTTCGGGGCCGGCCTCGACGACCACGGCGGTCACATCGTCATCGAGATCGGGCCCGACGGCCGGCGCGACGGCCTGGACATCGGCGGCGATCTGTCGTTCGACGGCACGACGATCGAGTTCGCCTTCATCGAGGGCTTCGCGCCCGAAGCCGGCTTCACCCACGCGTTCGCCCAGGTCGCCGGTCGCATCGACCTCGGCGATGCCGACTTCACGTTCTCGGGCCTGCGCAGCGGCTTCGGCTTCGACGTGCGGGTCGACGCGCCATCGGGCGCCCTACAGTTCGTCGCCCTCACCGACGGCGTGTCCCTGCCCCTGCCGTCGTCGCTGGCACTGTGCGTCGCCGCCGGTGCAGCCGCGGCGGGGCTCGGGCGCCGGGCGCCGCGCTCGCGGCGCCGCCGATCCCTCTTGCCGGGATGAGGGACACCTTGCGACACTGCACGCGTGAACGATGACGGTGTCGAGCCGCCGACCGCCGCGCAGATTCCCGGCGCGCTGATCGACGCGGAACTGCAGCGGCTGGCCGCCAGCCGGGGCTTCCGCCGATCGCCGCGACACCTGCGGTTCCTGCGTCACCTGGTCCAGGCCACGCGGGACGGCCAGACCCAGCGGCTGCGCGAGATGGCTCTGGGCGTGGAGGTGTTCCTGCGCCACCCGGCCCGTTTCGACCCTCGTCTCGACACGATCGTGCGCGTCGAGGCGCGACGGCTGCGGATCAAGCTCGAGGCCTACTACGCCGACGAGGGGCTCGATGCCCGGCTTCAGTTCGTGCTGCCGGTCGGACGCTACGAGGTCGAGATCCGGCGCCGCAGTCCGCGCGCGCCCGAGTTGCGCAATCGCAATGCGGTGGCGGTGTACCGGCTGCAGGCGCCCGCCGGCGCCGACGAGCTGACCACGGCCTGGGCCACGGCCTTGAGCGCCGAACTCGTCGCTACCGTGCAGCGACTCAACGGCCTGCGCGTGGTGGCCGCCGGCGTGCCGCCGGCGGACCTGACGGCGGCCACCGCCCGGCGGGTCGCGCGCGACCTGCAGGTCGACTCGCTGGTCGTCGGCCAGCTGGTGCCCGGTGCGGACGGCCTGCGCGTGGCGCTGCGCCTGCTGCGCGCGGAGGACGGGCGCGAGATGTGGCGCCGCGAGCTGACCTGCAGCCCCGACCACCCTCTGCGGGCCTTGGAGCCGCTGGCCCGCGGCATCGTCTCGACCTTGCACCGCGACTCCGCCGAGCGTCAGCTGCAACGCATCCGCCTGTCGGGCAGCCCGCCCTATGTGCACGCGCTGGCCGGCGGCGGACCCACGCCGCGTGGCATGGAGCTCTTGGCCCTGGCCCGGGTGGCGATGCGCCGCAACGGCAACGACGACTACCGCAAGGCCTTGCATCTGACCGAGGAAGCGGTCACGCTGATGCCCGGCTATGCGCCGGCCTTCGGGCTGCTGGCCGAGGCCCTGCTGGCGCTGGTGGCCACCACGACGATGCCGGGGCGCCCGATGCTCGACTCGGCGCGTCGGGCCGCCGAGCGTGCGCTGGAGCTCGACCCGGAACTCTCGGACTCGCACGGCCAGCTCGGCTACCTGCTGTTCGTCGACCGCCGCGATTGGCCGGCCGCCGAGGCCCGGCTGCTCGAGGCGCTGCGACTGGCCCCCGCGCTGGCCGGTTCGCACGCGCGCTACGGCATGTTCCTGATGATGAACCGGCGCTACGACGAGGCCCTTGCGGCCTATGCCGAGGCGCGCGACCTGGACCCGCTGTCGCTGCTGTACCGGTGCCACGCCGCGCTGGTGCACCTGTATGCGCGCGACTACGGCCGTGCCGCGAGTGGGCTCGATGCGGTCCTCGACATCGATGCCGCACACATGATCGCGCTGGCCTTGCGAGCCGCGCTGCACCTGTACACCGGCGACAGCGACGCTGCAAGGCGCACCTACGAGGCCATCCAGCGCCACCATCCGAAGCTGATGCTCGGACTGTGCGGGCTGGCCCAGGCGGATGCCCTGCAGGGCCGCGTCGACGACGCGCGCGCCCGCCTGACGCAGTTGCAGGCCGCCCTCGACGCCGGATATGTCTCGCCGTATCTGCTGGCGATGGTGCAGGCGCGGCTGGGCGACCACGATGCCGCGCTGCAACGGCTGGACCAGGCGGCGCAGCTGTCGGACCCCAACTTCGTGTGCGCCGGCGTCGACCCCTGCTTCGACGCCTTGCGCGGCATGCCCGAGTTTCAGGCCTTGCTGCGGACCCACGGACTGGGTGTCGTGGCGCTTCCGGCCTGATCCATCCCCACGGACCGGACCGGCAACTTTCGCGGGAGGCGCGCGCGTCCTGCCTCGCAGCGACAGGCGCCTGCGGCGCGCGCTGAGCGTCCGGCGGCTGGCGTCCGGTGCCGTCACGGGGCCGTATGCTCGACCCATGGCCGGCCAGCGAGACCCCGACGAGCACCCCTACGGCTGGGTCGTGGCCTGGGCCTGCTTCACGGTGCTGGCGGTGGTGTTCGGCGCGTCGTACGCCTTCGCCGCCTTCTTCGAGTCGCTGCAGACGGCGTTCGCGGCGCGGCGCGCCGACGTGTCGCTGGTGTTCGGCCTGTCCGGGCTGCTGTACTTCGTGCTCGGTGCCGGCGCGGGCATCCTGGCCGACCGCTTCGGGCCACGCGCCGTGGTCGTCGCCGGCATGCTGTGCGTCGCGGCCGGGCTGGCGGCCAGCAGCTGGGCGCCCACGCTGACCGCGGTGACGCTGCTCCACGAGGCGCATGCCACCGCCGGCGACGCAACGCACGCGCGTACCAAGGCCTGGTTAAAGCTTGACAGCGTTGTTGTTGCGGCGGCAGCTGCGGCTGCTTCGGAGGGCCCGCCGCGATGTCCAGCACCACGGCCGCGCTGCCCAGATCCGCGTCATCGATGCTGACCTCCTTGCGCGTCGCGTGCGGCAACGCGGCG
>WBZL01004113.1_pt1 | contig 12826 bp, 17 predicted proteins | sample 5204291 | NCBI WGS metagenome assembly WBZL01 (sample SAMN12344345, study PRJNA552823) | activated sludge metagenome | biome: Activated sludge suspended growth; feature: Nitrification reactor; material: Wastewater; isolation source: activated sludge from nitrification reactor of wastewater...
AGCATTCTGTAAAATAGCCATAATTATTAACCCAGGAATCAAAAACTGAGAATAGGAAACGCCTGGATAAATTTCGATACGTGATTCTAATATATGTGAAAAAATCAACAAATAAAGCAAAGTTGATACGATAGGCGCCAAAATTGTTTGGAAACTGACCTTCCAGAACCTCAAGAGCTCTTTATGAAATAAAGTCAAAAAACCTGTCATGTCCCTATAAATGATTCATCGCTCATCATTCTTACAAAGACTTCTTCTAAATCAGGCTCCTGAAGCTTCATTTCGAGTATTTCAATTTTTTCCTGCTTTAAAATGGTAAGAATTTCTGAAATTTCCAAGTAATCTTGAATTTTAAAAATATAGCATTCATTTTGCTTTATCGATGACCATTTAATTAGCTGCATTGGTAGTACTTCACACGCTAAACGAAGCTGTAACGAGATATCACGGATTTTATCAATCAAATTACGAATACTATCCAAAACAATAATTTTTCCTTTTTTTAGCATTGCTACATGTTGGCATAATGCTTCAGCTTCTTCTAAGTAATGAGTCGTCAACACAATTGTATGTCCATCTTGATTCAGCTGTTTAACGAAAGACCATAAAGCTTGCCTAAGCTCAACATCCACTCCAGCTGTCGGTTCATCAAGTATGATTACCGGAGGTTTATGAACCAGGGCTTGCGCTATCAATACCCTTCGCTTCATACCTCCAGAAAGCGCTCGCATATTAGTGTCTGCTTTATCAGCCAGATCAAGTCGGTGCAATATTTCATCAATCCATACTTTATTTTTTCTGATGCCATAATATCCAGATTGGAAAACCAGTGTCTCACGCACAGTAAAAAAAGGATCAAAAACTAATTCCTGAGGAACAACGCCAAGCACACTTCGGGCTTTTGAATAGCTAGTTACAACATTGTGACCCATTACTTTAACCTGGCCACTATTAGCCATGACCAATCCTGCCACAATACTAATCAATGTTGTTTTACCCGCACCATTTGGCCCAAGTAATGCAAAAAATTCCCCTTGAGCGATTGAAAGTTGAATATCCTCCAGCGCAACCAAATTACCAAATGATTTATTCAGTCTCTGAATCTCGATTGCTGGAATCATCTACAAACAAAAGAAGCAAACCTACTTTAATTAAAGTTAAGCAAAAACTGTGATCGAGAAATGACTTATTAGGTGGGTAAGATTATTTCACTCAAACCATACAATTTGAGTAAACTACTTAAATTTTCCGGCAAGTGAACAAAGTGAAGATCAAGTTTCCGCGTTTTTGCTATCCGTAACCATTCAAGTAACATACTCACAGCTGACGAATCAACTTCTGTTACTTCGTTCAAATCGATAATTTGACAATGGCTATCCATTAGATCAATCCCTTGCTGAGTTAATTCAACGACATTATTAAATGTAATCGAACCGCTAAGAGCAACCTTATTTCCATCTAGATAGATTGCCATGATTGATTAAGTTCATCCATGTTAATTAAAACTCAATTCGCAGACTTATTACTGCCCTTCTAGCGATTTATTTTTCTTCGCAAGTGATTCAATTAGGCCGTTAACCCCCCCTTTCTTTATCTGACTATTAAAAGTACTACGATAATTTGTCACAAGACTGACTCCAGCGACTGTCACATCAAAAACTTTCCATCCGTTATCTGTTTTTTCCATACTATAATCAATTGGAACAGGTTCTTTACCTCGCCCTTGAATCACAACCGTTTTGACCGTAGTATTTTTAGCGTCAGACTGAGGTGAGATCGGATTGACTTCAATCACTTCATCACGATAATTCGTTAGTGCGTTGGAATAAGTTCTCACTAGCAAAGTTTGAAATTCATTTACTAGTTCCTTTTGTTGTTGGGGCTCTACTTTTGACCAGTTCTTCCCCATCGCAAGTTGAGTCATCCGTGTAAAGTTAAAGTGCGGTAGTATTTTATTTTCAACCAAATCAAGAATACGATCTTTTCCACCCTTCTTGATCCCATTATCCTGCTTGATGATAGCAATCACTTCATCAACCGTATTTTTAACTAGTAGATCAGGCGCAGTATCCTTTGCCCATCCTGATAGAGCTACACATAGCAGTATCAAAGAAATCAATGTATTAATCATTTTTTTCATAATTATCTCAATCCTCAAAATTATCCGATAAGTGTATTAATTCTCAGAAGCTTTATCAAACAGAAAGCGTCCTATCATCTCTTCTAGCACCATGGCTGAATTTGTTTTCATAATTTTATCACCATCCGCAAGCATTACTGCATCGCCCCCTGGTGACAAACCAATATACTGTTCTCCCAGTAATCCAGACGTCAAAATACTAGCAAAGGTATCCTTTGGAAATTGATAAGAACTGCTGACTCCCATTGTAACAATTGCATCATGGGTTTCCAGACTATATTGAATATCCAATACACGCCCTACAACAACACCAGCACTTTTAACAGGCGCTCGAATTTTTAGGCCGCCAATATTTTCAAAATTTCCTGTTAAATTATACACTTCCCCTGCATTATAGCTTGTCAAGTTCCCTACTTTTAACCCTAGAATCAGCAGGGCTCCAATACCGGCCATCACGAACAGCCCGACCCAGAAATCCATTACTGTTCGTGACATCAACTCACTCCTCTGAACATAAATGAAGTTAATACAAAATCTAATCCAAGAATAACCAATGAAGAGGTCACGACTGTTCGAGTCGTCGCGCCTGAAACACCTTCGGCAGTAGGCGGGGCATCGAAACCTTCAAAAACCGCGATCGCTGTAACCGCAACGCCAAAAAAGCAGCTTTTGATCACACCATTTACAATATCATAGCGAAAATCAACCGCGTTCTGCATCTGTGACCAAAATGATCCATTATCAACCCCAATAAAAACGACGGTAACCAGGTATCCGCCGAATACTCCCATTACTGAGAACATGGCAGCCAGAAACGGCATTGATATCACACCAGCCCAGAAACGTGGCGCTACTACCCTTGCAATCGGATCAACTGCCATCATTCCCATCGCAGCTAACTGATTTGTTGCTTTCATTAGTCCAATTTCAGCAGTAATAGCCGATCCAGCTCGGCTCGCAAACAATAACGCCGCCATCACAGGACCAAGCTCTCGAACCAAAGAAAGCGCAACTAATGTTCCCACTGCAGACTCTGAACCATATTTCTGCAGTGTTTCGTAGCCTTGTAAACCAAGAACCATTCCAACAAAAAGGCCTGATACAAGAATAATAATCAGTGAAAGAACACCAACAAAATAGATTTCCCTAACGACAAGACCAAATCGCAAAAAACTAGTTGTTGATTTGAGTAAAACCCAAACAAAAAACCGACTTGCAACGCCCAAACGCCAAATGCTATCAATCGTCCGGTGTCCTATCGCTTGGATACTAACCACAATGCGGTTACGCAACAAAATTCTCCAGCGCCAGGTCTTTTTGATAAGATTGAGCAGGATAATGGAATGGTACAGGACCATCCTCTTCACCATGCACAAATTGATGAACAAAAGGTGCGACCGAGTTTTTTACCTCTTGTGGAGTGCCTTGCGCAGCAATCACGCCATCCGCCAAAAAATAAACATAATCTACAATTTTCAAAGACTCTTGGACATCATGTGTAACCACAATTGATATCATTCCTAATGCATCAGTTAATCGTCGGATCAGATTACCAATTACGCTCAATGAAATTGGGTCCAAGCCAGTAAAGGGTTCATCATACATTACGAGCATGGGATCAAGTGCAATTGATCTTGCTAAAGCAACACGGCGTGCCATCCCACCGGATAACTCTGCTGGCATCAAGTGATGCGCACCCCTTAGCCCTACAGCCTGTAATTTCATCAAAACCAGGTCTCGTACCATTGATTCTGGTAAGGTAGTATGCTCCCGTATTTGAAAAGCCACGTTATCAAAGACAGAGATATCCGTGAATAAGGCACCAAACTGGAACAGCATCCCCATCTTTCTTCGCAACTTAAACAATTCATCCCGACTAAGGTGATGAACGATTTGATCTGCAACTTTAACATGACCACCAGAAGGTTTAATTTCCCCACCAATCAAACGTAATAACGTCGTTTTCCCCGAGCCACTCCCACCCATCACTGCAATCACTTTCCCACGCGACATAGCCATGTTAACGTTATTCAAAATTGGCCGTGTACCATATGAAAAGGCTAGATTCTTGATCTCGATCAGATTATCTGTCATGAGATTCTTCTGTCAGTTGTAATATTACGAAAAAATAGTATTAAGCGTAAAACAAGGTATTCTAATTCAGAACCTGAATCGATGGAGATTTTCTTCCGTCAATTAATATTGAAATTAATACTGATTAATCACCAGCTACCAGTAATGCGACTTTATAACCAATCTTTAACTTTTATTAAGTTGATACTCGTTATTTTAGTAATTAGTGCTACTCCATTCAGCACACAGGGTAATACAATTTATAAATCGACTGACGCCGCAGGACAAGTCACCTATTCCGATACACCGACACCCGATGCAAAGCCGATCTACTTACCTTCCACATCATCACTCACGCTACACCAGGTCACTGCCGTACTTGACGGTGATACGATCATACTCAAAGGAAATCAGCATATTCGCTTATTGGGAATTAATGCCCCTGAAACTGATACAAGATATCGTGAAGCAGAAGCTGGCGGTATCGTCGCAAAAAAATGGCTACAAGAAAAACTAACTGGAGTAAAAGTCTATTTGGAACATGATCAACTGAAAACAGATCATTACAATCGGTCACTTGCGCATGTTCGTACAAAGAACGGGGAGCACATTAATTTAATTTTAGTTGAAAAAGGGTTAGCATTTGTTAATTTGATACCCCCCAATCTCCGCCATGCTGATACCCTGATTAGCGCTCAAAAAAGAGCAGAAAAAGAGAAGCTAGGTATTTGGGCCTACCCTGCCTATGCACCTTTTCCGATTACTCAAATTGCAAATAAAAAAACACGTAGTTGGCAACGTTTTTACGGAAAACCCATTTCAATTAAGCGTAGCAAAAAATACAGCCGACTCTTTTTTAGTAGCAATATCGATGTCCGTTTTGAAAATAAATACCTAACTTTATTTCCATCATTAGAGACCTATTTGAATAAAACCATCGAAGTTCGTGGATGGGTATCTCGTCGAAACGATCACTACTCAATATCAATTCAACATCCTAGCGCAATTGTTATTCACTAGACTAAATTTAACTGCTTCCTTGATTTATAGATTTTATCTTTTTATCTGTCAGATTATCTAAATTTCCCAAGAATCTTCTATTGTCAGCCAGATTACTGCCGTTAAGAATTTGAAAAATTAGGTAGTTGAAAAATATATGGCAACAATACAATCCAAAACATTAGCTGAATTAGACACTCTCTATCCAGAAAATTCCTCAAAAAATTATCCAGAAGAGCACGTTTATGAATGGCTTATTCTAGGCATCACCATTGATGGCCGAACATTCCGACCAAGCGACTGGGCAGAGCGTCTTTGCGGCGCAATTGCACAATATAACAATGGGCGCTTAATCTATTCAGAGTTAGCTTATCCAATTTCGCGCAACGGACAAATTGGTATAGTGATTGAAACCTTACTAAGAAGCGAAAACCCAACCATCTATTCTTTTTTTATGGACTTTGCCCGAGATAATCGACTAAAAATTATCTCCGGTAGAGAAGCCCCTCGCTCACTCAATACCAACTCCACTCAAAACAATCGCCCTCTCCGTTTAGTTATTTAATTAAGTGAAATCTCATCACAAATCTGACCAATTTTAGTATGTCTAGCTTTATAAATTAACTATTTCGGCTCTATCTGAGAAAGATGCTGAGCTACAGATAACCTTGCACCTAGCCATCCAAGAAACCCTGCAACAACGCCTAACAATAAAACCTGAAAAAGAGATAAAGGATTTAAGCGTAAACTTAACTCATAAAGTTGTGACAATTCAGTTAAATTATCATTGATCTTTTGAGCCCCAACAGCAATGATAATCCAAGCTATTAAGGCACCTACCACTCCTTGCAATGCACCAAAATAAAGAAAGGGGCGTCGTATAAAACGATCCGTTGCACCGATCAGTTTTGAAACTTCGATCTCTTCTTGTTTTGTAAGTATTTGCAACCGAATTGTGTTAAATATGACAATTACTAGCGCCACACCAAGCAAAGAAGACAGCATGATAACTGCAACTCTTCCTAATTTAACAAAAGCATGCACTTTTCTGGTCCAATCGGAGTCAACTTGAACATATGACACCGCTGGCCACTGCTGCAAAGTTAGTCGATTCTCTTCTAACTTATCAGGTGGCATATGTTGCGTATGAATAATAAAAGCATGGGGCAATGGATTCTTTTTTAAATGAAGCGCAATATCTCCCATCCCACTTTCGTGTTGTAGCTGCGCTAAAGCAATTTCATTGGAAACAAATTGAAAGCTCGTAATACCATCAAAACTTTCCAATCGTGAATTAATATTTTCAATATCAGACTCAGTCGCATCAATCTCAAGAAATAGGCTTATCTGAGGTGAATGTACAAAATGGTCTGAAAAACTTTGTAAGTTATCTAATAAGGTATAAATCCCTAACGGGAAGCTAAATGCAATACCAATTACTGCCACACTTAGAAAATTTGAGACAGGCTTAAAAAAAAATTGCTTTGCAGTTACCCCCAAAGCTTGCCAATGTTGAGAAATCCATACTCTCATACCATAAGATGTCCTTGATTGAGTGAAAGTATACGCGCAGTTGAATCATTCAAAATCGTTTGATCATGGGTTGCTATTAATACCGTAACTCCAACTTGATGAAATGATCGAAAAACATCCATAATATTTTGGGCATATGCCACATCAAGATTTGCTGTGGGTTCATCAGCAATCAAGATTAAAGGCCGATGAACGACAGCTCGCGCAATACACAGGCGCTGCTTTTCTCCTCCAGATAACGTAATGGGATACGCCTTTTCTTTATTTAGCAACCCAACTTTATCTAGTGCTGCACGCACTCGCCTTTCCATGACACTCTTTTCGAACCCATGAATTTGTAGTGGTAGCATCACATTAGCAAATACTGTGCGATCATATAAAATCTTTTGATCTTGAAAAATAATCCCTAGGCTGCGCCTTAAAAAAGGGACCATGCTTTTCTTCAGTTTATTCACAATTTGATCACTAACCGTAATACTTCCGGATGTAGGCTTCTCAATTGCCGCAATCAATTTTAGTAACGTGCTCTTTCCTGCGCCCGAATGGCCAGTAATAAATACCATTTCACCTGCATCAATCGTAAAAATGAGATTCGTTAGCGCTTCATAGCCATCTGGATAACGCTTATAAACCTTATCAAAAGTAATCATTACAACTCAAAACTAATCGAATAAAGCCTCAACAAATTCAATTGCATCGAAGGGCCTAAGATCATCTAAGCTCTCCCCAACACCAATAAAACGTAAAGCTGGCGGATTGTTTGGATATTGCGCTGCAATCGCTGCAATAACGCCTCCTTTTGCTGTTCCGTCAAGCTTTGTTAAAACCAGACCCGTCACATTTAAAGCCTCATTAAAGATTTTGACTTGGCTTATGGCATTCTGTCCTGTGTTAGCATCCAGTATGAGCAATACTTCATGCGGTGCGTCAGGCAGCGCTTTATTGATGACGCGCTTTATTTTTTTTATTTCTTCCATTAAGTGCATTTGTGTAGTCAATCTACCCGCTGTATCAGCCAATACGATATCGATATTTCTTGCCTTCGCCGCATTGATTGCATCAAAAATAACAGCTGCAGGATCACTTTTCCCGGGAGAATCGCTTTCTTGTGCGATTACCGTCACATTATTACGCTTACCCCATTCGACCAACTGCTCTCGTGCAGCGGCACGGAAAGTATCACCTGCTGCTAATAGAACTGATTTTCCTTGAGACTGAAAATAATAAGCGAGCTTCCCAATTGTTGTCGTCTTCCCAACACCATTTACCCCTGCAATCATGATTACAAAAGGTTGATGAGTCGATATATCAAGAGGTCTCGCTAGCGGTTGAAGCAATTCAATGAGTGTTTCTTGTAAAACTCCCTTCAATTGATGAGTATCACTTAATTGATCACGCTTAACCTTGCCCCGCAAAGAGTCTAACAACTGATTGGTCGCCTGTATCCCCACATCAGCCGTAAGTAGAATTGTTTCGAGCTCTTCATAGACGGCTTCATCGATTTTCCTAGCTCCAAATAAGCTCGATAATTGCTTACCTAGATTTTCTCTAGTTCGCGCTAACCCTTGCTTAATCTTGCTAACAAAGCTTACTGACTGTGATTGATCTTCTGGAGGATTTTTCTGGGATTTAAAAAAACTGAACATTCTGATAGGCTTCAACGATTTTAATTATGATTAAAAGCTAATTCTATGCCTATTCCCTATTTTTGGGTATGTGTAAATAATAAGCGTCACGTTCAATGCGATACAAACAGTTAAAAATTGACTAATCATTGCGACATCAAACAATTCAACTCTCGAATGTCACGCCCAATCAGCGCTCAAATAAATTTAGCCGCGTTAAGACACAACCTTTCCATCGTCCGTCAATACGCAAAACATTCACGAATCATGGCTGTTATAAAAGCCAACGCTTATGGTCACGGATTAATACGCGTAGCTAAAACACTTCACGAAATCGATGCTTTTGCTTTACTTGAATTAGAGGCAGCAATTCAACTTAGAGAAATCGGAATTCATCAACCTATATTGTTGCTAGAAGGCTTTTTTTCCGAGGCAGACCTTATATCAATTGATCATTACCAATTAGATACCGTCATTCATCACCCTGAGCAAATAGCCATGTTAGCAAAGCATCGAGCTAACAAAAAAATAAATCTATTCCTTAAAATAAATACTGGGATGAATCGATTAGGACTCGCTCCTCGAGAAGGCATTAAAGCGATCCATACCTTAAAGAATTTATCGCACGTTGGTGAAATAACCTTGATGACGCACTTGGCTTGTGCGGATGACCCTGCAGCCGATCGTGAAATCAACGACCAATTAAATATTTTTTCAGAAATACTTAATATTACTCGGTTACCTTGCTCCTTAGCTAACTCTGCCGCAATTATCCAGCATCCCCAAACCCATCAGGACTGGGTACGCCCTGGCATCATGCTCTATGGCGCATCCCCTTTAATCCATAAAACAGCCACTGAACTTGATCTAAAGCCTGTAATGACCGTTTCAAGCAAAATCATTGCACTGCAACAACTCAATACAAATGATAAAGTTGGATATGGTGGTACTTTCCGAGCCCAACAACCGATGCAAATTGGAATCGTTGCTGCTGGCTATGCTGATGGCTATCCGCGCCATGCTCAAACAGGTACGCCTATCATCGTAAATGGTCAGCGTACTCGTATTGTGGGCCGGATATCGATGGATATGCTTACAGTTGATTTGACAGGCATCATGAACGTCACTGTCGGCAGCCCAGTCATATTATGGGGTGACCATTTACCCATCGAAGAAGTTGCTAAAGCAGCGGGTACAATAAGTTATGAGCTATTTTGCTCACTTTCTTCCAGGGTAAAAGTAATCACCACTGAGTAATTTCGAGAAGCCAGCAAGATTTTGTTGACTCACTGGCTTTTTCTGGCTTTTATTCTACTTTCGCACTATTGCGCAAATTTTGAATAGTTGAAGCAAAATTACGTTGTAAAACACGTTGCTGCATATTCATTTTCACTTCATCGAATGGTGGAGCGACAGCTGGACGAACATCTTCCAGTCGAACAACGTGCCAACCAAATGATGTTTGTACAGGTTGATCTGTCGTATTACCCTTCTTTAAATTTTGAAGCGCATCAGCAAATGGCTTAACATAGGCTCCAGCAGAACTCCAACCTAATTCACCGCCATTACTTTTACTTCCGGTATCAATTGATTTCTCCTTAGCCAGTTTATCAAAAGCCCCTCCTTTCTTAAGCGCAGCAATAATATCTTTTGCTTCTTTTTCAGTTTCTACTAGGATATGCCGTGCTTTATATTCCTTGTCTCCCATCTGCGACTTGACTTCCTCATATTCGCGACGTAGAACGTCATCCCCTACCGCATTATTTTTTATATACTCCGCTTGATATGCCCTAACAAGTATTGCTTGTCGCGCAAGTTCGATTTGAGTCATCACATCCGAACTTTTATCAAGCCCGCTTTTTATCGCTTCTTGTGCAACGATCTCTTCTGCAATGAGATTCTCACGAAGTGAGTTTCTTAATTCAGTTGAGTCTTGCTGCCCTTGAGCAATCGCTGCTTTAACCATAAAATCTAGGCGCGCTTGGGGAATCCCAACTCCATTCACTTTTGCCACAGTTTGTGCAAAAAGAGAAGAGGTTATAACCAAACCAGTGATCATAACTAACATTAACAACAAAAATTTTCTCAGGTACATGCAACTTCCTCTATTTTAGTAATTGAAAACAAATCGCTACTCTCAACTCCATCACACGCCATGGATTTTACATATTATAAGCCGAGCCTTAATAAAATTTTAGGCCTTCATGACCAAAACGATTAATTTTATCTTTGTCACGTTGGAAAAACTTTTTTAAATGGTTTAACTGTCACATGCAGATACACGCCAGCTAATACATAAGGATCAGCATTAGCCCATGCCTGGGCTACTTCCAATGATTCAAATTCCGCAACAATTAAACTTCCTGAAAACCCGGCTGGACCCGGATCAACATTATCAATTGCTGGATAAGGCCCCGCTAAAACCAACCTACCCTCTTGCTGCAATACTTGGAGGCGTTCCAAATGATCAGGCCTCGCAATCAAACGTTTCTCAGAACTATTCGGAACATCTTCCCCATTGATAACGTATAACACCTTCAACCATCCTTCACTTTATGATAGAAATTTATAATTAAATGCCAGATAAACGAACTGTTTTCTTTTTATATCGAATTCTTCTATTTTCTTTTGGGTCACACAGCAAGGGTCGGTAGATCTCGACGCGATCATTGTTTTGCAACACAGTATCTAGAGTAGTTAATTTTCCAAAAATACCTATTTTCTGTGAAACCCAGTCGATCTCAGGAAAGCGTTTATCAAATTCTGATAATGTAATCGCCTGCTCAACCGTGATACCACTAGGCACGGTTATTCGTTGAAGAAACTGATGTCGCGAAAGCGCATAAGCAATCTCGACCTCGATACTTTTCTCACTGGGAAATGCCATAAATTTTTTCGGCTCGCTTAATAAAAGCATCAACAAAGCTATTTGCTATTCCAAAAAAAACAGGCCCTACTAACTTCTCGAGTAATCGATTAGAAAAAGTATAGTGTAGATTAAATTCAATTTTACACTCATGCTCTGACAACGAAATAAATCGCCATTCCCCGTCGAGTTCTTCAAAAGGCCCATCCAGTAATTTCATTTTAATCAATTCAGGAACCTGACGCGTATTCTCTGTAGTAAAACTATGTCTAACAGGCCCATAATTAATATTCACCGTGGCATGAACAATGGTATCACTTAGCTGTTTTACTGACGTACCATCGCACCAAGGCAAAAATTCTGGATAATTCTCAACAGTATCCACTAATCTAAACATCTGACCTGCTGAGTAATCAACATACACAACTTTTTTGATTTCTGCCATACAATTCAATGATCCTTTGTTTTCAACTGAGTTAAGACTGGAAAACTGATAAACTTATCAATTTTAAGCTGCTTTCCTTTATTCTTGCCAATCCCCGATGAGTATCGCACAAAATAAAAAAGCTTTTCATGACTATTTTATCGAAGAAAAATATGAAGTAGGTATTGTTCTTGAAGGTTGGGAAGTCAAATCCATTCGTGCTGGACGTGTTCAATTAAAGGAAGCCTACGTCATTATTCGAAATAATGAATTATATTTGATTGGAAGTCATATTAGCGCTTTACCTACCGCATCAACGCATATTAATCCTGATCCATTAAGAACGCGCAAATTATTATTACACGCAGAACAAATTAAACGATTAATTGGCAAAGTCGAACGAGCTGGTTACACCCTCGTTCCACTTGATATGCATTATAAAACGGGCAGAATAAAGTTGGAAATTGGTTTAGCTAAAGGAAAAAAACAATACGATAAACGTGAATCAGAAAAACAAAAAGAATGGGATCGTACCAAGCAACGATTGTTACGGGCCCGATAATTATTTGATTAAAAACTCATTAACTTTTAAAGAATTATGCAAAAACCTATCGCCATCTGGCTATTTATCTGTTGTGCCCTTGTCTTTGCAATGGTTGTTGTAGGCGGAGTAACCCGATTAACCGGTTCAGGTTTATCCATTGTGGAATGGCAACCGCTAATTGGGGCGATTCCACCACTCAGCGAAGCTGATTGGGAAATTTTGTTAGAAAAATATCGTCAGATACCGCAATATCATGAAGTAAACAAAGGCATGACGCTAGAAGAATTCAAAGGGATTTTCTGGTGGGAATATTTTCATCGCTTGCTAGGACGGGCTATCGGAATCGTATTCTTCATTCCCTTTCTTTATTTTTTAATACGCAAGCAAATCGATCGCCCCCTCGGTTTAAAGCTCCTGGGTATTTTCGTGCTTGGTGGGCTACAAGGCTTGATGGGTTGGTATATGGTCATGAGCGGTCTCGTTAACAATATCTATGTCAGCCAATATCGATTAACAGCGCATCTTGGATTAGCGTTTATCATTTATGCGGCAATGTTCTGGGTAGCGACAGGTTTGCTATCACCTGCTAAGAAACAACAACAGTCTGAAACAGAAAGTACTT
>WBZL01004114.1_pt1 | contig 12826 bp, 9 predicted proteins | sample 5204291 | NCBI WGS metagenome assembly WBZL01 (sample SAMN12344345, study PRJNA552823) | activated sludge metagenome | biome: Activated sludge suspended growth; feature: Nitrification reactor; material: Wastewater; isolation source: activated sludge from nitrification reactor of wastewater treatment...
CAAGGTCCTGTCCGACGGCGGCTTCAAGGAAAAGTACGGCGACCAGTTCATGACCCCCGCCGAGACCCGGGCCAAGTTCAAGGAACTGGGCTGGACCCGCGTCGCCGCCTTCCAGACCCGCAACCCCATGCACCGCTCCCACGAGTACCTGGCCAAGATCGCCATCGAGACCATGGACGGCGTGCTGGTCCACTCCCTGCTGGGCGCCCTGAAGCCGGGCGACATCCCCGCCGAAGTGCGCAGCGAAGCCATCGCCACCCTGATCGACAACTACTTCGCCCCCAACACCGTGATCCAGGCCGGCTACCCCCTGGACATGCGCTACGCCGGTCCCCGCGAGGCCCTGCTGCACGCCCTGTTCCGCCAGAACTACGGCTGCTCCCACCTGATCGTGGGCCGCGACCACGCCGGCGTGGGCGACTACTACGGTCCCTTCGACGCCCAGAAGATCTTCGACGAGATCCCCCACGGCTCCCTGGAAACCGTGAACATGAACATCGACTGGACCTTCTGGTGCAAGAAGTGCGGCGGCATGGCCTCCCAGCGCACCTGCCCCCACACCAAGGACGACCGCATCCTGCTGTCCGGCACCAAGGTTCGCGCCATGCTTTCCGAAGGCCAGGACCTGCCGGTGGAATTCAGCCGTCCGGAAGTGGCCAACGTCCTGAAAAAGTACTACGCCAGCCTTACCGCCGAGCAGAACGTCAAGGTGGAACTCAAGGGCCACTCGGCCGCTTAAGCAGACCGGCCGGGCCTGGCCCGGCCTTCCATCGAATTTGGGATACCGGGCCCGCCGGAAGCGGATTCGCGATACGCCCCCCGGCCAAGGTGGGGTCCGGTTTTACTGAATGGGCCGCGTGAAGAACGCGGATTGTTAGCTAACAAGGAGTGAATGAATGCCTACCTTCGTCCGTACCGACAAGTGCGACGGCTGCAAGGGTCAAGACAAGACCGCCTGCATGTACATCTGCCCGCACGACCTGATGAAACTGGACCGCGATGGTTCCGAGACCGGCCACGCCATGAAGTCCTTCAACCAGGAACCCGAGCAGTGCTGGGAGTGCTACAGCTGCGTGAAGATCTGCCCCCAGCAGGCCATCGAAGCCCGCCACTACGCCGACGTCGTGCCCCTGGGCGGTTCCGTTCAGCCCCTGCGCGGTTCCGACTCCATCATGTGGACCATCAAGTTCCGTAACGGCGTGCTGAAGCGCTTCAAGTTCCCCATCCGCACCACCCCGGAAGGCTCCATCGATCCGTTCGGTGGCAAGCCCGTGCCCACCCTGGCCGACATCTCCGCCGTGGGCAACTTCACCGCTGGTGTGATGGGCGGTTTCCGCGCCGGCAACCCCGCCGAACTGATCCGCAAGTAATCGAAAAGAGGTAAGAGAAATGGCTGAATTTGGAAATCCCGACGTCATCCAGGAAGAAGTCGATATCCTGCTGATCGGTGGTGGCATGGCCTGCTGCGGCGCCGCCTATGAAGTCATGCGCTGGGCCGAGGTCGCCAAGGCCGAAGCCGGCGTGGACCTGAAGATCAAGCTGGTCGACAAGGCCGCCATGGACCGCTCCGGCGCCGTGGCCCAGGGCCTGTCCGCCATCAACACCTACATCGGCGACAAGCAGGACCCCGCCGACTACGCCCGCATGGTCTCCAACGACCTGATGGGTATCACCCGTGACGACCTGGCCTACGACGTGGGCCGCAACGTGGACGACTCCGTGCACCTGTTCGAAGAGTGGGGCCTGCCCATTTGGAAGACCGACGCCAACGGCGAGCGCCACGACGGCGCCGCCGCCATCGGCGAAGGCCTGCCCGCCCTGAAGGACGGCGGCGTGCCCGTGCGTTCCGGCAAGTGGCAGATCATGATCAACGGCGAATCCTACAAGTGGATCGTCGCCGAGGCCGCCAAGAAGGCCCTGGGCATGGACCGCATCCAGGAGCGCGTGTTCATCGTCAAGCTGGTCAACGACGCCAACGACAAGAACCGCATCGCCGGTGCCGTCGGCTTCTCCACCCGCGAGCACAAGCTGTTCGTGTACAAGGCCAAGGCCATCCTGCTGGCCGCCGGTGGTTGCGTGAACATCTTCCGTCCCCGCTCCGTGGGTGAAGGTACCGGCCGCGCCTGGTACCCCGTGTGGAACTCCGGCTCCACCTACTCCATGGCCGCCGAAGCCGGCGCCGAGCTGACCATGATGGAAAACCGCTTCGTGCCCTGCCGCTTCAAGGACGGCTACGGCCCGGTCGGCGCCTGGTTCCTGCTGTTCAAGGCCAAGGCCACCAACGGCTACGGCGAAGACTACCTGGCCAAGAACAAGGCCATGCTGGACCAGTACCCCCCCTACGGCCAAGCCGCCGTTCCCGCCTCCTGCCTGCGTAACCACGTCATGCTGAAGGAGATGAAGGAAGGCCGCGGCCCGATCTGGATGGACACCGTCACCGCCCTGGGCAACCTGGCCAAGACCCTGTCCCCCCGCGAGGTGAAGCACCTGGAAGCCGAAGCCTGGGAAGACTTCCTGGACATGTGCGTCGGCCAGTGCGGCATCTGGGTGGGTGAGAACGTCGAGCCCGAGAAGAAGAACTCCGAGCTGATGCCCACCGAGCCCTACCTGCTGGGTTCCCACTCCGGCTGCTGCGGCATCTGGGTTTCCGGCCCCACCGACGTGGGCGCCCCCACCGCTGCCGATCCCGAGATCGACGGCGTGCCGGCTCACCTGCCCCGCGGCTGGAGCTGGGGCTACCGTGGCATGACCACCGTGAACGGCCTGTTCACCGCCGGTGACGGCGTGGGCGCTTCCGGTCACAAGTTCTCCTCCGGTTCCCACACCGAAGGCCGCCTGGCCGCCCGCGCCATGGTCAAGTACTGCCTGGACAACAAGGATCTGAAGGTCGAGCTCGACACCCCCGTCGACACTCTGGTCGAAGAGATCTACCGTCCGGTCCGTACCTACCTGGAGTTCAAGGACTACACCACGGCCATCGACGTCAACCCCAACTACATCACCCCCAAGATGCTGCAGTTCCGTCTGCAGAAGATCATGGACGAGTACGTTGCCGGTGTGGCCACCTACTACAACACCAACGACAAGATGCTGGAAGTCGCCGAGCAGAAGCTGGAAATGCTGAAAGAAGACGCCATGAAGATGCGCGCCAAGGATCTGCATGAACTGCTGCGTGCCTGGGAAAACTACCACCGCATCCTGACGGCCGAAGCTCACATGAAGCACATCCAGTTCCGTGAAGAGTCTCGTTATCCCGGCTTCTACTACCGGACCGACAAGAACTTCGTGGACGAGGAAAACTGGAAGGTCTTCGGCAACTCCATCTACGACAAGACCACCAAGAAGTGGACGAACTTCAAGCGTCGCCACGTGGACCTGGTGGACAAGTCCAAGCTGTTCAAGCCCGCCGCTCACTAAGCATCAGCAGGCTCATGAAACCGGGCGCTCACAAGGCGCCCGGTTTTTTCTTTCTGAACTCCCATCCGCAAGGGCGGTCTCTTGCGAATGGCGGCTCGGTCCCCATATAGGCAATTCTTTTCACGCAGTTTCCGAGGTCGAACATGGACGACAACCAATTCAAGAACCTGGCCGAAGACGCCCCCTTCGAGCTTTCTCCGGTCATGCCCAACATGCTGGCGGGCGACAAGGTCATCCAGTTCCGCTGCCATCGGGACGTGGGCTGCTGGAACGCCTGTTGCTCCAACATCGACATCACCCTCACCCCCTATGACATCCTGCGCCTGAAGAACCGTCTGGAGATGTCTTCCGGCGACTTCCTGAAGCAGTACACCGTCCCCTACGAGATGGACCAGGATGGCACCCCCGGCGTGAAATTCCGCCCGGTGGACGGCGGCACAGCCTGCCAGTTCATGAAGCCCGAAGGCTGCGGTGTCTACGAGGACCGCCCCACCGCCTGCCGCTACTACCCGGTGGCGTTGCTGTCCATGCGCAACCAGGACGAATACACGGACCGCACCTCCTACGCCCTGGTCCAGGAAAAACACTGCCTGGGCCACCAGGAGCCCCGTTCCCTCACCATCGACGACTATCGTCAGGAACAGGGCGTGGACGTCTACGACGAGAAGGGCCGCGGCTGGCGGCAGCTGGTGCTGAAAAAGAAATCCGCCGGCCCGGCCATCGGCAAGCCCCCCGCCATCTCCAACCAGCTCTTCTTCATGGCCAGCTACGACGTGGACCGCTTCCGCGCCTTCGTCGCCAGCGAATCCTTCAACAAGACCTACGACGTGCCCATGGAAGTCATGGCCACCCTGCTGGCCGACGACGAGGCCCTCATGGACTTCGGCTACAACTTCCTCAAGCACGCCCTGTTCGGCGAGCGCTTCCTGGAGGAGCAGCCCGGCGCCTACGAGGCCCGCATGGAGCGTCTCAAATCCCGCGCCGAGTCCATCCGCGCCGAATACGAGGCCAACCGGGAAAAGCTGGAGGATGAGAAGTACAGCGAGCCTGGCCGTCCGGGCGACCTGAGTTGCGGCAGCAAGGACTGCGGCTGATTCACGAGACCGGGTGCGACACCAACAATAAGGCCGCCATCAGGCGGCCTTATTGTTTACGGATGCGACCCGTTCAACGGCGCCAGCCTCCATTGTGGCCGTTGAATCCGGCACGGTCGTTATCGTGCTTCTCCATGTGGATGTTATTGGCGGCCTGATCCAGGCGACGATCCAGGTCCGCCAGTTCCCGGGGGCCCAGCCGCCCGTCACGCAGATATTGGCGCTCCAGCGCGTTGATGTCCTGGTGTTCCCGCAGCAGCAGGATCGCTTCCCGCATGTTCAGCCTGCCGGATTCCATGCCGTCCAGGATGCGCTGGAGCTGGCCGTCCAGGCGGGCGTCCAGTCGCTCGATCTGCTGCTTCAAGCCCATGTCGTGGTGGACCGGGGGCGGAGGCAGGTAGGGATTGCCCCGGTAGCCTTCGAAATCGGCCTGGCTCGAGCCGGCATGCAGGCCCAGGGAAGTCACACCCACGATGCACAGGGTTTTAACGGTATTGGCGATGCTCATCATTTCACTCCACGTTGGGTTCAGGGGCCGCCCCGAACGATTCGGCGGCGGACGCTTCCCACTCTAAGAGCCGGCCGTAAGCGTGCTGTGTCTCGCCTGTGTGGACGTGTAAGCAGATGTAACGGGCCTATTCCAGCCCGATGATGTAGCGGTGCTTCCCCGACGCCGTGGGGGGAATCTCCACCCGGTAGTTCACCTCCAGCGCCATGGCCGGGTCCACTTCGGCGCGGAGATTCGCCGCGAGCCGGGCCAAAACATCGGCATCAAGAGGGATGGGGCACACCAGGTCCAGGGCCATGCGGTCCACCGCCACCTGGCGCCACTGGTATTGCCGGATTTGCGTGAGGCCGTAGAGCAGCCGGTTGAACACCGCCGGGTGGACCCGCTTGCCGCCGGGCGTGCGGATCAGGTCGTTCTTGCGGCACAGGCCCATCTCCATGAGCGGGAAGGGCGAGCCGCAGGGGCAGTCACCCGCCAGCAGCCGGCCCGCGTCGCCCAGTTCGTAGCGGATGAAGGGCATGAGGCGATTGGTGAGGGAGGTGACCAGCAGGCGGTCCTCGCCATCCCGGTCGATGGATTCCAGGTGCACCAGATCGGCCATGACGTGCATGCCGCCATGGCGGCATTCCCAGGCGATGTTGGGCACTTCCCGGCAGCCGTACTGGTTGAACACCTTGCAACCGAAGGCCTGTTCCATGAGTTGCCGTTGGTCGTCCAGCAGCATCTCGGCGGTGGAGTAGGCCCCCAACAGGCCGCGGGGCATGGCGAGTCGCTGGTCCGCCATGTAGCGGGCGAGTTCCGTGAGGGCGGAGGCGTAGCCGTAGAGCAGGGCTGGCCGCCAGCGCTGGATCAGGCGCGCCCAGGCGGCGAGGCGGGCTTCGCTGTATTCGGTGGCGGCCACGGTGCGTTCGCCGGCGATGGCGTCGGCGAGCTTGTTGGCGAACACGCCGTCCTTGCCCGTGTCCTGGCGGGCGCCCCACAGGTAGAGCACCTTCTGGCCCGGGCGCCAGCCGGACATCATGAAGCCCCGCATCATGCCGGCGCGCATGAGCTCGTGCTTGGCCTCGTCATACCAGAAGGCCAGGGGCTGGCAGGTGGAGCCGCCGGTGTGGCCGATGCCGACCCTGGCGCGGTCGGCGTTGCGGTCCAGCAGGTCATCCAGGTGTTCGCGCACGTCCGCCTTGGCGAGGATGGGCAGGGATTCGGGGCGGCCGTCCCAGCCGGCGAGATCACCCAGGCGCTGGGTGTAATAGGGAATGTTTGCCGCGGCGTGGCGGACGAGGGTGGCGAAGTCCATCCGCTGCTTTTCCAGCAGGGCTGCCCGGTCCAGGGCCTGGTGGGCCAGCAGGCGGTCAAGCTGGTCGTGGCGTTGCGGGTATTGGCGCCGGTGCAGCCAGCGGCGCAGAGCGGGGATCATGTTCCTTCCCCTCCGGGTGGAGGCTTGGGGTGGGGGGGAAACCCAGGCATGGCCGCTTGCGCGGACATCACCGGCGTTCCCTCTCCCCCCGCCCTCCCCCGGTGGGGGAGGGGGCCAGTCGTGCCAGGGCTTGGGTCCAGGTCCCGCGCTGGGCGGGCAAACCCAGGATGGCCGCCACCTGGCGGCGGCGCCATTCGGCCCAGTGGCCGGGCTCCTCCAGGCGGGCCTGGCAGGGGGAGTCCGGGCCGAAGTTGCGGCGGATGTTTTCGGCGAAGGCGTGGAAGCGGGCCAAGGCCTCGGCGTGGACGGCGTCCCGGTTCCACCAGCGCTCCGGGTCGGCCAGCAGGCTTTCCAGGCGGGCGAGGCGCGCCAGGATGGCGCGCTGCTTGTCGGCGTAGCGCCGGCCCATGTCCTCCCGGGTGGCGTCCAGCACCTCGCCCACCGCCGCTCCTCTGAGGGGAGCGGCCGGATAGCCCAGGTCGGCGAGGCGTTCCATGGCGAACAGCAGCACGTCGCCGTGGAACTGGCGGTCGAATTCGCCGGAGAGATCCACCAGGCGGTCCGCGTCCACCACGCCGGGACGGAATTCCGATTGGCCGGTGGCCTCCAGGGTGCGTCGGTGCAGCATGGGCAGGTTGGCGGAGGCGAAGCCCGTTCCCAGTTCGGCCTTGAGCAGGCGGCCCATGGTGGGGCCGGACATGCGCAGGCGCAGGGGGGCGTAGGGAATGAACCAGTCCAGGGCCTCGGGCCGGAACACGTAGTTGCCGGTGTAGACGGTGCGGGCTCCCGTCACGCCGGAACCGTCATGGCGGTAATAGGTGACCCGGGTGGGGTGCTCGCCGTGGAAGAAACTGTTAAGGCGGCGGGCGAAATCGGCGAAGCAGGCGGCGTTGTCCGGCTCACCCGCCAAGTTGCAGCGGAAACGGTAGGTCTCGCTCCCGGCCTTGAAGCCGAACAGGTCCGCCATGTCGTGGTAGGCGGCCTCGCCGGAGCCCCGGGTGCTGGCGATGTGGCGGGGATAGGGCCGGCCCGGCTCGGTGCGGGCCATCTCGGCCAGGAAGCCGATGACGTCGTCCAGGAAGTTGCCGGCCATCACCGCCGGGGAGACGGGCGGGTCGCCCACCACCTTGCCGGTGAGGACGCGCACCGCCGGGTCGCGGAAGATCTCGTCCAGGCGGTGGAAGAAGCTCACGGCCGCCACCTCCGCGTCCCCCGCCGCCGTGGCCACCTTGACCTGGAAGGTCTGGTCCGCGTCCAGGGTGTAAAACAGCAGGGGGCCGCCCAGGGCTTCGCTTTCCATGGCTGCCATCTCGGCCAGTTTCAGGTAGGCGATGTTGCGCATCATGGCCTGGCCCTTGTGGCTGAAGCCCGGGCGGGCGTGGACGCCGACGATGGGGGCCAGGTCGAGATCGGCGAGCCGGTCCAGCAGGGCCGTCTGCTCCACGGGGCCGAAGTAGCGGACGCGCAGGCCCCGGGCGGCGAAGGACTCGGCCAGGGCATGGTTCTCCGCCAGCACGGCCGGGTCGGCGGAATCGTCCGCCAGCAGCACCGACACCTTGCGCCAGCGGCCCCGGGGATCGCGGCCGCCATAGCCGTAGGCCTCGCACAGATCCAGCAGGCTGGACAGGCAGGCTTCCAGTTGCCGGGGGCTGTCGGCCACGGGGATCACCAGCACGAAGCCGTGGCGCCGGTCCGGCGCGGCGGAGGCGGCGATCAGTTCTTCCAGGCGGCGCCAGGCGGCCTGGTAGGCGGGCAGCAGCCTGTCGTCAAAGCCCCCTTCCCAGAGGGCGGCCTCGGCCCGGGCGACGGCCATGCGCTGGGCGGCGAGCCGTTCCCCGTGGTCGGCGATTGCCTGTTCAGCGTGCGGATAAGTAGCTGGGGAAGGCATGCTTGTCCAACAGGATTTCGATGAGGTTGAGGCCGCCGGCCAGGTCCGCCTGGTCGAACAGGGCGTCCAGGTCGGCTTCCGTCTCCACCCGGTGGTGCTTCATGCCGAAGGCCGCCGCCAGCAGGCCGAAGTCCGGATTGACGAAGTCGCAGTCGATGTAGCGCTCGCCGTAGAGCTGAAACTGGTTCTTGCGGATCAGGCTCATGCTGCCGTTGTTGATGACCACGGTGTTGAGGGCCAGGCCGTAGTTCACGGCGGTCATCAGCTCCATGGCGCACATCTGGAAGCCGCCGTCCCCCAGGATGGCGAAGGCGGGGGCGTCCTTGAAGAAGAACTTGGCGCCGATGGCGGCGGGGATGGCGTGACCCAGGGAGGAGATGCCGCTGTTGGGGAAGTAGTGGTTGGCGTGGGAGACGTCCAGGAAGCTCTGGGCGAAGACGATGTTGTCGTCGAAGATCAGGGCGTCCTCGGGGAAGCGCCGGGCCAGGCGCTGGAAGAAGGCCTCCATGATCCGGAACTTGGCCCGCTCCCCGCCCCGGGCCGGGTCCGGCGCCGTCTGGGCCTGGCGATGGCCGGCCAGCCGGTCCAGGTCCTTGGGCGGGCAGTCGGCCAGCCGGTCCAGCAGTTCCCCCGCCACCTCCCGGACGTCGCCGTGGACCGCCACCTCCGGCCGGAACACCTTGCCCAGCTGGGCCGCGTCCCGGTCCACCTGGGCCAGGCGCTTGCCCTCCAGCAATTTGGCGTCCCACAGGTAGCTGGTGCGCTCGTTGAAGCCGGCGCCCAGGAAGAGCACCAGATCCGTCTGGCCGGCGATGTAGCGGTAGGCGCCGCCGTTGGAGGTGACGCCCAGGCAGCCCAGGGCCAGGGCCGAACTCTCCGGCACCACGCCCTTTCCTTTCAGGCTGGTGGCCACGGGGATATTCAGGGCCTCGGCCAGGCGGGTCACCTCGCCCCGGGCGCCGGCGCGGATGCAGCCGTAGCCTGCGACGATGACCGGATAGCGGGCCTCGCGGATGAGCCGGGCCAGCTCCGGCACGGGGCCGGCCTGGACCGGGGCGGGCGCCGGCGCGTGCGGGATGTGGACCTGCTCCAGCACCGCCGCGTCCACCAGTTCCTTCTGCACGTTGTAGGGGATGGACAGCAGCACCGGGCCGGGATCGGGGCCCAGCAGGGCCCTGGCGGCCTGGTTCAGCACCTGGCCCAGGTAGTCGGTGCGCTCCACCAGCTTGCGGTAGCGGGTGAGGCCGGCGAACAGGGCCACCTGGTCGATGGCGCCGCCCTCGCCGGCGCTCTCCTGGAGGCCGCCCTTGCCGAAGATGTAGGTGGAGGTCTCGCCGGTGATCACCAGCACCGGCAGCCGGTCCGCATAGGCGTTGGCGATGCCGGTCACCAGGTTGGTGGCGCCGGGGCCGGCGGTGGCGATGCAGGCCGCCACCCGGTGTGAGGCCCGGGCATAGCCGCCGGCCATGAAGGCCGCGCCCTGTTCGTGCTTCACCAGAACGCTCTTCACCGAGGAACCGTGCAGGCGGTCGTAGATCGGCAGCACGTGGGCGCCGGGCATGCCGAAGAGGACTTCGACGCCCAGGCGTTCCAGGTAACGGACGATCAGTTCGCTGACGGTGATTTTCATGGTGCGGGCGGCAGACGGTGCGGTGCGCCGGCCCGGCGCGCGGAAAGGGAGGGAATTTGAGCACAAGACGGGCCGGGCGGGAACCGGAAAAGGATGCCAAGCCCCCCGGCCGTCCTACAATCCTCCGCCATGAACCCGCCCGGCCTTCCGCCCCGATCCGCCCCCCGTCCCGTCGTCGTGGTCCTGGGCTCGGGCCGCAGCGGTACCTCCCTGCTCATGCAGGTGCTGGCCGCCCTGGGGCTGCGGGTGTCGGAGGAGATGATCGAGGCCCGCCGGGACAACCCCCGGGGCTTCTACGAGGACGCCCCCATCGTCCGCATCCAGGCGGATCTGCTGCGGGCCCTGGGGGCCTGGCCCTTCCACCCCCTGCCGGCGGACTGGCTGGCGGCGCCAGCCACCGCCGCCGCGGCCCGGGACCTGGCGGCCGTGCTGGAAAAGCGCCTGGAAGGCGGGGGACTGTGGGGATTCAAGGATCCCCGCACCGCCACCTTCCTGCCCTTGTGGCGGCGGCTGTTCACGCAACTGGGTGTTGTCCCCCGCTACGTCCTGGCCCTGCGGGAACCGGGCGCCGTCATCCGCTCCTTCATGACGGCCTACCAGGCCGGCGCCGAGACGGCCGAGGCGGTCTGGCTGGCCCGCACCCGGGACGCCCTGCTGCACACCGGCGCCGCCTGCCACATCGTCCACTACGAGGATTGGTTCAGCCGGGGCATGGCGGTGGCCGAGGACCTGGCCCGCTTCGCCGGCCTGGACCCGGGCGCCGTCGCCGCCCTGGGGGAACTGGTGCAGCCCGAACTCAACCGCTCCGCCGTCCCGGGCCATGTCCTCGCCAATCCGCATGCCCGCGCCCTCCACGCCGCCCTGGAAGCCTGCCGGGGCGACGATTTCGACCGGGAAGGGCTGCTGCGGCTGGTCGCGGCCCTGCCGGACTAATGATCCGGAACGCACAAGTCCAAGTACTGAGCTTTGCATAAGAAAAGCCACGGCTCTCCCCACCCCAACCCTCCCCACAAGTGGGGAGGGAGCAAACCTCCCAACTAGTGGGGGCGGCGTGGGGGGAGCAAACCTCCCAACTAGTGGGGGAGGCGTGGAGGGAGCAAACCCCTCCCCCACGTGTGGGGGAGGTTGGGAGGGGGAGACGGACTCCGACAACAGAGCCTATGGCATTGCTTTCGAGAAAATCAGCATCTCCTCTCCCGCAAGCGGGGGTGGGGCGGAGGGAGAGGGCAGCTGTCGAAATTTTCTGGGACCGGATCAATAAGCCAGTAAGAACGGGGGCAAGCCCCCGTTCTCCGGCCCCGCCGGACACTTTCAGCGCCAGGCGTGACGGTCGGGACCGTAGTGGTCGAAGTCGTGCTTCTCGGCGCGGATGTCCCGGGACAGCTCGTCCAGGCGGCGGTCCAGATCGGTCCACTCGCTCCGGTCCAGATGGCCGTCGGCCAGGTAGCGGCGTTGCAGGCGCTCGATCTGGCGTTGATCGCGGATCAACTCCCGGGCTTCCTGGCGGGTGAGCTGGCCGGAGCGGACGCCCGCCTCGATGCGTTCCATCTGGTTGTGCTGGCGCTGGTCGATGGCGTCGCCCCTGGGGGGGCAGAAGGCGGGGCCGAAGCCGGGGCGGTCGAAGCCGGGGGCGTTGACCCGGGCATGGAGGCCGAAGCTGTCGGCCTGGCTGGCGCCGGCGGCGAGGCCCAGGGAAGCCAGGGCGGCGGTGGCGAGGATCTTGGCGATGCGAGAGGTTTTCATGTTGATCTCCTGATTCGGTTGCCGGCCGGAGAATCCCGGGCCGGTGATGAGCACTCTAGGCGGCGCCCGTTAGCCGGCCGTGTCCGCTCTGTGTGGAGGTGTAACCAATCGTTACCGCTGTCGGGGTTCTCTGGCATCCTTGCCGGATGCCGCTCGAACGCCTCGCCTTCATCGACCTGGAAACCACCGGGGCCAACCCCCTGCTGGACCGGATCACCGAGATCGGCATCGTGGAGGTGGACGGCGACCGGGTGTCCACCTGGAGCACCCTGGTGAATCCGGAGCGGACCATCCCCGCCTTCATCCAGCGGCTCACCGGCATCGACGACCGCATGGTGGCCGGCGCCCCCACCTTCGCCCAGGTGGCGGATGAACTGGCCGAACGTCTCCACGGCCGCCTCTTCATCGCCCACAACGCCCGCTTCGACTACGGCTTCGTGCGCAACGAATTCCAGCGCCTGGGCCGCCGCTTCCGGGCCGACGTGCTGTGCACCGTGCGGCTGTCCCGGCGGCTGTTCCCGGAACACCACAAGCACAACCTGGACACCCTGGTGGCCCGCCACAGCCTGGAGATCGGCAGCGATCGCCACCGGGCCCTCACCGACGCCGACCTGATCTGGCAGTTCTGGCGCCTGCTGTTGCGGGACAAGGGCGCGGACGCCCTGGCGGACGCGGTGGGCCACCAGCTCAAGCGGCCCAGCCTGCCCCCCCATCTGGACCCGGCCCTGCTCGACGACCTGCCAGAATCCCCCGGCGTCTACCTGCTCTACGGCGAGGACGACGTGCTGCTCTACGTGGGCAAGAGCGTCAATCTGCGCCATCGGGTGCTCGCCCATTTCGCCGCCGACACCCGGGAGTACAAGGAGATGCGCCTCAGCCAGCAGGTCCGCCGGGTGGACTGGCGGGAGACCGTGGGCGAACTGGGCGCCCTGCTGCTGGAATCCCGCCTGGTCAAGGAAGGCCGGCCCCTGCACAACCGCCGCCTGCGTGCCGCCGCCGAGCCCTGCGCCTGGCGGCTGGAGGAAGTCGGGCCGGGGGATTTTCGCCCCCGCCTGGTGGACGGCGACGATCCCGGCTTCGGCCGGCCGGGTGAGCAGTACGGTTTCTTCCCCAATCGGCGGCAGGCCAC
>WBZL01004115.1_pt1 | contig 12824 bp, 10 predicted proteins | sample 5204291 | NCBI WGS metagenome assembly WBZL01 (sample SAMN12344345, study PRJNA552823) | activated sludge metagenome | biome: Activated sludge suspended growth; feature: Nitrification reactor; material: Wastewater; isolation source: activated sludge from nitrification reactor of wastewater...
TAGCGGGCGACCGGGAAGAAAGTCGCGCGGCTCGGCAGGTGCGTAGCGCTGAGGCCTTGTGGATGCCAGGGTTGCTGATCGGATCGGCGGGTGGCTGACGGTTCGAGTTCCATACGGGTCTGTCTCGTCGGCTAGAAGAGCTTGTTGCGTAAGTCTTTGAGCACCTTGCGCAAACTGATTTCGTTGGCAATTGTCCTGGCGCTCTCGTCTGCCCGCTCGCCATGCGATCGGACGCCGTGCGCGAGCGCATTGCGCAGGTTTTTGAGTTTTCCGACCGCCGGTGTCTGCTTTCTGGCTCTGTCGTAGACGTCATCGCGCTCCTGAGCATCGGTGTCATTGCATTTTTCGTTGTAGCAGGCACGCGTGACGAATGACTCATACAGGAAAGTGGCAGCGCGGAGATAGTCGCTCCGTTTGAAGTAGGCGTCGGCGAGCGAGAGTTCCCGGTCGTGGGGCGTTGGCCCGCGAAACCAGCCGATGCGCTCCTTAAGCGTCTCGCGGAAAAGTCCGCCGAGCGGCCCGTCGTGGGTCTCGATGGAATCAAACACTTGGCGGAGCTTTTCACCCGCGAGTTTCGTATTGCTCGTACGTTCGGAATAGGCAGCGGTGGCCAGCCACTCTGCACGCCGCTCGGCCATGCCGTCCTTGACCAGCAGCGGCGCGAAGACGCCGTAGTCGCCGTCCTTGTCGTAGGTGGCGAGAGCATCAACCCAATCGAGCATGGACAGCAGGCCGCGGAGCTTGAGCACTGGCGTTTCGCTGCCGGGGGCGGGAGGCGTCATCTCCAGCGCGCCGTAATAGATTTCTTCGACTTCGACGCGAACGACTCTTGCCAGGTAGCGTGCGGCCACCAGGGCGAGCATGGGCAAGTGGCGAAAACCGTGCGTGACATCGATCCACAAGTGCTCGCCGGGCTGCAGGACGGCCGCCAGGCGACGCAGGATGTCGGCTTGCTCGGTCTCGTCACGGGCATAACGGATCAGCAGGCAGTCAACGCGGATGCCGAGCCGTTTGGCGAGTTGCAGGCGTGGCAGGTGGAGCAGGTGCTCGCTGACGTTTCCTGCGGCGACGGCGTCAATCAGGGGCAGCATGGCGTCGCCCTCGACACCTTCGCGGTCAAAGAAGATTTCCCACATGCTGCTCGGGGTGCCAAGCAGGATCAGGCGATCAGGTTTCAGGAAATTGGTCAGGGCCAGTCCGAAGAAGGTCTCGGTGTACGCGACATCTGCATTGAAGCGGTAGGTGGCCGTGCGGTAGCCCTTTCGCGGGTCGCCCTTGCCGAGAAAACTGATGAGGGTGGTCATGTTCATGCTCCGGTTCGGTAGTCGTCGAGCGTGTAGTGCCGGTGGCTTTCGGGGCGACTGGCTTGTCGGCGGTGGCTCATGCTTCGAGCGCCGCCAGCCAGGTCTGGAACTGCTGCTTACGTTCCTTGTTGCCTGGCGGGCCGGTCCATCTGATGACCTCGCGCAGCAGCCCGGCGGCTTCGCGGCGCGCCGTCGGGCCTTGCCATTCAATCGCCTGCTGGAAGAGCTTCAATCGCTCCTGGTCGATGGGCGAGCCGGCCTGGTACCTTCCCTTTGCCTTGGCACTTTCGAAGGCGACGCGCAAGACCGCGATGCTGCCACGCGCGGCTTCCAGTTCCCGGTCTTCGGACGAAAGTAGCGCGCGGCGCTCGGCCTCGGCTGCTGCTGCCGCCTGCTGACGCTTTTGATCCTCCACCCGCCGGCGCTCGTCCGCTGCCACCGGGTCTTCGGCCAGCGCGCCGTAGCCGACGGTGGTCTTGGCACCGAAACCCAGCCAGGCGAAGGCGTGTTCGATGATCCGGTCGAGGGTGGTCTTCCAGTCGGGGGCATCTGTCGGCAGACGCGCGGGATCGCAGGTCACGACGAAGCGAAATGCGGAGCGCGCGGGGACAGCCAGAAAGGGAATCGGATTGGGTTGGCCGGCGTCGTGTGGCGTGCCCTTGTTCTGGTAGTAGTCGCCGAAGTGGGGCGTCATGATCTCGACGACAAGGCTGTCGCCAGACGGCTGCGGAAAGACATCCCAGCAGGCCAGCGCGCCACGCCGCGCGTCGGCGCCCTGCAGTTCCTGCCCAAAGAGCGCGTCGATCAGCGGCTGTGTGATCGCCGCGTCGCCGTCGTCGCGCAGCTCGTTCGCCGCCTGACGCAGCACGCCCTTGACGCCACTGCCGGCGAGGTAGGGCAGGCCGTAGGGTGAGAGAAAAGCGAAGCCGTTGTCGACCGGGTGTTCGAGCCCGAGTCCGGTGGCGAAGGGGGCGGTCGACACCGCGTCGATGATCTGGCGCTGTTTTTCCGGCAGGGCTGCCGCGAGGGTCTGCTGGCGCGCGCGCAGTGCTCGCAATACCCCCGCTGCGTCACCCAGGGCGAGACACGCGCGCAAGGCGTCGGCCTTGGCGTTCTTGGCGATCTGCCAGTTGCCCTCCTGCCAGATCTCGAAGTAGAGGTTGAAGCGATGGCCGGGCGGGCAATTGCGGAAGCCGGCGGCGGCTTTGACGACGTATTCGGGAACGGCGGCGACGTTCATCATGTACCCTCCACGGCATCCGCGAACTGGCGTAGCCACCGGAGCATGGCCAGCGTTTCGTCGGTGGCACGCATCACGTCTTGCGCGCCGGCGTTGAAGAAGGCATTCATCGCCGATCGAAAATCGGCGGGGACGATCTGACGCTTTGCGAGCCAGCCGAGCACGTCTTCGAGAAGGACCGATGCGGCGCGTTCGTTGCTGCCGGTGCGCGAGCGGTAGTAGGCAAGCGTGGCCATCAGCCCGTTGCCCATGATCAGTGCGGGAGCGCCCTTGACCATCTCGCGGTAGCCGTCCACGGCCGTGGTATTCTGCTTCGCGCGTTCCCAGGCATACTGCGCCCGCTGCTGGTCGAGGGTGTTCATCGACGGTCTCCCGCGGCGGCGTGGATGACGATCAGGCCGCGGCCGGTGGTCGCGTCGCCGCCGACCTGCAGCAGATGGTCGAGCAGCCCGTGACGCTCGCCCTGGTCATGGAGCACGGTGGCGAGCACGCGCTTGGCGTCGAGGAGATCTTCCCTGTCCGGACCCTTGCGGCGCTCGACGCTGGCAAGTATCAGGCCGGCGAGAAGCGTTTCGGGTGGCAGGTTCTCGGTGTAGAACAACTTGCCGCCCTCAGCAGTACCGGTCTGGTCGTCGATTTTGACGTGTGCTTCGACAACCGTGGCATTACGGACGAAGTGCCCGAAATCGGTGTCCGACAGGGCGACGAGGTCATTCTTCAGCTTGTTGCGGAAGAATTGATGTTCGTCACCGGGTGGCAGGGCGTTCGAAGCCAGCCACTCGGCGATGTCGGTGACTTTGGCGTCAGCTTCTCCGGCGAAATCGAACACTTCGAGCAGCAGGCGCTTGTCGGTCAGGATGGCCGCATTCGCAAGTCGGGCGTTGCCTTCGTCGACGCTCGGCACGGCCCATTCCGCAGCGCTCCCGGCGAGGCGTTTGAGTCGTGCCAGGGCGCTCGGGCAGGTGGCGTGCACGAAGGTGTTCTTCAGCGAGCGCACCGGGAAGGTGACCAGCGTGGCATCACTGAAGGCGATCGCGCCGGCATGGTCGGAGGCGTTGCGCGCGGGGCCGAACAGGCGGCTGATCAGCTCGTTATCCGGCCAGGTGCGCGTGAAGTGGTGCCGCACCGCGCCCTTGAGGCCGGAGCCGGCGATCAGCGGGTGGCCGGTATGGACTTCGCGCTGAATCGGGTTGTCGATGACGCCGATTGCCTGGCCGGCGCCCATGTGCACGGGGCTGACGCAGGAGTAGAAAACGAGTTGCTGGGCTTCGAACATGGGGTTGCCTTTCGTCGGGGATCAGGTTGCAGCGGTGGCATTGCATTGGCGAGTCGGGAGCGAAACCGTCACGGTGAATTTCTCCTCCAAAGTCCTAGCCAGGCGCGGTTGAAACCTTCCGCGCGGCGTTGTCGGTCAGGATTATCGCCCCACAGCCCGCCGGCGACCCATTCGGCAAGCTTGCCGGCATCGCCGGCGAAGTCGTCGAACCAGTACACGCTGCCGGCCGGGGCCACCCGCTGGGCGGTCTTGGGTTGCTGCCGCGCGAGGTCCCAGCCGGAGATGGTGTCGAAGCGCGGGACGGCCGCGCAGGCGAGACGCGCCGAGAAGCCGTTGCCCTGCAGTCGGTAGTCCCCGGCGGTGCCGGAGCGCGTGACACCTTCGGGCAGCCAGCCGCCGGCGAATACGCCGGGCGTCGCGAGGATGATCCGGAAGCGGCCGCTGGCGGCGATGTCTTGCGCGGGAACAGCGGGTGCGGTGAAGGCAATTGCGTGGTGGCGTGCGCCCTTGCCGTCGCCACCGAGTCGCAGGTGACCTGATTTCGGCAACTGGCCAGCGTCTCCCTCGCAGCCGACGAGGAAGCCGACGGCCTGGTCGAGGGCGATCGCTTCGCTGGTATACAGCGCGCCGTCGATGGCCGTTCGCGAGCCGTGGTCGAGCGCGATGCCCAGCCGGGTTTCGCGTTTGAAGAGATCCGCGCTGCTCAGGGTGCGCGCCGGCAGTTCGCCGCGCAGGTGCGCCGCCAGCTCGGCAGCGTCGAGCCAGCGGCCGGCCTGTGGCTTGGCCTGCCTGGCAATACGCAGGTGGGCGACAAGTGGCAACTCGCCGCTGGCCCGGCAGCCGGGCGATGGCGCAGTCGGCTGCAGGGTGAGCAGCGATGCGACACCGGGGGGGGCATCGAAGGCGACGAGGTCGGCCGGTAGCGGTACGATTGCCCGTGGCGCGCCGGCCTCGGCGCCGAGCATCGCGAGTGACAGCCAATGGATGGCAAAGCTGCCGGGCTCGTCACGGTTGCCGAGCACCGCGCCCAGCTCGCCGGAGAGTCGGTCGCCGGCCTGCGCGAAGCTTGCGAGTTGGCCGGCGTCCTTGCCAAGCAGCGCCGAGCGGAAGGCGCCGGCGAAGAGCGACGGCCAGGGTGGCATGACGGCTTCGCCGTGTTGGCCGTCGCCGCCGAAGGATTTGTTGCCGCGGATCATCAGCACGTCGAGCGGCTGAACGAAGTGGTAGGTGCTCATCGAGGTGCTCCTGCTTGTGCGGCAATCTGGCCGAAGGCGCGGCCGTTGCGGGCGAAGAATTCGGCGGTGACCAGCAATTCGCCGAGGACGCGCGCCGTTTCCGATGGCCTGGCACTTTCGCTACACGCGAGATCAACGAACTCGCCCGCGTACTGCTGCTCGCAATGTTTGTCACCGTCCTGCTTGTGCAACTGGAAGGCGAGATTGCTCGCGAGCATGTGCCGCCAGTCGTCGTCGCTCATGCCGGTGCAGCCACGTTCCGGCAGGCCGGACAGCCATTCGAGGGCGTTGTACACGGCACGTCGCGAAACCTGGGGCTGTGCGAGCGTTTCGGCGAAGCGCAGCAGTAGTCCCAAGGCGGTATCGGCCAGCCGCGGTGCTGAGGGCGTTGTCCCTGCGGCCTGCGCCATGTCCCAGAAGCGGCTGGTGACGCCAACTTCGCCGCCGCCACGTTTGATGACGCGCAGGCAGAAGGCGTTGCGGCCATGCGTCTTGGCCGCTGCTTCGGCTCGACGCAACTCGCGCAGCACGGCCGACAGTGGCGCCTGGTGGTGGGCGACCACGGCGCCGATGCTGGCGCTGGCACGGCTGCCCATCATCGGCATCAGGCGGCCCTTGAGGCGGGCGTAGCCCTTGGCGAGTTGCAGATCCCTGACGTCGATGTCGCCCGGCAAGCCGCTCAAGTCGGCACTGCCGCTCCAGGCGGCGCGCAGCAGGAGCATCGCCGGCAGCAGGTCGTCGACCGAGAGCATGGCCAGGACATCGTCGCCGCCGGCATAGAGCAGCTTGCCTTTACAGACGTTTTCGACGATATGTCGGGCAACGTGCGTCGAGAAGTCGTTGAGCGCCGCGGAGATGGCGGCGTGACGCGCCGGGGAGGCCGGCCGCGATGAGTCCAGATAGGCGGCGACCGCCGCGTCGCCACGGAATGGATCGAGCGACGCGCGGACCTGCGGGTGCCAGGTGGCCGGGAAGCGACATTGATAGTCGGGGTCATTGCCGGCCAGCCAGGCCCCCATATGGTCGCCGTCCATCTGGATCAGCGCGTAGTACGTTTCGGGTCTGGCGCCGAGCAGTCTGGTGATGTCATCCGCAAGACGCCCTTCGGCCGCGTCGTCGCGAGCGTCGTCGAGGGCCGATGGCAGGCGCTTGAAGATGTCCATGACCGTGGCTGGCCGCAGCGACGACAGGCGCCGGTGCAGCGAATTCGGCAGTGCCACCGGCTGATGGTCGTGGATGGCGAATTTGCGCGACAGCGCGCTGAGCCTTTCGAGCGTTTCCGGCGAGAAAGCGTCCGCGAGGTGCTCCAGCGACGTTGCCAGTGCCATGGTGTGCGTGCTGATCACGAAACGCGCCGGTCTGTCATCGAGCAACTCGCCCAGATCTTTGACGAACAGCGTCGGCCACAGGCGTTTGAGCGTGCATACACCGCACAGATGTTCGCCCTTGCGGATGCCGAACCGGCCGGCCTCTGCCTTGCGCAGCCAGGGCGTCTCGCGACGCTCGCCGGCCGGGATATGCAGTTGCGCGGCCTTCTCGGTGAGCCATTCGCGTTCACCGCACAGCGTGCAGCGGTGGCCGTGCTGTGGCAGCGGCGCAAAGGGACGCAGGCTCTTGGCAGCGGCGAGGCTGCGTTCGGCCAGTTCGTGCACGGCGGGATAGACGATGCCGGCGTTCGGTTTGAAGAATTCGGCGCCGTCGATCCGGACTTCGCGGTTGAGCACTTTCCAGACCTTTTCTCCGAACAGGCTGTCGGTGCCGTAGCCAGCCAGCGCCTGCCGTAGCCGATCGGCATCGGGCAGGCGGTCGCCGTCGCTACCGATCGGCCATTCGGCGATGGCCCATTGCGCTTCGGGAAAACCGGCGAGTTGGCTGTCGAGTTGCTCCTGCCAGTGTTGCCCCTGGTCACGGTCATCAAGGACGTGCTGCGCCGCTGCTGCGGCCCAGGCGCGTGCCGCGTCCCGAACCGCTTCGACGACCTGCCGCGCGAGTTGCTCGGCCTGGCGTGCGGGTACGATGGCCATGAACTTGTTGGGCAGTGTCGCGGCGAACAGCGGGTTGGCGTCGGTGGCGCGGTGCAGCCAATCGGCGCCGATGGTGGTGAAGCGCTGGCGCCACTGCGCGCCGTGGCCCGTCGCGTCGGCAACTTCGAGCAGCCAGCGGTCGACCGCGGCGACGCCGCGCAGGTTGGGGAAGGCGATGGCGTCAGGCCCGAGCGCTGCGCAGATGACCTTGAGACCTTCCCAGACCAGCGACGACAGCAGGTGCGATCCCGCCCACAGGTCGGAAGTCGAACGGGCCTGGGCGATGAAGCCCTGGACGGGGCCGAAGCTCATGCTGAGCAGGGCCGGTTCGTCGTCGGCGAGCGCACCGGTGAGCGCCGAAACGGTGTCCAGGTGCGTCCAGATCGAGTGGTCGGGGACGCGGGTGTCGGCCGGCAGGACGCGCCAGAGATCGCCGATTTCCGGCGCGACGAGGGCAGGCTCCGGGCCGAAACGCCAGAAGGCGAGATAGGTCAGCCGCAGGTCCGGTTTGCCGTCGGTGTCGCGTTCGATCAGGTCGCTGAAGTGTTCGAGGCTGACCGTGCGGATATGCTTCGCGGCGATGTCATCCAGACTGCCGAGGTCGATTTCTTCGCCGGACAGCGGGTGGATCAGCACCGGCTGATTGGCGAAGCGGACGTTGGCCCACGCGGGCCGCTTCCGGCCAGGTTCGCATGGCCATTGCGGCCGGTCGGCCGCCGCGGCGAACCGGTCGGCGCGCTTGTCGAAATTGGCGCCGTTGATGTCGAGCAGGTTGCGAAGCGTTTTTACCGAACCGTGTTCGTGGCCGACGTCGTCGCGCATCAGGACCAGCGCCTTTTCCGCCGGGTCGTGCAGCCAGGCGGCGAGTTTCTTTTTCCAGAGGCTGTTCATTTTGGGGCTCCAAGTCGATTCATCATTTTGCCGATGTTCTGATGAACAGCCGCCCAGATGTCGATCTGATAGCGATTGATCCACTGTTGATCGCTTGACGATAGTTTGTCGAACAGAATCCGGGGAACCGCGCAGGGCAGATGGACCGCGACCGGCACCAGTCCTTGCCCGGTTTCTACGACCTTCAGGCGTAGCGACCCTGCGATCCGTTCATCGTTGCCCCAGCGTCTGTTGTTCGCTTTGGTTACCGGGTAGGCAATCAACTGGTTGGCGGAAATGTCTTCATTCCGCCCAAAGTGCTTTGCAGCAGCCCGGATGTCTCGTCGTAAGGTGGCGAGGAAAAACACAGCCTCTCGCCAGTTCCTGAACGTCGCTCCGTCCTTTCTTCCCATCCAGACCAGCGGACCTAGATCGTCTTTGCCGATCGCATGCGGCCAGTCGCGATCGGTCGTGAAGCATCCGCGGAACGGTTGGCAGTAAGCCGTCAAGTCGTTAGGAGATGGCGGCAGTCGGGGGATGGAGTCGCCTTGAAATGTGATCGACCCCCAGCCGTTGCGCGAGCGGCTGCCAATGCCGCCAAACCACGAAGCCAACCGGATTGCCTGACGAACTTCGTCGATCTGGCTTCCAGTAACCGTTCGCGCAAACAGGACCGACAGTTCGTTGCGCTGGTTCGCTTGTGGGTCGATGGCTAACCGTTTGACCGTGGGTTCGGGACGCCCGAGATTTCTGCTGGCCGGTGCAATCGGCCCAAAACCAAGATAAACATCAGCCCGAACACGTCCTTGTCCGACCTGGATCTGGCCGATCTCACGTCGTGGCCAAGCGGTATTGCTCAGTTGGCCTGCGGCCCAATCTTTCAATCGTAGTTTCACTAGGGACTGGTGTGAGTTGTTGTCGGAGGCGCTGCCAAAGAGGTTGTTCTCGGCCTCCCGTAGTCCGTCGGGTCCGTCGACGCTGAAACCGACCTGGGGTGCCTTGACCACTCGCCACCACTGGCGAATCAGTGCCTTGATCGGCGGTGTGCGCCACTGCGCCTGCTGTGCGGCATCGCCGACGAAGGCGGGCGTCGCGAAGCTGAGGTTGTACGCGAGGGGAGTTCTTGTCATGACTTTTTCCTCATTGGTTCCGGAGGGTGGGTCGGATGCAGACCTGAGAGACGGCCATTAGCTGGAGTCCGCGACAGCATAACGGCTATTGCGAACACGTTGAGCAACGGCAAGCTTGTCGGTTGTCGATTGCCATGAGCCGACGCATTGGATCAGGGCTCGCGGCACCGGCAGACAGTGCGCTCACCCTCGTACCGCCGTTTCGAGGATGTCGTAACAGATCGCGCTCGGCCGCAGACCGAGGCTATAGCGACGCGGCAGGCGGCCACCGTCGCTGATCAGGTAAGGCCTGGCGGCGAGGCCGAGTTCGCGCCCGAGAATTTTCCTGAGCTTGGAGAGGTGTGCGGAAAAATAGGCGCCGTCCATTCCCTTGCGCAACGCCCGCTCGGTGCCGTCGAGGTCGCCCAGTGGCCCGGCGATCGAGCGCAGCTCGACGAGGTAGCGATTCTTCCACTCGGCGTCAGGGCTTTCCTTCGCCGGTGCCGGCAACGGCGCTTCGCCGCGTAGCGCGCGCCGGGCGAAGACGCTGAGCAATGCGAGTTCGGCCGGCGGCAGCGGGAAGGTCTTGCCGGCGGCACGGATGCGCCGCGCTGCCAGGTCGATTTGCAGTTCTGCCGGCGCCAGAGCGTGGCGCGCTGCTTCGACGGTTTCGTTGTAGCTCGCGCGGCCGGTGAGCAGCGCTTCGGGAAGGCCGTGACGCAGGCTGACGAAGGGCAGCTCGGCGAGCGTGATCTGCGCTTGTGCGCTATCGACGAGGCGGCCGCCGGGCATTTCGAGAACGTGACTGGTCGGCGTCGGGTAGTAGAAGCTGAGGCTGGCTTCGAAGGGCTCGGAAACCAGGACATGCGACAGCTTGTCCTGCGGGCGGCCGTAGAGCGACAGCGCATAACCGAGGAAGAAGCCCATTGTCTTGCGGCCACCGGCGATCGAGACATGGAGCGCGCAATCCGGGTCGGCGGTGAACTCGCGGATGATGCCGGTGATGCCGTCGGCGGCGCGGCGGTTGTCTTCCGGCGAGCGGATGTCTTCGAGCGGTTTGCCGTTGGCGTCCTCGAGAACGTGGATGGTGTCGGCGCTGAAATGGATCGGCGGCAGCGCGTAGTCGCGGCTGAGACGATGGAACCAGCCCGGTTCTTCCGAAAGCAACGCCAGGCGGGCTTTTTCGGCGCCGCTGCGCGTGCTGATCAGGTGGATTTCGGTGGGAATGAACATACTCGCTGTTGGCGAAACGGCCAGGGCGTAAAGGGTCTCGGTGACGATCTGCGGCGACAGGCCGGTGACGGCAATCAGGATGCGGCGAGGATATTCGTGGGGGTTTTCTCGGGCGTTGGGCATCGTCTTGTCTGGGCGGGTAGGAACAATCGGTCATTGTCCATGTTTTCCTCCGGCAGGGACGGATGACAAGCTTGCGGTGGTCAGGCTGGCCGGTTGATGGCGATCAGACTGCAAGTCGGTATGCCGAGCACGGTCTCAGAATACTTTACTTCCATGCGCCAGCCGCTGGTAAGCTTGAGCGATGGTCTTTCGCAGAGGGGCTGAGGCCATGCTCAGACTGGATTTTACGGAAGCGCAAATACGGGCTTTGGATTCAGAGCGATTTCACCATCAGCACCCACGGGTGCGACGGAAGAGCGAAGTCCTATGGCGGACGGCACACTGACGGTGCTGCGCGACCGCTAATCCGATCAATGGAGCCAGTCCTCTACGGTTAACCCCGGTACCCGCGCGAACTCCCCGATGTTGTTCGTGACCACCGTCGCATTCAACATCAGGGCATGGCCCGCGATCAGCGTATCCAGCGGGCCGATGGGTGTGCCTCTGGCCTTGAGAAAGGCGCGTACCGCGCCATGGCGCCGAGACGCGGCATCATCGAAGGGGGCCACATCGAAGATGGCCAGGAACCGTTCAAGTTTCAACCAAAAATGGGAAATCCCCCGGCTCTGCCGGGGGACTGGAAAAGTTTGACATTTCAGGGGGTCCATCAGGGAGCTTCAAGCCGTGAGCCGCCAAGCACATGACTGTAGAGAATCCCGATGGACGGATCCGAAAGCCTATAAGGCATTAATTCTACTTTGCCACATTGCTAAAATAGTTGAAATACAGGCTGTTGAGCCACATATCTAATGCTCTACCACATAAGGAGTATGACGATGAAATCGCCAAATTTATTTATTTGGGATCGGGTGTGCGGTGGCCAGTTGCTGCGAGAATCTGACCAGCCATTTTCAGTCGTTCCGAGAGTGCTTCCGCAGTAAAACGCGCAGCACGGCCGAGCAAGCGGAACAGTACTTGCGGGGCCTTTTTCAAAGCCCTCGTGCGAACCTGGAACAGATGAGCGAGACGGTGGCGGAGACCGAGTATCACAGCCTCCACCACCTGTGGAGTGATGCCGCATGGGACTTTGAGAATGTGCGTCGGGAGACAGCGCGACAAGCTGACGAGTGGATCGGTGGGCCAGAGGCGGGACTGTTGCTCGATGAGTCTGGGTTCGAAAAGAAGGGCGACCATTCAGCGGGCGTGGCCAGGCAGTACAACGGTCGCCTGAGTAAGGTCGAGAACTCGCCGGTTGGAGTGTATGCCGCCTTGGCGCGAGGGTCGCAGGCGGCGATCATCGACGTCGAATGGTTCCTGCCAGAGCGTTGGGGAGAAGACGCCAAGCGTTGCCAGGAAGCCGGGATTCCGGAATCAGCACGGGTCTTTCGGACTAAACCGCAGATGGCGGCCGAGAGGGTCAAGCGAGCACGAGCCGCTGGGGTGCGCTTTGGTTTCATCGGTGCTGACGGCCTTGATGGCCACGCGACCTGGCTGCGGTTTGATTGGGACGATGCCGGCGAGGTCTTTGCCACCGAGGTGCACAGCGACCAGCCGTTTTACTTGACCGATCCGGGAAAGGCGTGGGTACCGGCCTGGGAAGCCCGCGAATGGGCCGCGCGCCTGCAACGAAAGGCGTGGCACCCGGTGATCCTGCGCGACGGGGAGAAGGGTGAAGTGCGCGCGATGTTTGCCCATACCCGCGTGTGGATCCGTCATCCGAACAGCGCACAGGCCCGCCAATGGCATCTCCTGGCGCGCCGCGACGGCACGAAGGTGAAGTTCCTGCTCTCCAACGCGGCGCCCGACACGCCACTTCGCGAGCTGGCACGCATGCAGGCACAGCGCCATTTCATCGAGCGCGCCTCCGAGAATGCGAAAGGTGGCTGCGGGATGGCTGACTACCAGGTACGCAAGTGGCGGGCTTGGTACAACCACATGGCGCTCGTCTGCGTCGCACTTCTCTTTCTCGTCAAGGAGCGGCGGCAACACTCACCCTACGCCGAGTTACTGTCCTGTGCCGATGTCGTCGACAGGCTCGTGGCGCAGCTCCCGGTGAAGATTCACGGTCGCGAAGACCTCGTGCGAATCATCGCCGAGCGTCATGCACGGCGACAAAGCGCCCGCGACAGCGCCTACCGAAGGCAGCCGCCAGCACCGAAAAATGCCATTCGAATCTGTTAATGTAGAATTAAGTACGACTGGTTGCCTTTCAAAGCCCGGACCGCCGAGAAGTTTCACGAAGATGTCGGTAAAATCCTGGACGAATTTGGCTCGGTTTGTCGGATGACTTTTTGCTGACCGCTTACAAGATCGATTTTGGTTAGAAAGTAGGCTAAAGTGGTCCCCGAAGTCAAGACAGGAGATCGCTAGCATCGACCACCGCCGGTTTTTGCTGCGCATAGATCGTCGACCGGCAGACCCCGGCCAGGAC
>WBZL01004116.1_pt1 | contig 12819 bp, 12 predicted proteins | sample 5204291 | NCBI WGS metagenome assembly WBZL01 (sample SAMN12344345, study PRJNA552823) | activated sludge metagenome | biome: Activated sludge suspended growth; feature: Nitrification reactor; material: Wastewater; isolation source: activated sludge from nitrification reactor of wastewater...
GAACGGGCTGCCGGCGGACCCTGCGCATGAGCGCCCACGGTCCGCGCGGACCCCGGCCACCGGCCATGAGGTGGGTCCCGGCCTCCTGTGCGGCATCCGCCGCCGCCTCCGACAATTCCACCACCGATGCCGACGTTTCATCTCCTGGGCGCTCGGAGTCCAAAGCCGCGAGTACCGCGGGGAAGAGGACCTGGGTGACGCGCTCGTAGCCCTCCGGACCGGGGTGGAAGCGATCCTCGGCGAAAAGGTCCGGATCCGCCGCGAACTCATCACCCAACTCGTCGGCGAACGACACGACGTGGGCACCCTCCCGGACACAGGCGATCATCTGCGCGGCCGCGAGCTGCCGGCTCAGCCGCCGGGCCACCCACCGCAGCGGCTGCGGGATGGGACGCACCGAGCCCACGTCCGGGCAGGTGCCCACGACCACCTCGCAATCCACCGCGCGCAGGCGGCGAACCGCCTCCTCCAGATGAGCCACAGCCGCCTGCGGCCGCCCGACATGGGTCACGTCATTGGCGCCGATGATGATGACCGCCAGGTGCGGACGCATGTGCAGCGCCCGGTCCACCTGTCCGAGCAGGTCGGCACTGCGCGCCCCTACCGTGGCCGCGTTCATCAACCGCACCGGCCTGTCGAGGACGTTGCTGACACCCTGGGCGATCATCGCGGCCGGGGTGTAGCGGGCCTCTCCCGCTCCGAGGCCCGCGGCCAGCGAGTCGCCGAGCATGGCGAATCGCTGGGATGTTCCCTGCCGCCGCGCGCCATACAGGCCATCGGCGTAGGGGGCGGCCTGCTTGCGAACCCCGATCTCTTTCTTGGCATGCCGACCCTGCGCGAACGCCACACCGAACGCCGCCGCGCCAAGCCCGACCACCCCACCGCCACCGTAGGCGGCAGTCATCGCGAGGCGTTTGGCGTGGGCCGCTCGGCTCACGCCACCACGCCTTCCCTGCGCAAGAAGCCGCGTACGGCCTCCCGGGCTCCGGTGGCGATGTGGGGGCCGTGGGTGAAGGCGGCCACCTGGTACTCCTCGTCGGCCAGCACGGCCGCGGTCGTGCGGTTCAGCGGGAAGTCCGTGCACGCGGCCTTGAACGGCCAGGTCATGCGTCCGTTCATGTTGAAGATCGAGTCGCCGGTGATGAGGACACCGGACTCCCGATGCAGCAGGCTCACGTGACCCGGGGTGTGCCCGGGGGTGTGCCGGACCAACAGCCCCCCTGCCACATCAAGGACGTCACCGTCGGTGATCGTGCGTGCCACAGGGCACGCGGCGAAGCCCATGCCGGGCAGGCGGTCGAGCATCTCGAGGATGGGCGAGGAGTACGGCGCCGCCGTGCCGGCCCGGATGTACTCCGCGTCGTCGACATGCACATCCGCACCGTCGGCACCGGTGTGCGGCAGCAGTCGCGCGGCCGATCCCGCATGATCGGCGTGTGCGTGGGTCAGGATGATCCGCTGCACATCCCGCGGGTGCTTGCCGAACGCGGCCAGGCCGTTGACGATGCGTTTGGTCGCGAAGCGGGTCCCGGTATCGACCAGGGTCACCGAACCGTCGGCCTCGATGAAGGCGAACGAGTTGATGAAGTCGCCCGCGGTCGGGATCCGGTAGACCCCCGGACCGAGAGCGACGACACCCATGGCCTAATTATTGCTGTTCAGGATGGCCAGGAAGCGCAGGATCTCCAAGTAGAGCCACACCATTGTCACGACCAGCCCGAAGGCCATCCGCCACGAGTAGGCCTCGGGAAGGCCTTCGTTGATGCCCTCCTCGATCGCCGCGAAGTCCAGGTTCAGCGAGAACGCCGCCAGGGCCACACCCACGACACACAGCAGCAGACCGAGTCCGCCGACGCCGTAGAAGCCCCACCCGCCACCGACTCCGAACAGGGCCGCGACGAAGCTGATCAGGGCGATCACGAGGTAGGACACCATCGCGACCAGCATGATCTTCATGAAGGTGCCGTTGACCTTGATGATGCGCGTGCGGTACAGCGCCAGCATCACACCGAAGGCCACGAACGTTCCGATCACGGCCTGGATGATGATGTTGGCATCGCTGCCGGAGGCGGCCACGTAGTCCTGGTAGAACATGCTGATGCCACCGAGGAACACGCCCTCGACCAGCGAGTAGCTGAGGACCGTGCCGGCCTTGGGAAGCTTGCGGAACGCCCCCACGAAGAAGATCACCAGGGCGACGATCATCGCCGCGAACGGCAACCACGGCATCGACGGAGTGAGCACCCAACCGATCCCGGCACCGATGAGCAGGGCGACGAATGCCAGGCCGGTCTTGGCCACGACGTCGTCGATGGTCATCGGACGGCCGGCTGCGGGCACCCCCACCGTCGGCTGGGTCTGCTGGTCGAGCGTGGCGGTACCGGCAGCAGCCTGCTGGTAGGCGTTCACGCCCTCGTTGTACGCGAAGCCGGGCTGTTTCTCGATGTCCCGGAAAATCGGGTTCCTGGATTGCATTCATTCCTCCTTGGAACAAGCGTACGGGCAACCGATGACACCCGCCACCACCGCCACGGGTACGTAAAGCATCATTTACGTTTCACGATATATGCAACAGGTCCGAGTCCAGCCTCATTCCGGCTCCGGACCTCGAAGCGGGCGGGCCCGGCAGCGACCTTGCGCAGCACCATCTTCTCCGCAGTGGTCGCACGCCAATCACCCTTGCCCACACGCACCCGGTAGCGCACGTCCATACCCGTGCGGGTCGGTGGTTGCCAGGACACAGTCGCCTTGGCGCCCGAGCGCTTCACCCGCAGGGCCTTCACCGCGCCGGGCTTCACGGGCGTGGCGACCTGCCGGGATGCCGCGGTCCCCGCCCCGCGCTCGTTGAAGACGCGCACCTCGACGGTGTGACGCACCCCCCTGGCCAGACCGGAGACCCGCAGACGGGTACCGGCCGACGTCTCCTGCCACTGCCCGGGCTGCCGGCCCAGCCGGGTCACGCGGAACTGCACCCCGGAGATGTTCTCCGCCGGCAGCCGCAGTTCCAGACGGGCCGATGTCTTGGAGGGGTAGGTGACGGTCCGGATCTGCGTGGCGCCTGGAAGGGCCAGTGGCGTCACCGGTGCCGATACCGTCCAGGGACCCTGACCGAACACGTTCTTGGCCGCGACCCGGGCCTCGTAGGTGACCCCGTTGGCCAGGTCCTGCAGCAACTTCTGCCGAAGTGTGCTGTTCCACGGGTCGGGGGAGCCGACCCACTGGCCGCCCGCCTGCCGGTACTCCACGGCATATCCCGTGACCGCCCCGGTGCCCGGATCACCGGGTTCGTCCCAGGACAGCGACACCGCACCGTCCGCGCCGGTGGCCGTCAGCCCACCGACCGGTCCTGGAACCCGCGGAGCGATGGTGAGAGCGCGCGACACATCCAGGATGCCGGCACCGCAGGACCCGGTGCAGTTGCTGCCCACCGGGAACGGACGGGTGGTGTCCCGCAGGTGTTCGGCGACCGCCGCAGGCGACATCGGCCGCGCCTGCTGGAGCAGTGCCGCGGCACCGGCGACCAAGGGCGTCGCCATGCTGGTGCCGTAGTAGGGCGTGTAGCTGTCACCCGCGGGAACCTTCGCGCCACTGTCGACAGTGGAGACGAGTCCATCGGTTTCGGTCAACGCCGTGCCGCCGGCAGCGAATATCGGCAGGTCACGACCTGCGACACCCTGGTTGGAGTAGTTCGCGCGACTGCCCGACCGTGAGAGCGCCCCCACCGCGATGATGTCGTAGCAGCCGCCGGGTGACGCGTTCTCGATCGTGCCGAACCGGTTGCCGGCAGCGGCCACCACCGTCGCCCCGCGTCCGATGGCCTCATCGATCGCCGCCTGTACGAAGGGCTGGCAGGTGACCGACGACGACAGCGACAGGTTGATCACATCGGCTGGATTCTGGTTGACCGGCAATCCGGGGACCTCACCGCCCGATGCCCACGTGATCGCGGCGGCCACATCGGACATCGTGCCGCCGCACTTGCCCAGGGCACGTACAGGCAGGATCTTGGCGTCCGGCGCGATCCCGGCGATCCCCTTGGCGTTGTCGCGCACCGCTGCGGCCAGACCGGCGACGTGGGTGCCGTGCCAGGACGAGGCCAGCGTCGGACACCCCTCGAACTCGTCGGGGTGGGCTGTGATGTCTGCCGATTCGACCCAGTCCCCCGGGTCGCTCGGGTCGCTGTCGCGGGCGTCGCCGTCGTTGGCCACCAGCGTGTTGGCGATCAGATCGGCACCTGGTAGCAGATTGGGCGCGAGATCCTCGTGGGCGGTGATCCCGGTGTCGATCACCGCGATCACCTGGCCTGCGCCAGTGGCCGTGGTCCAAGCCGACTCCGCCTGCGCACCGGAGAGCGGGTGCGTCAGCGACCACTGGTCTGCGAAGTACGGGTCGTTGCTCGCCGCCGTCACCTTGGTGTCCACACCGACCTCGGCGATGCCGTCGAGTCGCTGGAGTTCCTTGATGGCCTGCTGCGCCTCGGTGACGGTGAGCCCGGGGGTCTCGACCGCGGTGACACCCGGCGCCACCGGCGTGCGACCCTCGACATCACCCACGACATCCCCCACGAGAGACTCGGCCTCGCGTGCGGTGGTCCCCGACTCACGGGTGATCACGAGCCCGACGACGGGCCCGTCTGCGGCCACTGCTGGCGGCATAGACAGCACGGCCCCGGCGGTCCCCAGGACCACCGCGGCGGTGAGCAGACGTGTGCCACGCATCACTTCAGGGTACGTGCTCACGCGGATTGGACTGTGTAACGCCCGTTCTGGATCCCTTGACCGGCAGTCGTCCTCCGGCTGATCGCAGTGCCCGGGGCGGGATTTGAACCCGCACGTCTTGCGACCCTCGGGTTTAAGCCGAGTGCGTCTGCCAATTCCGCCACCCGGGCAGCGCGACCAGCCTAATCCAGGTAGACCTTGCGCTTGTGGATCGCAGCGGCAGAGACGACCCGATCGATGAACAGCAGCCCGTCGAGGTGATCCACCTCGTGCTGGACCGCGCGGGCTTCGAACGCGTCGGTGGTCAGGGTCACCGACTCGCCGCTGCCGGGCAGCTGACCGGTGACGACGACCCTGGTGGCGCGCTTCACATCACCGGTGAAGTCCGGGACCGACATACAGCCCTCCCGTGCCTTCTCGTTGCGCGAGGCCTGCAGGATCTGCGGGTTCACCATGACGAACCGCCCATGGCACGTCCTGGTCTTGGGATGCGCACTGACATCCAGGCAGAAGACCCGCCACGGCACCCCCACCTGGTTGGCCGCCAGGCCGACACACCCGGGCGAGACGTCCATGGTGGCCAGCAGGTCCGCGGCGAGTTGGACCACCTCGGCATCGGTCGGGTCGACCTGCTCGCAGGGCGCCGACAGCACCGCGGCCGGGGCGGTCACCACCTGCCGCACAACTCCCGCCGGCAGCTCGACCTGCAAAGAGGTCACAGCACGTCCTGGTCGGCGGCCTGCACAGCCACGTCAACGCCGACGGTCTGGCCCACGGCCCGCAGCCGGCCGGCCAGCACGTCGGTGTCCATGGGCTCGGCGAAGTCCACCTCCGCCACGACGACGTACAGACCGCCGCCGAGGCGGGTCTGCAGGTCGGTGACGTTTCCGCCGTAGGAGGCGATGGCTCCGGTGATGGCCGCCACGATCCCGACCCGGTCGGCGCCGTGCACACTGACGATGAAGGACGAGCCGGGACCGGCTGCCTCATCCTGCTCGTCGGTCACCGGCAGGACGCTGACCACAAGGTCGTCGGAGGACAGGAACGCCAGGTCGGACGCGACCTGCTCGACCGACGCCTCGGTTCCGACGATCAGGGTCCACGCGAAGTGCCCCCGCAGCAACGTCATGGACGAGTCCTCGACGTTGGCATCCCGTTGGGCGAGCGCCGCGGTCACATCCGCGATGATCCCGGGACGGTCGTGGCCGAGGACGGTGATTGCCAGCAGTGCCATGGCTCAGAACCCTACTGTGCGCGTGCAGCGAGGCTCAGCGCGATCCCGTCGAGGATGTCGTGCTCACTGACGATGACCTCGTCGAATCCGCCGAGGGTGAGGATGCGGTCGAGCACGAGGGCCCCGCCGCCGATGACATCCACCCTGCCCGGGTGCATGACCGGTTCCGCGGCCCGCTGCGTCCGGGTGGCCGCCAGCATCTGCGCCGTCACCTCATGGACCTCCCGGGCGGAGATCCGCGACCCGTGGATACGGGCCGAGTCGTACTCCGGCAGCCCCATCGCCAACGCCGCCACCGTCGTCACGGACCCGGCGAGGCCCACGATGCGGTCCGCGTCCTCGAAGCCGGTCGCTGCCATCGCATGCCACACCGCGGCGTCGATATCTGCAGTGGCGGCCGCGATCTCCGCCGGTGTAGGTGGGTCGGTACACAGGTGGCGCTCCGTCATCCGCACGCACCCCACGTTCTCGCTCACACTCGCACCCACGCGGGAGTCACCCACGACGAACTCGGTGGAGCCTCCCCCGATATCCACCACGGCGACCCGACCAGGGACGTCGAGCACGGAGACAGCACCGGCAAAGCTCAGCGCCGCTTCCTCATCCCCCGAGATCACCTCGGGTACCACTCCCAGTCGCGCCACGACGCCGTCGACGAAAGTGTCCGCATTGTCAGCGTCGCGGGACGCGGAGGTGGCGACCATCCGCACGGCCTGGGCACCCGCGGCACGGATCTGCGCGGCGTAGTCGGACACCGCATCCCAGGTGCGTTCGATCGCTGCCGACGACAGCGACCCGCTGACATCGACCCCCTCGCCGAGTCGCACCACCTTCATGACCCGCACCACGTCGGTGAGACCACTGCCGTCGACGTCGGCGATGAGCAGCCGGATCGAATTGGTCCCGCAATCGATGGCCGCGACCCTCATGACACCTCCACACACGTCCGTCGCCGGTCGAGCACCCCGCGGCGAGCCAGCTCTGCCAACGCCTCATCACCGAAGGGATTCACACCCGGGCCCATGGCCAGGGACTGACCGACCAGCACGTGCAGGCACTTGACCCGGTCCGGCATGCCCCCGGCCGAGATCCCGTCGATCTCCGGGACCTGCCCATGCGCCTGCCGGGCACGCAGGTACGCCTCGTGTGCCCGCCGGTAGGCCTGCGCGGTGTCGGGCTCGTGCGCAAGACGCTCCTGCATGAGTGCCATCAGCCCCTCCGACTCCAGCGTCGAGATCGCCGAGTTGAGGCGCGGACAGGTGACGTAGAAGAACGTGGGGAACGGAGTGCCGTCCGCCAGTCGCGGCGCGGTCGACACGACGTCAGGCAAGCCACAGGGACATCGCGACGCCACGGCGACCAGATCCCGGGCGGGACGCCCCAACTGGGCGCTCACCGCGGCTTCGTCGGCGGCGCCCACGCGCTCAGCGGGGGGCATCAGGACGCACGACGACAACTGACTCGTCGGGCTGCTGCTGCGACTGCTGCACACTGCGCAGTGCACGCTCGTACCAGGCGGAGTCATCCTCGACGTCGTTGGCCAACGGCGCGGCCTGCGGGTCGGTCACCGGCGGGTCCGTCACGACGTAGCCGGTCTCCCCCGGGTACTGCAGATGGAAACGCTCACGTGCCTGCGCGACGACGTAGGCATCATCGGCCCACTTGTCCGCCTCCGCCTGTAGCGCCTCGACACGTTCGCGCTGCGCGGCGGTCGTCGCCTCGAGTTCGGCGATCATGGAACGCTGATTGAGGAACTCGCGCAAGGGCAGCGCCAGCGTGAGCAGCAGGGCCGCGGCGATGATCACCACCACCGTGAGGCGCCCTGTCGTCAGACCCGGCCGCTGGGCAGCCCGGATCGTGCTGGTCCGTTCCACGTTTCTAGCGTCACCCACCCCGGTTCGACGTGCCTGCATTGGCAGCGTATCCGGCGTGTTGCCCCCTCACATCGACTGGGCGAAGAGGACCAGGGCGTCGCGTACGTACCCGGCACCTTCCACACCGCCGTAGTTCGCCGCGAACCGCTCATCCGCCACGTACATCTGCGCCAGGCCCGTGATCGCCTCGGCGCTGGGCTGCCGCCCTGCCCATCCCGCCTGGATCCAGCGGACGTGACGCGCGGCGAGGTCCTGGGCGCGCGGGTCGTCGGGGCTCACAGCCTGCTCCCGCAACTGTTCCCAGGCCGCGGCGATGGCCGCCGCCTCCTCCTGGAAGTCACGCCGGCCGTCGTCGCCGAGACCCTGCCACCAACGGTCGGAGTCGGCGTAGGCCTGCTCACCCCAGCGCTGCTCGACCTCCTCCTTGTACTGCGTGTGGTCGAACCCGTCGAACATGTCGTGTGTCGTCATCTCTTCCTCCATCCGGATCGCTTCCAAAGTCCGCTGCACGCTGTGGATCTGCCGATCGATCCGCTCGCGTTCGGATTCCAGGTACAGCACGTGCTGGCGCAAAGCCGACGCATCGTCGGTCTGGCCGGCCAGGACCCTCGCGATCTCGGGCAGTCCGAGTCCGAGGTCGCGCAACATCAGGATCCGCTGCAGACGCACGAGATCGGCCTGCTCATACGCCCGGTAGCCGTTGCGGTCCCGGCGCGCCGGCAGCAGGCCGATGCTGTCGTAGTGACGCAAGGTCCTACTGGTCACCGCCGTGGCCGCCGCGACCTCCTGGATGCTGTACACACCTCGACGGTAGGGGTTGACGCTACGTCAAGGTCAAGCGCGAGGCGAATATCGCGGACACATGCGGTTGAGCACAGGCCGGTGCGCGGAGTTCGCAACCGCAGATGTCCGCTACTCGACCGTGACGGACTTGGCCAGGTTGCGGGGTTGGTCGACGTCGTGCCCCTTGGCGGTGGCCAGCTCGCACGCGAACACCTGCAGCGGCACGGTGGTCACCAGCGGCTGCATCAACGTAGGCACAGCCGGCACCCAGATGATCTCGTCGGCATACGGCTCCACCGCGTCATCGCCCTCCTCGGCGATCACGATGGTGTACGCACCGCGGGCGCGGATCTCCTGCAGGTTGGAGATCATCTTTTCGTAGAGGACCGACCGCCCACCGGCCGACGGCATGATCGAGATGACCGGCAAGCCCTCTTCGATCAGGGCGATCGGGCCGTGCTTCAGTTCCCCCGCAGGGAAACCCTCGGCGTGCATGTACGCCAGTTCCTTGAGTTTGAGCGCACCTTCGAGGGCCACCGGATAGCCGACGTGGCGGCCCAGGAACAGCACCGACCGCGCATCCTTGAGCCCGCGGGCCAACTCGCGCACCGGGTCCATGGTGTCGAGGACCAGGTCGATCTTGTTGGGCATGCTGGCCAAGTCCGAGACCAGGGCACGGATCTCATCGCCGAAGAGGTTGCCGCGGACCTGACCTAGGTACATGCCCAGCAACTGCGTCGCCACCAGTTGCGTGAGGAAGGCCTTGGTCGAGGCGACCGCGATCTCCGGGCCGGCGTAGGTGTAGAGCGCGGCGTCGGACTCCCGCGGGATCGTCGAGCCCTGGGTGTTGCAGATGCTCAGAACCCGCGAGCCCTGCTCACGCGCATGGCGCACCGCCATCAGGGTGTCCATGGTCTCACCGGACTGCGAAATGGCCACCACCAGCGTCTGGCGGTCCAGGATCGGGTCCCGGTAGCGGAACTCGCTGGCGAGTTCCACCTCGACCGGGATCCGCGTCCAGTGCTCGATGGCGTACTTGGCCACCAGCCCGGCGTGGTACGCGGTGCCGCACGCGGCCACCACGATCTTGTCGATCTCGCGCAGTTCAGTGTCGGAGATGGTCAGTCCGTCGAGGACCAGGCGGTTGTCGTCGGTGATCCGGCCGAGCAGCGTGTCAGCCACCGCCTTCGGTTGCTCGGCGATCTCCTTGAGCATGAACAGGTCATAGCCGGCCTTCTCCGCCGCGCTCGCGTCCCAGGTGACCTCGTACTCCACACCGTCAGCGGGCACGCCGTCGAAGTCGGTGACCTCGACCCCCTCCCGCGTGATCGTGATGACCTGGTCCTGCCCGAGCTCCATGGCCCGCCGGGTGTGGGCGATGAACGCGGACACATCCGATGCCAGGAACGTCTCACCATCGCCGAGCCCCACCACCAACGGAGAATTACGGCGCGCCCCGACCAGGGTGTCGGGATCCTCGGCGGAGGCCGCGACGAGGGTGAAGGCACCGCGCAATTGCCGGCAGGTCGCCTGCATGGCCTCGGTCAGCGAGCCCGTCTCGCCGACCATCTTGGCCAGCAGGTGGGCCGCCACCTCGGTGTCCGTCTCGCTGAGGAAGGTCACGCCGTCGGCCTGCAGAAGCGACCGCAACTCCGCGAAGTTCTCGATGATCCCGTTGTGGATCACCGCGAGCGAGCCGTCCTCACTGAGGTGGGGGTGGGCATTGACGTCGTTGGGGGCGCCATGGGTGGCCCAGCGGGTGTGCCCGATGCCGACCGTGGTGTCGGGAAGCGGAGCTTCGGCAAGTGCCTTCTCCAGGTTCGCCAACTTGCCGGCACGCTTACGGGACTGCACACCCACCGGCGTCACGACCGCCACCCCGGCTGAGTCGTATCCCCGATACTCCAGACGCCGCAGGCCTTCGACCACGACCTGCGTGGCGTCCTGACCGCCGACGTACCCCACGATTCCGCACATACCCACAACGCTACTCGCCCGAGTCGACGCAGGCGGCACCCCGGCAGGGACGCTGAGCCGATCTTGAGCCCTCCTTGCGCGGCGGCGTCAGCCCACGATCTCGTCGAGGCGTTCGAAGCTGCGTTCCATGCCGTCGACCATGCCCGTGGCCAGGATCATGTCGCGGGTGGCCATGTCCGGGTACTCCACCAGGATCGTGAGCAGGGTGGCGCCGTCCTCCTCGACCAGCGAGAGGTCGTTGGTCGTCGGCGGGTGGTCCATCCCGGTCATCTGCTCGGTGACGACCCACCGGAAGGCGTCGGTGTCGAGGTGCAGGGTCGTGCCGTGAAAGCCGAACGGCTCCCCCTCCTGACCCTGCTCGGGAGCCCACTGGTAGCGGTACTCGCCACCGGTCCGCAGATCGATCTCGCAGACCGGCATGCTCCAGCCGTCGGGTCCCAGCAGCCATCGCTGCACGAGGTCCGGGGTGGTGTAGGCCTTCCACACCAAGTCCCTCGGCGCCTCGATCAGGCGGGTGAACTGCACGTGGGTGTCGCTGAGGATGTCCGTCTGCGTTCCTTTGCCGGCGGCGAACTCCCGCAGCCCGAGCAGTACCCGATCCAACTGGTTGAAGGCCATCGTGGCGCCCTGCACCGCACCCATCGCCACGACCTGCTCCAGCTCCTCGACGGACGGGAAGTAGGTGATGTTGCGAAGTTCGGCCCCGGCCTCGGTCTCCAGGAACTCGAACGTCATGCGCATCGAGGGCAGCTCCGGGTTCACCGACCCGTCGTCGAGGGCGAACGCATCGATGACCTCGAAGGAGCGCGGCGGGTCGATCGCCAGGAACTCCCAGCGCCCCCCGGATCGCTCCCCTCGCGGCGAGGTCATGTGGTACTGCGCCGTTCCACCCACCGTGAAGTCGTGATGGGTGAAGCGCGCCGGCCAGCCCGGCGGGCCCCAGAAACGCTCGAGCTGGGCGGGCTGGGTGAATGCACCCCACAGCCGCTCGACGGTCACGGGGAACTGCGCAACCATTGTCATGGTCAGCGCCTCGGGGTCAGTGGTCACGGACGTGACGGGCATGTCATTCTCCTGGGATCTCTCGTTCTTGGGCGAACAGGTCGTCAAGGCGATCTACACGTGCCCGCCAGAGCTGCTCGTATTCAGCAAGCAGTTCTTGCGCACGACGGATGGCCGCCGGATTCGCGCAGACCAGCCGCTGCCGGCCGTCTGCGCGCTTGGTCACCAGCCCCGCGGACTCCAGGACGGCGACGTGCTTCTGGACGGCGGCGAAGGACATGTCGTACGACGCCGCCAGGTCGGACACCGAGGCCTCCACCAAGGCCGTGCGGCGCACGATGTCACGACGTGTGGCATCGGCCAGAGCGTGGAAGATGCGATCCACCTCTGCGTCGGAGAGGGCACTTTGTACAACCATTTGGTTGTACGTTAGCCACACAGGAACCGGGTGTCAACACCCTCGGAATCAGAGCGACAGTTCGGCGCGGACCACATCCGCGAGTTCGGCCGCGACCGTCTCCGCGGTGGCCTCGTCGCGGGCCTCGACCATCACGCGCACCAACGGCTCGGTGCCGGACTTGCGAAGGAGCACCCGGCCGGAGTCACCGAGCCGCGACTCCGCGTCCGCGACGGCCTCGGCCACAGCCGCGTTCGAATCGACGGCGTTCTTGTCGACGCCGGCGACGTTCACCAGCACTTGGGGCAGCCGGTCCATCACCGCGGCGAGTTCCGCCAGAGACTTCCCGGTGGCCGCCATCCGGCTCATCACCTGCAGTGCCGTCAGAATGCCGTCGCCGGTGGTGGCGTGTTCAGTCATCACCACATGGCCGCTCTGTTCGCCGCCAAGGACGTATCCGGACTCGAGCATGGCTTCCAGGACGTAGCGGTCCCCCACCGCGGTCTCGACGACCTCGATCCCCTCACGCTGCATCGCTTGCTTGAACCCGAGGTTGGCCATCACCGTGGCGACGACGGTGTCCTTGGCCAAACGGGACTGGTCACGCAGCGACAAGGCGATGATCGCCATCAGTTGGTCACCGTCGACGAGATCACCCTGGGCGTCCACAGCCAGACAGCGGTCCGCGTCACCGTCGTGAGCGATCCCGAGGTCGGCGCCGTGCTCAAGGACGGCGCGCTGCAGGTCCTCGATGTGTGTGGAACCGCAGCCGTCGTTGATGTTGTACCCGTCCGGGCGGCAGTGGATCTCGATGACCTCGGCACCCGCCTCGCG
>WBZL01000195.1_pt1 | contig 12818 bp, 10 predicted proteins | sample 5204291 | NCBI WGS metagenome assembly WBZL01 (sample SAMN12344345, study PRJNA552823) | activated sludge metagenome | biome: Activated sludge suspended growth; feature: Nitrification reactor; material: Wastewater; isolation source: activated sludge from nitrification reactor of wastewater...
CCCACGGGTCGTCTCTGAGATCATGAGCTCCTCCTTTGATTGGTCTCAAAGAGAGCTTACTCGGGACGATCCGTTCTCCTCTCCGATCCTGCCGGCGCCACCGGGCCGAGCATAGGATCTACGGCCGCGAGCTGCGCTATCTGAACCTCGACTCGCCTGGGGAGCGCGACCGGCGACGCGGCGTTCCGGCGGAAGGCTGGGCGAGGACGGCTGGGCGAGGACGGCTGGGCGAGGACGGTAGATCCGGCGCTCCTCGGCTCATCCCGCATCCTGCTGCTCGAGAAGGTCCGGGAGACGCTCGCCGGTAGGGTCTTCCTCCATGAGCTTTGGCCACTGACCGTCGCGGAGCTGGCGCCCTTCTTCGCGGCAGGTCCTCTGGTGCCTCCAGTCCTCGCCCGGCTCCTGGCTCCTGGCAGCTTCGGCGAGATGCTGGCGCCACTGACGGGTGGTGTCGTGGGTCCCGAGGCTGGGGCCGCCGGGGCTTGCGTGGACCGTCTCACCCGCTGGGGAGGCATGCCCCCCTGCTCGAGTACCCTCCCGCAGAACGGCTGCCCTGGCTCGACTCCTACCAGCAGTCCTATCTGCAGCGGGACCTTGCCGACCTGGCGCGCGACGCCTCGCTGCCGGTGACCAGCGTCAGGCGCTACCTGCGCTATCTGGAGCTTTCGTACCAGAGCCTGCGGCTGCCTCCTTGGTCCACCAACGCCAGTGCTCGGTTGATCAAGGCACCCAAGCTGATCTGGGTCGATGCCGGGTGCAGCGAGCACTCTCCGGGCAGGTGTCCGGGCTGAGTGGCGAGAAGTACGAGAACCTGATCACAGCCCAGATCCTGACCATGTTGTGGAGCCTGGGGGTCCGCTTCAACGCCAGTTACCTGCGCACAGCCGGCGGCCTGGAGATCGACCTGCTCTTGGAAGGGAGGATGGTGGCATCGTGGCTTGCGAGCTCAAGTCGCGGGCGACGGTCCAGGAACGGGACGCCAGACGCATCGAGCGGGCCCGCGGGCTCTTAGGCGAGAAGTATCGCGGCGGCGTCGTCGTCTACCGTGGATCCGCCGTCCAACGACTAGGCGAGACGGTCTACTGCGTGCCCGACTGGGTCTTGCTCGGCACTCCCTATCCAGTGCCCGGGCCTTGAGCTGGCGACCCGGCCGGCGACCTCCGGCAGGCGAGAGTCCGCCGCCCCGGCGGCCTCGCGCTATCCTTCAGCAGCCCATCGCTCGCGGAGGTCTGCCATGCACTCGACGTCACTCCCCTGGCTCGTTGCCGCGCTGCTCTTGCCCGCCCCACTCCTCGCCGAAGGTGGCAAGTGGACGCCGGAGCAGGTGCTGCAGCTCGACCGCGGCTGGTTGCAGTCGCTCGGCCTGCAGCTCGCCCCGGAGCAGGTCTGGACGCCCGAGGGCGGCGGCGCGCTCGACGCCGTGGTGCAGATCTCTGGCTGCTCGGCGGGCTTCATCTCGGCAGAGGGCCTGCTGGTCACCAACCACCACTGCCTGTTCTCGATCCTCCAGCAGCATTCGACCCCCGAGCGAGACCTGATCACCCACGGCTTCCTCGCCGGCCGGCGCGAAGACGAGCTGCCGGGGGCCTCGACGCGGGCGACCATCCCCTTGCGGCGCACGGACGTGACGGCCGAGGTCGAGGCTGCGGCGGCCGCTGCCGCCGACGATTTCGCCCGCTACGCCGCCATCGAGCGCAAGCGCAAGGAGCTGGTGGCGGCCTGCGAGGCGCAACCCAACCGCCGCTGCCAGGTGGCGGTCTACGACGACGGCGTGCGGTACGAGCTGATCGAAGCCCTCGAATACCAGGACGTGCGGCTAGTCTACGCCCCGCCGCGGGCGGTGGGGGAGTACGGTGGCGAGGTGGACAACTGGTCCTGGCCGCGGCACACGGGGGACTTCTCGATCGCCCGCGTCTACGCTGCCGGTGGCAGGGAGCCGGCGCCGTTCAGCCCCGACAACCAGCCCTACCGGCCGCGCCGCTTCTTTCCCCTCGCGAGCTCCGGGGTGAGCGAGGGCAGCTTCGTGATGGTCGCCGGCTTTCCTGGCCTCACCTATCGCTCGCTGATCGCCGCCGAGATGGCCGAGCGCGCCGAGCTCTACTTCCCCCACCGCGCCGACCTCTACCGCGCCTGGATGGATGTCATGGAGGCCGCCGGCGAAACCGCACCGGAGGCCCGCATCGCTCTCGCCGACCGCCTGAAGAGCCTGGCCAACCGCGAGAAGAACTCCCGCGGCCAGGTGACCGGGATCGCTCGCGGGGACCTTCTGGCGAAGAAGCGGCAGGCGGATGAGGCGGTGCTCGCCTGGGCCCAGGAGCTGCCGGAGCAGCAGGGCGCGATCGCGGCCTATCGCGCGCTCTCCGCGCTCGCTGCGCGAGCCCGTGCCACCTGGGAACGCGATTTCCTCCTCGGCCAGGCGCGGGCCGGCTCGAAGCCCTTGGCGATGGCCCTGACCCTCGCCCGCTGGGCCGTCGAGCGCCAGCGGCCGGACCTCGAGCGCGAGCCCGAGTACCAGGAGCGCAACCGCGGCCGGCTGCGCGAGGACCTCGAGCGCGACCAGAAGCGCCTGCACGCGCCCACCGAGGCCGCCCTCCTGGCGGACTTCCTGGCTCGTTGCGCCGCCCTTCCCCCAGGCCAGCGGGTGCCGGCGGTCGACGGCTTGCTGGCCGGCGCCGACAGCCAGGCAGCGATCGCCACCAAGGCTGCCGCCCTGCTCGCCGCGAGCCGCGTCGGCGACCTCGGCGAGCGGCTCAAGATGTTCGAGGAGGGCCCCGAGCAGCTCGCTGCCCGCCACGACCCCCTGCTCGACCTGGCCCTCGCGCTGACCGAGCAGGTCCGCGACCTCGAACGGCAGGAGAAGACGGACAAGGGGGCGATCTCCCGGCTGCGGCCCCTCTGGCGGCGGGCGGTGGCGGCGCAGCTCGACCGGCCTCTCGACCCCGACGCCAACGGCACCCTGCGGGTGAGCTTCGCCATCGTTCGCGGCTACGCGCCGCGCGACGCCGTGTGGATGGAGCCGCAGACGAGCTTCGCGGGCATGCTCGCCAAGCACACCGGCGAGGAGCCCTTCGACGTTCCACCGGCGCTGCGGGGGGCGGCCGCGGCCGCCCGCGAGAGCCGCTTCGCGGATCGCGGCCTGGGCGACCTGCCCGTCGACTTTCTCGCCACCGCCGACACCACTGGCGGCAACTCGGGCAGCCCGGTGCTCAACGGCCGCGGCGAGCTGGTGGGGGTCAACTTCGATCGCGTGTGGGAGAACGTCGCCAACGACTTCGGCTACAACCCGGAGATCGCCCGCAACGTCTCCGTGGATATCCGGTACCTGCTGTGGATGCTCGAGACCATCGAGGGCGACCGGGCGAAGGCCCTGCTCACCGAGCTGGGACCGCGGTAGGGGCGGGTTTGGGGGCGGGTTTGAAACCCGCCCTGTCTGCCGTCAACCCGTCTCGACGTCAATATTCCTTGCCGGTGTACATCGCCGCCACCTGCTCGCTGTAGCCGTTGTAGGGCAGGGTGAGGCGGCGCTGGCCGGTGCCGATGTCCCGCTCGGTGGCCTGGCTCCAACGGGGATGAGGCCGCTTGGGGTCGACGTTCGAGAAGAAGCCGTACTCGTTGGGCTCGCTGTCGTTCCAGAAGGTCGCCGGCAGCTCGTCGGTGAGCACGATCTCGACGATCGACTTCGGGCTCTTGTAGCCGTACTTCCATGGGATCGCCAAGCGCAGCGGCGCGCCGTGCTGCATCGGCAGTGGGTGGCCGTAGCTACCCACCACCACGAAGGCCAGCTCGTTGCGCGCCTCGTCGAGGCGCAGCGCCTCGTAGTAGGGCCAGCGGTACCAGCTGGCCTCCTTCTGGCCGGGCAGGCCCTTGCGGTCGAGGAAGCTCAGGAAGCGCACGTACTTGGCCGTCGACAGGGGCTCGCAGGCGTCGATCAGGGCGCGCAGCGGGAAGCCCGTCCACGGGACCTGCATCGCCCAGGCCTCGACGCAGCGATGGCGGTAGAGGCGCTCCTCCAAGGGAAAGCGGCTGAACAGCGCGTCGAGGTCGAGGGTGAAGGGCTTTTTCACCAGGCCCTTGACGTCGACCGTCCAGGGATCGACCTGGTAGCCCTGGGCGAGCTTCCATACCTCGTCTTTGGTGGTGGTGAACTCGTAGAAGTTGTTGTAGCCCCCGGCGATCTCCTCGGCGGTCTGCGCGCGGTCGTCCCCATAGCTGAAAGCGGGGTTGCGCTTGGCCGGGAAGCGCTCCTTGAAGCGCCCGCCGACCGCCGGCGCGAGCATGCTCGCCGGCGGTGGCGTGGCGGCGCAGGCGAGCTGCGGCAGCGAGAAGGCGAGCGCCCCCAGGCCGAGCCCGGCGAGGATCTCGCGGCGGTTGACGAACACGGCTTCCGGGGTGGCGAGCCGCTCGGGGAGGTACCAGCTGGGGCGGCGGTGGACGGACGGCATCGTAGGGGGCTCCTTTCGCAGGCGCTCGACATCGGCTTCTACGGGCGCGCCTGCCCCCCTGGATCGGCCGGCGGCGGGCTGCTGTGGGCCCCTGTGGTTCGAATCCAACCGGGTCCTTGGTAGAGTCCTTGCGCAACGAGCAGGCTTCCCGCACGGCTCGGATGTCTGCTTGGCCAAAGAGAGGCTCTGCCGATGAACCTTCTCACCTCCTTCACGATCCCGATGCTCCTCCTCGCTGCGGTGCGCCCAGCTGTCGCGGATGTGCCGGCGACGCCGGACGCGGCGGCCGCATCCGCCCTCGACTACCAGCTCGAAGTGCAGGTCCGCGGCAAGGACGGCCTGGAGGTCAGCGGTGACGTGCGGCTGCGGGCAGCGATCCAGGCTCAGACCCTTGCCTTTCGTCTCGCAGCGCAGACCAAGAGGCTGACGGTGAAGCTCGTCGAGCCCAGGGGCGGGCACGAGCTCAACCCCCGCTGCGCGGCCTCAGGGGAGTGCGAGGTGACACTGCCGACCCTGGTCGAGCCGAATACCGACCTCACCCTACGCTTCGCCTACCGGGTGGACAAGGTCCTGAGGAAGCTCGACAGGAGGGTCTGGGTCGCCGGCCCAGAGGACCTTTGGTACCCGCGGTTTCTCCCCGAGACTACTCAGCCGCGATTCAGTCTCGAGGTCCTGACCCTCTTCGGTACCCGGCTTCTTGGCCCCGACCGCCTTCTCGGCAAGGAGCGCGACGGGCAGCAGGTGCGTTGGAAGCAAGAGATCCGCCGCGGGGGTGCGGGAGGTGTGCTGCTGATCGGTTCCTGGACCTACGTTCCGAGCCGCGACCCTCGCTCCGGGCTCGTCGTGGGCGAGCTGCAGGCCCCAGGGGCAGCGCATTCGCTCTCTTCGCGGGACGCCACACCGGGTGCCGGCGGCTTCGCGTGGGCGGATGGGGGCGGTCGTCGCGGCAGCTCCGCGACGGGCATCCAGGTGCCGGTGAGCGGCGGAGGAGAGTTCACGGGCGCGCAATCGGTGAGCCGCCCACAGGCGCAGGGAAGCAGTCCGCCGCCCCGCCGGTTGCTAGCACCCGAGGAGCTGAGCGCCGCCGGCGGCTGGCTGGCGAGCGTGCTAGGACCGCTACCCCTCGAGCGGCTGGTGGTCGTGCGGAGCGCGGAGGCCCGCCCCGCGAGCTCCCTACCGAGCGTCGTGGTGCTGCCGGCGAGCGGCAATGAAGACCGCTTCCCCCGCGGCGCAGTCAGCGAGCTGGCGCGCCAGTGGTGGGGGCTTGGCGCGCCTGCCGCGTCGGCGGAGGACGATTGGTTGGTCGAGGGCTTGGCAGAGCTCTCCGCGGCACTTTGCGCGGAGCACCTCAGCGGGCCGGAGGCAGGAGCCGCACACTGGCAGCGAGCCAGCGCGTACGTGGCCGCGTCACCGCTCGCCGATCTGGCGCTTCCCGAGCTCGCCCGCCGGGCGCACGCGGAAGCGGCGGCGGCCACCCCATCCGCGGTCGTTGGCGACCTCCTCGCCGCCAAGGCTGGCCTCGCCCTCGAAGAACTGCGCCGAGCCCTCCGCGGCGGCCCAACAGGGTCGGACGCGGCTTTCGAGGCCATCCTCCGCGCCTTCTTCCAGCGAGGCCGCGAGCACGGCTTGCGCGTCGACGAGCTGCGAGCCCTCGCCGCCGCGCAGTGGCCAGCGGCGCCTGGAATGACGGCGAGCGAGGCCGCTGCCGGCTTCCTTGCCAGGTGGCCGCAGGCGCCGGCGATCGCGCTGCCTTGAGCGCCTCGTTCTACGAACCCGCCGCCAGGCTGCCGACGATCAACGCCTGGTCGGTGAGCCCGGCGAAGCCGCGCCCGTCCGCCCGCACGGCGAGCAGGCCGCGGCGGCCGGCGCCGGCACAGCTCTCGAGCACCGGTTTGACCTCGCCGTCGCGGCGCAGCCAGACGACGGTCTGCGGCCAGCCGCGGCCGGCGGGGATGGTGGCGTCGCCGAGGAGCGCCGCCTCGTCGCCGAGGTAGAAGAGGTTGTGGACGCGGTTGGGGAAGAACCACTGCTCGTGCTGAGTCCCCACGGCCGTGCCGGCGATGCCACTGAAGCGGGGCGCGGCGGCGAGGAGGGGCTCCTCGGCCGGTTGCCAGTCGCCGCTGCCCACGGCTGCGAACACGGCGCCGTCGCTCCAGCGCCAGGCGAGGAGCTGGCCGTCGCGGCCGAGCTCCAGGCGCAGCGAGCCGAGCAGCAGCTCACCGCTGGTCACCGGCTGCTCACCGGAGGCGCTCCTGGGGAAAGCCTCGCCGAGGAGCTTGCCGGTGCGGTCGAAGCGCCACAGCTCGTGCTCGGCGAGCGGCGGATGGGCCCAGATCTCGTCGCGGGTGAGGCCCAGCTGGGTGAAGCTGCCCTCGCCGAGGATCTGCGGCAGGCGCACCGTCTCGAGGCTCTGCTGGGTCGTCAGGTGCTTGAGGTGGAACGGAGAGGCGGCGATCCACAGGCTGCCGTCGAGCGGGTCGAGGGCGAGGGCCGTCCAGTGCTCTGCGGCGTCACCGGTGAGCATGCGCAGCTCGGTCGAGCCACTGCCGCGCTCGACGCGCAGCAGCCTTGCCGGTTCGAAGAGCACCCAGATCGCGTCTGGGGTGAGCACCAGGTCGACGGGCTCGTCGCTCGCCGGCACGCCCGCCTGGTCGAAGAAGAGGGCCCGCGTCGCCTCGTTGCACAGCCGGGCACTGGCTTCGAGGGTGGGGCCGGCAGCTGCCGGCGGCGCCTGCGGAGCGCTGGCGCAGCCGGCGGCGAAGAGCGACCCTGCGAGGAGCAGGGCGGAGAACGAAGGCCGAGTCGAGCGAGCGCGCATGAGGACGGTCCCTTTGTGGTTGATGGTCGTAGGCTACTCGATGCCGTTTTCTCGTTCCGGGGTGAGCGGACGCCCTAGCGCCGTCGCCGCTTGCGCTCCTTGGGCTGCTGGATCGCCACCTCGACACCCACCTCGGGAGGTGGCAGAGCGGCGGTGAGGACCAGCCGCGCCGCGGCGCCGGAGCCCGCCGGCCGCAGCTGCACCTTGGCGCCGGGTGAGATGTAGCTCGATTGTTGGTTGGCCTCGTTGCCGCCGACGTTGATCTGGTCGGTGCGCACTCCCGGCGCCGCCTGGAGCTGCGCCCAGGGGTCCCGCGCGGCGGGGATCTTGTCGATATCTTCCTGCCTGATCGCGGTGCCGGTGTGGACGCTGCGGTCGTCTAAAGCTCCAGCGCTGCTCTCCTTCGGCGCGGACGAGGCCGCCGGAGAGCGCCCGGACGTCCTGGACCTCGGGCGGTGGTGAGCCGTGCGGTGTCCCCGGCGACGGTCAGGGCACACTCGGCACCTTCGAGGGCAAGGATGGGTGGCGACGGCGGCAGCGGAGCGGCCGCGGGATGGGCCCTCTCCCACAGCTCCTGGAAGCGGTCGAGGCCCAGCTCGACCTGCTGGGCCGCGAGCGGCCAGGCGGCGAGAAGGGCCGCGAGAGTAAGCCCGGCGGAGAGGGTGCTGCGGTGCAGCCCCTGTTCACCGAGGGTGGCGCGGGCGGTCTTGGATCGTCTCCAGCGGAAGCGCATCGGTCCTCCTTGGGTGCGCGATGCGGCGCGAGGCAAGGTGGTGGATGGAGCGCTGCGGGGGCAAGAACAGTGCCATCGCAGCGGACGCCTGTCTTTGGACCGCGGAGGCTCGCCGCAGGGAACCGAGCCGGCCCGCCGGCCTCGTGCTAGGCTCCTCCGAATATCACCTTTTTCGTCGATTTACGGAGGAGCTCAGCGATGCGGAACTATGTGACAGAGCTGATCGGAACGTTCTTCCTCGTCTTCACGGTGTCGATGGCCGCCGTCGCCGGTGGCGCCGGGACCCTGGCTGGTCTGGCGATCGGCTCGGTGCTGATGGTGATGATCTTCGCCGGCGGCCACATCTCCGGGGCGCATTACAACCCGGCGGTGAGCATGGCGGTCTTCGCCCGCGGCAAGATCTCGGCCGGCGAGATGGTCAAGTACTGGGTCGCGCAGTTCGTCGGCGCCGGCCTCGCCGCCGGGCTCGCTTCGGGCGTCTTCAAGGTCAAGGCCGCCACGCCGCTCGCCGTCGACCTGGTGCCCGTGGTCGTCGCAGAGCTCCTCTTCACCTTCGCCCTCGCCTACGTGGTGCTCAACGTCGCCACCGCCAAGGGCACGGCCAACAACTCCTTCTACGGCCTCGCCATCGGCTTCACCGTGCTCGCCGGCGCCTACGCCGTGGGGAGCATCTCGGGCGGTGTCTTCAACCCGGCCGTCGGCCTCGGCATCACCATTCTCGGCGTCTTGAACGGCACCAACCTCGCGATCTACGTCGTCACCCAGCTGATCGCCGGCTTCCTGGCGGCGCAGGTCTTTCGCCTCCAGCACCCCGGCGAGTAGGGTCCGAAGGGTGGTGTCGGGGCGAACATCGCGGGGCGAACGATCATTCGCCCCTACGATGGTGTCCGGGCGGAACTCTGCCCGGCGGCGGGGTGCCCCTACTCGGCCTTGAGGGTCAGCGCCGGATCGATCCGCGAGGCGGCACGGGCCGGCAGGTAGCAGGCCCCCAGGGCGACGAGTCCGAGGAGCCCGGTGACCACGGCCAGGGTCGCCGGGTCGGCCGGGCCGACGCCGTAGAGCAGGCTCACCAGGAGACGAGAGGCAGCGAGGGCGGCCAGCAATCCCAGCCCGAGGCCGATGGCGAGCAAGCGCCCGCCCCAGGCGAGCACCATGCGGAGGATGCTCGCGATCTCCGCCCCCACCGCCATGCGGATGCCGATCTCCCGCCGGCGCTCGCCCACGGCATGGGCCACCACGCCGTAGATGCCCACTGCCGCGAGCACCAGCGCGAGGGCGGCGAAGCTCGCCAGCAGGTAGGCCACGAAGCGGGTGGGCGCCAGCGAGCGGGCCACCAGGTTCTCGAGGGTGTCGAGGTGGGCGAGGGGGCGGCTGGGATCGACATCGGCCACCGCCTGGCGCAGCAGCGGCAGGGCCGTTGCCGGGGCGCCGGCGACCCGTGCCACCAGGGTCATGCGCCGCACGGGGAACTGTTGGAAGGAGGTGTAGATCTCCGGGTCGGGCGCGCGGTCGAGCTGGTTGTCGCGCACACCGCCTACCACGCCGACGATGGTCCACCACGGCGATTCCGCGCTCTGCACTTCGCCCAGGCGGACGCGCTTGCCGAGAGGGTCCTCGCCGGGCAGGAAGCGCTCGACGAAGCGCTCGCTCACCACCACCGTGCGGGTCCCGGTGGGGCCGTCCTCGGCCGCGAAGAGCCGACCCTGGAGCAGCGGGATGCCCATGGCGGCGAAGTAGCCGTGGCTGACGATGCGGTAGTCGGTCCCCGGTTCCTGGCCCGGCTTGGGCAGGCGTCCTTCGACGGCGACGCTGATGTCGGTCTGCGAGCCCGAGAGGGGCAGCACGGAAACGGCGCCCACCGCCTCCACCTGCGGCCGCGCGGCCAGCCGCGCGAGCATGCGGTCGAGGAGTGGCACGAGGTCGGCCTCGTCCGGGATGCGCGCGCTGGGGAAGAGCAGCGTGCCGCTCACCACCTGCTGGGGGCGAAAGCCCGGATCGACGTGGCTGAGCGCTCCCAGCGAGCGGATCAGGAGGCCGGCGGCTACCAGCAGCACCAGCCCGAGCGCCACCTCGCCCACGACGAGCAGGGAGCGCAGGCGTGAGCGCCCCGGGGTGCCGCCGCCCTGGCTCCCCTCGCGGAGGCTCTTCGGGCTCTGCCGGCGCACCAGGCCTAAGGCGGGTGCCAGGCCGAAGACGAGGCCGGTGGTGAGCGCGGCGGCGAAGGTGAAGGCCAGCACCGTCAGGTTGAGCGACACCTCGTCGAGCCGCGGCGTGCCTTGCGGGGCGAGCCAGCGCAGGAGGTCCATCCCCCAGCCGCCCAAGAGCAGGCCGGCGAGGCCTCCAGCGAGGGCGAGGAGCAAGCTCTCGGTGAGCAGCTGGCGCACCAGGCGGCCGCGGCTGGCGCCGAGCGAGCTGCGCAGGGCGAGCTCGCGCTCGCGGCCCCCGGCCCGCGCCAGGAGCAGGTTGGCGACGTTGGCGCAGGCGATCAGCAGCACCAAGAGGGAGGCGGCGAAGAGGGCGATGAGCAGAGCCTGGCTGTCACCGACCACGCTTTGCTTGAGGGGCGTGAGCGTGATGCCGGTGTCGGCGAGGTCTTCGGGGTGCTGGCTGCCGAGGAGGGCCGCCACGCGGTCGAGGTCGGCCTGGGCCTGCAGTGGGCTGACGCCGTCGCGCAGGCGGCCCACCACCCGGATGTAGAAGGCGCCGTAGTCCTCCCGAGCAGGGTCGATCGGCAGGGGCGCGAAGAGCGCCGCGTCCGGCTCCAGCTCGAAGCGGAACCCCGGCGGCAGCACACCGGCGACGGTGAAGGACTGGCCGTTGATCTCGATCGTCTTACCCGGCAAGCTGCGGTCGGCGCCGAAACGCCGGCGCCACAGCCCGTCGGTGAGCATCACCACCTGGTCGCGACCGGGCGTCTCCTCTTCGGCGCTGAAGCTGCGACCGAGGGCCGGCCGCACGCCCAGGAGGTCGAACAGCGCGGGGGAGACCCGCAGGCCCGGCAAGCTCTCGGGCTCGCCGTCGCCGGTGAGCTCGGCGCCGAAGCCTCCCCAGGCGGCGAGGCCGGCGAAGCTGCGGTTCTCGCGCCGCCAGTCGCTGAACAGCGACCTCCCCGCCCACTCCGCCCGCGGCCCGTCGCGCTTCTCGAGATTGAGCCAGAGGGTGTAGAGCCGGCCCGGATCACGGTAGGCGAGCGGCCGCAGCAGCACTCCGTTGACGAAGCTGAAGACGGCGGTGTTGGCACCGATGCCGAGCGCCAGGGTGAGGACCGCGGCGAGCGTGAAGCCCGGGCTCTTCGCCAGGCTGCGGAGCGAGAAGCGGAGGTCTTGGAAGATGGCCATGGCCAGGCGAGAATGGCAAGGCCTGTGCCAGGAGGGGGGGCGACGCTTGCGGCTGGATTGCGCCGCCAGGCCCCCATCGTTCCGTGGCCGGCCGCTGCGGGAGGAGCGCCGGCTGTCCGCTTTCGGAACGCGCCGCGACCGAATGCGCACAGGCGGGCGCCGGCCGCCGGGGCGCTAAGATCCCCCGGTGGCCGATCCCCTTGCCGCCTTCCATCCCCTGGTCGCCGCCTGGTTCCGCGAGCGGGTGGGCACGCCCACCGACGCCCAGGCACGCGCCTGGCCGGAGATCGCCGCCGGCGGCCATGTGCTGGTGGTGGCGCCCACCGGCAGCGGCAAGACGCTGACCGCCTTCCTCTGGGCCCTCGACCGTCTGCTCTCCGGGGCCTGGGAGGCCGGGCGGGTGCGGGTGCTCTACGTCTCGCCCCTCAAGGCCCTCAACGCCGACATCGAGCGCAACCTCAGCACGCCGCTCGCCGAGCTCTCGCGGCGCTTCGCCGCCGCCGGCACCGGCCAGCCCGGCATCCGCGCCCTCACCCGGAGCGGCGACACACCGGCCGCCGAGCGCCGCCGCCTGCTGAGCCAGCCGCCCGAGGTCCTGATCACCACCCCGGAGAGCCTCAACATCCTGCTCACCTCGCAGGGTGGCCGTCGTCTCTTCGCGGGCCTCCAGACGGTGATCCTCGACGAGATCCACGCCGTCGCCGGCAGCAAGCGCGGTAGCCACCTGGTGACCGCCGTCGATCGCCTCGGGCTCGCCGCCGGAGAGTTCCAGCGGGTGGCCCTCTCGGCAACGGTGCGGCCGGCCGAGACGGTCGCCCAGCTGGTCGCCGGCTTCCAGATGATGGGCGAGGGCGAGGCGGCGAGCTACCGGCCGCGACCGATCACCGTGGTGCGCTCGGCGGTGCCGAAGCGCTACGACGTGCGGGTGGGGCTGCCCGCCGGCTTCGCCGCCGAGGGCGAGCCGCCGGCCTTCTGGGAGGGCTTCTCGGCGCAGCTGGTGGAGCGCATCCGCCGCCACCGCTCGACGCTCCTCTTCACCAACAGCCGGCGGCTGGCCGAGAAGGTCACCCGCTTCGTCAACGAGGCCGAGGGCTCGGATCTCGCCTACTCCCACCACGGCTCGCTCGCCAAGGAGGTGCGGCAGGTGGTCGAGGGGCGGCTCAAACGCGGCGAGCTGCCGGCCCTGGTGGCCACCAGCTCCCTCGAGCTGGGGATCGACATCGGCGACCTCGACGAGGTGGTGCTGATCCAGACCCCGAAGACCATCGCCTCGACCATCCAGCGCCTGGGCCGCGCCGGCCACCGGGTGGGCGAGGTCAGCCACGGGATGATCTACCCGACCTTCGCACGCGACTTCCTCTCTGCCGCGGTGGTGGCCCGCGCCGTCCTCGACGGCGACATCGAGGAGGTGCGGCCGATCGCCAACCCTCTCGATGTGCTCGCCCAGGTGGTGCTCTCGATGCTGGTGGGGGAGAGCTGGCGGCTCG
>WBZL01004118.1_pt1 | contig 12818 bp, 10 predicted proteins | sample 5204291 | NCBI WGS metagenome assembly WBZL01 (sample SAMN12344345, study PRJNA552823) | activated sludge metagenome | biome: Activated sludge suspended growth; feature: Nitrification reactor; material: Wastewater; isolation source: activated sludge from nitrification reactor of wastewater...
CGATGGTCGGCAATGAACCGCTGGCACGCGCGCACGGCGGCCAGGTCCGACACCACGAGGCTGGTCACCGGGTGCTGCTGGGTGAGGCTGAACGCCCGTTCGCACACCTGCCGTGCGCCAAGTGTGGTGGCGATGCTGGTGATCCGTGGCAGCGTGATGCGTTCGCCGGCGGCCATCGACTGGCCGAGTGAGTCGGCGCCGATGGTCTCGACGGCGATGACGGGGACGTCGGTCCAGCCATGGCGGTGCAGTCCCTCGACGACACCACAGAGCAGGCCACCGCCGCCGACGGACAATACGATGATCCCGGGACGCACGCCGGCGCGCACGATCTCATCCACCATGGTGGAGTGTCCCTGCCAGACGAGGGGATCGTCGAACGGGTGGAGGAACGCGTCGGAGGCGGTCACCATCGACTGGGCGAGCGCATTCGCCTCATGCCATGACGCGCCGTGGACGCGCACTTCGGCGCCCTCCTGGAGGATGAGTCCCTTCGCCGTGTCGCTGGTGCTTTCCGGGACGACGACCAGCACCGGAATACCGAGCTGGCGCCCGGCGTACGCCACGGCGATGCCGGCGTTGCCACCCGAGGAGGAGATAAAGCGTCGGGCGCCGCGTCGCGCGTATTCCTGGCAGGCGTGGCCGATCCCGCGGAGCTTGTAGGAGCCCGGCGGCTGCACCGCCTCCAGCTTGAGCCACGTAGGGCGGCCGGCGGCATGGCTTAACGCTTGTGACGCAACCAGCGGTGTCTCGATGTGCAACGGGTTCATGCGCGTGATGTGGAAGCGGGAACACGCGCGTCGACGATGGCGCGGACCCGGCGAGTGTCCGCCGGCGTGGTGCGACAGCACCCGCCGAGCCAGCTGGCGCCGGCGTCGATCCACACGTCGAGGTACGAGGTGAATCGCGTGGCCGTCCCCTCCCAGCACTGCGCACCGGCGTTCCAGACCTCGCCGGAGTTGGGGTAGGCGACGATGGGCTTGTTCGTGCCGCGGCGGATGTTGCGCACGAGGGAGGTGACGAGGGCAGGGTCCACGCAGTTGACCCCAATCGCCACGACCTGCGGCTCGGCGTCGAGCACGCGCGCGCATTCAATGATCGGATCGCCCGCCGAGGTGTGCGCGCCGTCGCGGCAAGTAAAGCTGACCCAGGCGCGCGCCGCAGCATGCTCCTGCACGACTCGCACGAGCGCCCGGGCCTCCTTCAAGGAAGGAATCGTCTCGCAGGCGAGCAGGTCCGGTGCGGCGCCGAGCAGCGCTGCCAGTCGCGGACGATGGAAAACGGCGAGGGCGTCTTCGTCCAGCGCGTAGTCGCCGCGGTACTCCGATCCGTCGTGAAGTGTGGCCCCGTATGGGCCGATGGAGGCGGCGACCATGAGGCGGCGCGTGGCATGCGGGTGACGCAGCTGAAAGGTGCTGCGTGCCGCGCGCGCGAGGGTGACCGAGCGCTGCAGCAGGCGATTGGTATCGTCAGGCGAAAGGCCACGCGCGGCGAATCCCTGGTAGCTCGCCTGATAGCTGGCGGTGATGGCGACGTCCGCGCCGGCCTCGAAGTAGTCGAGGTGTACCGCCTGGATCGCCTCCGGGGCGTCCGCGAGGAGACGGGCGGACCAGAGGGCATCCGCGAGGTCGAAGCCGCGGGCATCGAGCTCGGTGGCGAGCCCGCCATCGAGGACGGTCAAGGATGGTCGTGACCGTGGAGTCACAGGCTCAGTGCGAGGGCGGAACCCGCGCGATGGGAGGTGTGCCTGCCGAGCCGCCGCCCATTGGGGCGTGAGCCGTCCGACTGCGTGGCAGCGTCATCCATGACCGGAAAGATGCTGTTCCACGGGGGGCGGAGGAAGCAATCGGTTCCATCGACGTGGCCTCGACCGTGGCCCCTGGGACCAGTGGACAACCGAATGCGATCATCCAACGCACAGGCAACCATGGAAGACGTGTCATTCCTGCGCTCGCCGGTGCGCTGAAGGACACGGGAGCGGCTGCGGGGACAGGTGCGGCAGGGTGTTCCGGGCGATACCGTCCTGCATTCCCCCAGCATTCGCCCCATGCTTCTTCGCCTGCCCTCGCTGTTGCTGCTCCCCGGCACCCTCCTGGCCCAGGTATCCGCCGCGGACCAGAGTCGTCCCGAGTTGGTCGCACTCGCGGAATCCCTGCGCCTGATTCGTCGCATTCCCGAGTCGGCCGGCGTGCCTCAGTACACCGTGGCAGCGCTCGGCGCCGCACGGGGTGGCCTCAACCGGTTGATGGCGCGGCACCGGGCCATGGCGTCACCGACCTGGCCCATTGCCGATCGCGTGGACCACGCGGTAATCGGCACCCAACTCGCGGCCTTCGACTTCGAGTTGCGGGTCTCGCAGCCATGGGCGCGCGACCCCGGTCACTGGGTCGACGTGATCGCGAACATCCCGTACGCCGAGGTACCCTCCAGTGGTGAGGTGCGGGAGCGGCTTTCTCGCCAGCTGACGTCGGTTCCGCGTATCCTCGCGGAGGCGCGGCGGCGATTGACCAGGGGTTCCGCCGGGCTTGGCGAGATCGCGCTGTTCCACCTGGAGCACAGTGACGAGGTCAACCAGGGGGAACCGCGGCGCCCGCGCCCACCTGCTGGCGTGATCGGTTGGTACGAAGACCTGCTCGCCCGGGCTCGTCGCTCGGACACCGCACTGGTCCCGGCGGTGGAGGCCGCGCTGGCGGCGACCACCTCCTTCCGCGACTGGCTCGAGCAGACGATGCCCCGGATGACGGAACCGGCCTTCGTCGGGCTCGATCACTACGCGTGGTACGTGCGCCACGTGCGGCTGGTGCCATGGAGCGTTGAGCAGATCCGCCTGATCGGGGAGCGGGAGCTGGCGCGGGCGCGCACGCTCCTCGCGATCGAGCAACAGCGCAATCGCGGGTTGCCTGAGCTCATCCCGGCGACCAACGCGGAGGAACATGAACGCCGCACCCGCGAGGCCGAGGCGTGGATCCGTGCCTTCACGGTGCAGAAGCAGCTCCTCACCATCCCGGCGGACATCCCGCCGCAATACGAGACCGACGCCTTCTTCATCGACCGATCACCGTGGGGCGGGCACCGGCACTTCTGGGACGAGATCACGTATCGCGACCCGCTCAACAACCACATCCACGCGAGCATTCCGGGGCATCGCTTTGATGGAACCCTGCAGCGTCGGCACCCGAGGAGCGTGCGCCGCGGCCATGGCGATGGCACGCGGTCCGAGGGGTGGGCGTTCTACATCGAAGAGATGTACCTGCAGGCGGGGCTCCTTGCTGAACGCCCGCGCTCACGCGAGTTGTTCTACATCGCACAGCTCAAGCGCGCGGCCCGGGTACACGCCGAGCAGAAGATGCAACGCGGGGCGTGGACGCTGACGCAGGCCATCGAGTACCTGAACGCCGAGGTGCCGCTGATGGAGACGAACCTCGCGCGCTACGATCTCGCCATCTACCTGCGGCGCCCCGCGTACGGCATGAACTACACGATCGGGAAGGCGCAGATGGAGCAACTCGTCTCCGACCGGCAGCGACAACTCGCTGACCGGTTCGACCTGGGGACGTTCCACGACGCGTTCCTGGGCTCGGGAAGCATCCCGATCTCACTGATTCGCTGGGAGATGACGGGGCTCGACGATGAGATGCGCCAGCTGGGTATCGTACGATGACACGTCTCATGTGTCTGCTGGTCGCCCTGGCCAGCGCGTCGGGATGTCGTGGGGCGACGTCGAACCCGGTGCCGCTGCCGGAACTGCGCATCGTGTCGTACAACATCCGGCATGGCCGCGGGATGGACGACCGGGTGGACCTGACGCGCACCGGCGGCGTGCTCGCCCGGCTCACCCCCGACATCGTTGGACTCCAGGAGGTGGACGAACGCGTGACACGCAGCGGCTCGGTCGATGAGGCCGCCGAACTCGGCAGGGCGCTGGGCATGCAGCATCGCTTTGGCGCATTCATGGACTACCAGCGAGGGCGCTACGGCCTTGCCATTCTCTCCCGTTTTCCCGTCGTTGGGTCGCGATCGATCCGACTTCCCGACGGGAACGAGCCGCGCGTTGCGCTGCACGTGGATGTGACCTTGCCCTCGGGTGACACGCTCAGCGTCGTGAACGTGCACTTCGACTGGGTCGCGAGCGACTCGTTCCGCTACCCCCAGGCGGAGCGGCTCGCGCGGGCGCTCGACTCCCTGCCGCACCCGTACATCCTGCTGGGGGATTTCAACGATGAGCCAGCGTCACGCACGCTGAGCCTCTTCAGGGCGCGTGCCCGCGAGCTCCCCAAACAGGCCGGCGCGAACCTGACGTTCTCGTCCACCGAGCCCGTCAAGGAGATCGACTACGTGTTCGTGGCGCCCTCGCGGCGATGGGAGCGGGGGAATGCCGCGGCGGTGGATGAGCCTTTGGCCTCCGACCATCGCCCGGTGCAGGCACGTGTCGTCCTCCGACCGAAGATGTAATCTGGTCAGCACAGACTTGTAGTTGCACCAATGGGCCCCGGCTTTCGCCGGGGCGACGGCAGACGGTGCAGGCCGCGACCCTCGGCGCATGTTCGGTTGTGCTGTCGCATCGGCGGAGCGTACCATATGCCCATGGGCGTCACGCCTTCATATTGAGGCATGACGACACGACGCGACTTCCTCGAGCAGTCAGCTGGCCTCCTCGCCGCGGGGTACCTGGGTCTTCCGCGCACCCCGATCGTGACCGGGCGTGCCCCCCTCAAGCTCCTCATCCTCGGCGGCACGGGATTCATCGGTCCGCACATGGTGCGGCGCGCGATCGAGGGCGGGCACCAGGTCACCCTGTTCAACCGGGGGAAGAGCAACGCCGACCTGTTCCCGAACGTCGAGACACTCACCGGCGACCGTGACGGGCAGCTCGACGCGCTCAAGGGACGGTCGTGGGACGTGGTAATCGACAACAGCGGGTACGTCCCTCGCCATGTGCGCGACTCGGCCAGGCTGCTCGCACCTAACGTGGGACGCTACATCTTCATCTCCACCGGATCGGTCTATCCTGTCGGTGCGGAACGGTACGACGAGGAGTCCACGCTGCTCAAGGCGCCGGACCCGGCCAGTGAGGACGTGAACAAGTACTACGGCGAACTCAAGGTGCTCTGCGAAGAGGCCGTGCGCGAAGTGTACGGCAGCAAGGGGACGATCCTGCGGCTGCACATCGTCGCCGGCCCCGGCGACCCGACGCATCGGTTCACGTATTGGCCGGTGCGGCTGGAGCGCGGGGGCGAAGTGATCGCTCCCGGGGTCAAGGATGCTCCCGTGCAGCACATCGACGTGCGGGACCTGGCCGATTTCGCGTTGCGCTGCGCCGAGCAGGGGCACGCCGGGGTGTACAACGTGGCTGGGCCGGCGGCGACGGCAACCACACTGGCGGCGTACCTGGACGAGGTTCGCGTGGCCGTGAAGTCCACCGCGACGCTGACCTGGGTGGACCTCCCGTTCCTGCAGCAGCAGAAGGCGGCCTTCCCGATGGTCGTTCCCCCGCAAGCGTACGGGATCATGCGCATCAGTGCGGCGCGCGCGATCGCGAAGGGACTCACCTTCCGGCCCATTCGTGTGACGGCCGCCGACACCCTCGCGTGGTTCAAGAGTGCTCCCGCTGCCGCCACCGAGGGACTCAAGATCGACCTCGAGCGGGACGCGCGCATCCTGCGGGAGTGGAAGGCACGCGGATAGCGATCAGTCGGCGCGCAGTGCCTCGATCGGGCGGGTGCGCGCACTGCGCAGTGCGGGGAGGAGGCAGGCGATGATCGCCGCCGCCGCGAAGGTCGCGGCGCCAGCGAGGAGTGTGCCCGGATCGCCGGGCTCGATTCCGTAGAGCAGGGCGCGCAGCACGCGGCTCCCCGCGGCCCCGAGGGCGATCCCGGCCAGCAAGCCCGCCAGCGGCCAGGCCAGCCCGTCACGGAGGAGCAATCGCACCACGCGCCGGCCGGTCGCGCCATGGGCGAGGCGGATGGCCACCTCCCGTCGCCGCTGCACCACGGCATGCGAGACCACGGCCCAGATGCCAGAGCTCGCCAGGAGCAGGCCAAGGGCAGCGAGCCACCCGGTGCCGGCAGCTGCGCGTTGGGGCACCGCGAACGACGCCGCCATCAGTTCATCCAGTGGTCGGACGTTGAGGAGGGGGAGGCCTGGCGCCTCGCGTTGCACGGCATCGGCGATCGCACGGACCAGCGCGCGTGGCTCGCCCTGGACTTTCACGAAATACGTGCGCCATCCGTACGTAAACTGGCGGTAGGGCGAGTAGAAGCTCGCGGTCGTGCGCTCGGCGAGGAGCGGCGTGTACTTCACGTCACCGACAACGCCGACGATTTCCCCGCTGCTGTCAGGCGAGGTCATCGTGCTCCCGGCAAACCACACCCGCTGGCCCACGGCGTCGCCGCCCGGGAAGTATCGTCGGGCCGCGCTTTCGCTGACGATCACCACGCGTGGGGCCCCCTCGCGGTCGGCCGCGGTGAACGCACGGCCCGCGAGGAGCGGGATACCTAACGTCGCGAAGTGATCCTCGCCGACATAGTGGCGAAGGACGGGGGGCGGGCCGGTGGCGGGATCGTCCGGGCGACCGACGATGTGCAGCAGGGAGCTGGCGCTCCCCGACAGCGGGGCGCCACCGTCCACCGACGCGCTCACCACGCCGGGGACCGACCGGATGGCATCGAGCACCCGCCCGATGAAGGCCGGGGCATTCGCGGCGCTGACCGTCGCCTCGGACGGTTGCACCTCGAAGGTGAGGACACCCGACGGCTCAACGCCGACCGGGGTGCGCTGCATCCGCCGATAACTCTCGAGCAGCTGGGCCGCCGCCCCGACGAGCACCACGGCGAGCATGGCCTCGGTCGCGAGCAGGAGCGCCGCCGCGCCCGGGCGGCGCAACGAGGTGCCGACGGCGAGCGACCCGTGCGAACCCTCGCGGAGGTCGTCGAGGGAGACGCGTCGCGCGGTCCACGTCGCGGGGATGCCAGCCGCGAGCGCGAGGATCGCGATGGTGCCCAGCAGCCACCAGCCCGCGAGGCGCCAGCTCAACGCAACGTCAGACCATGTAGCGAAGAACGATCTCCCGAGCCCGCCGAGTGGGTCGATGGGACCGGTGAGCTGGAGCGCCAGGGCGAGCAGGCCCAACCCGAGCACTGCGCCGGAGAGGATGAGGACCGCGTGCTCCGTTGCCTGCTGCCGCCAGAGCCGTGCGGGGGTAGCGCCGAGCGCCAGCACCACGGCCGATTCACGACGGCGGGCGAGGGCACGGCCGAGCGCGAGGGCGACGAGGTTGGCGGCGGTGAGCAGGAAGAGCACCACGGCACCGGCGAGGATGAGCGATGCGGCACGCGCACCGTCGGGACGTACCCGGGCGATGGGGAAGGGAGTGACGACCCCGGTGACCGCTGCGACATCCTCCTCACGGGGAAAGGCACGATCGGCGGCCTCCGCGAGCCGTCCGACCTCGGCGGCGACCTGCGCCGGTGTGGTGCCAGCGCGCGGACGCGCGAGCATCGTGATGAAGTCCTGGTCCGTGGTGAGGTACTCCGGATAGGTCAGCACGGGCGCCATCGCCGTCGGCAGCCAGAAGTCGGCGGCATCCGTGAGCCCGCGAAAGCCCGCCGGCATGATCCCGATCACGGTGACGGGTTGCCCGTTGACGCGCAGCGTGGTCCCGATCGCGATGGGGGCTCCGGCCGCGGCCTGGCGTTCGACGAATGCCGCAGCGACGACCACCAGGGGGGACGCGGCGCCGGGGAGGTCTTCGTTGCTGGAGAAGACGCGCCCGGACCGCGGGGAGACGCCGACTAGGTGGAAGTAGTCGGCGGAGACAAACTCTCCGCTGATACGTTCGGCCGCGTCGCGCACCTCGAGGGTGACGCTGGCCGGGCGCCAGGGCGCGACGTGCTCGACGGTGGTGGCGCGCTCGCGGACGAAGGTAAGCCGGGGATATGACCAGCCGACCGCCCGGCGCTCCTCACGCGCCGTGCGATGGTTCGTGGTGATCACGACCAGGCGACGGGCCCCCGGGAACGGCAGGGGGCGCCATTGCACCGCGTCGAGCACTGCCAGGGCGAGGGTGAGCAGCGCGACGCCGATGGCGGCCATGGCGACGGCGGCGAGGCTCGACGGCGGGTGCCTTCGGATGGACCGGAGCAGCGTGCGCATACCGCATATGATGCCACCCACGTGCGGGATGTATAACATTCGGCATGACGGCAGCGCATGACGTGATCCTGCGGCGCGGCGAGCTGGCCGATGCCGCACCCCTGGCGGTCTTTGCCGCACGGACCTTCGAGGAGACCTTCGCGCACACCACCAGCGCGGCGGATATGGCGGTGCACCTCGCGCGATCCTACGGGCCATCGCAACAGGGCGCCGAGCTCGCGGATCCGGCGATCACCACCATCCTGGGTTGTGCCGGGCCCGAGATCGTCGCGTATGCACAGGTCCGGCCCGGCGCGCCGCCGATCGACCTGGGACTGGATGCTCCCGTCGAGGTGTACCGGTTTTATGTCGATGGCGGCTGGCACGGGCGCGGACTCGCCCAGCGCCTGATGACGGAAGTACTCGCGGCGGCCCGGAATTTCGGGGGCCACACCCTGTGGCTCAGTGTGTGGGAGGGGAATGAACGGGCGAAGGCGTATTACCAGAAGGCGGGGTTCGCCGACCGCGGGCGCATCGACTTCTGGCTCGGGGACGATCGCCAGACCGATTGTGTGTACGTGCGCTCCCTTCCGGACGCATGACGACCCGCCGGCGCTTTCTCCAACTGTCGGCAGCTGCTGCGGTCGGTGCGGGGCTCTACACCTGGCGCATCGAGCCGGAGTGGCTGGAGGTGGTGGAGCGACCACTGCCGCTGCGCGAGCTGCCCAGGGGGGTGATCGGGTGGCGGCTGGTGCAACTCTCCGACCTGCACATCGGGTGGCGCGTCTCGGACGACTACCTCCGGGCGACCTTCCGGCGGGTGCGCGAGCTGGCGGCGGAGGTGGTGGTGTACACCGGCGACTTCATCAGCTACCACGATGAGATCTTTCCGCAGGTGACGGCGCTCATCGGTGACCTTCCGCTCGGCCGCCAGGCGACCCTCGCCACCTTCGGGAACCACGACTATGGCCGCCAGTGGTCGATGCCGCAGGTGGCCGACCGCCTGTGGGGGATGCTGCGTGAACGGGGGGTGCAGGTGCTTCGCAACGAGGTCGCGGAGGTCGGGGGACTGCGGGTGGCCGGCATGGACGACTTGTGGGCCCGCACCTTCGACCCGCGGTCGGTCTGGCGACAGGTGGAGCCGGCGCAGGTCCACCTCGCGCTCTCGCACAACCCGGACACGGTGGATCGGCCGGTATGGGAAGGCTTCGCCGGATGGGTTCTCGCGGGCCATACCCATGGCGGGCAGTGCAAGCCGCCATTCCTTCCACCGCCGCTGCTCCCGGTGACCAACCGCCGATATACCGCGGGGGAGTTCGCGCTGGACGGCGGTCGCTCGCTGTATGTGAGCCGCGGTGTCGGTCACCTCACGCGCGTGCGGTTCAATGTGCGACCGGAGGTCACGGTGTTCACCCTGACGGCTGCCACGTGACGTTGCGACGCCTGACGCTCGCTGCCACCCTGGTCGCGGCTGCCCGGGCGCACGCGCAGCCCACCCTGCCGATGCCGGTCGCCAACAACGCCGTTGCCATCGGCACCATTGGTGGCCGCAGCTGGGTCTTCTCGTTGCTGGGCATCGACTCCACCACACGATGGTCAGGGATCACCCGCGCCGCGTTCGCGTGGTCCCCAGGCATGGCCGCCTGGCGCCGGCTCCCTGACGTGCCGGGGACGGTGGGACGCCTCGCGGCGACGGCGCAGGTGGTGCGTGGCAAGGTGTACCTCTTCGGGGGATACACCGTGGACTCCGCGGGGGGGGAACGCTCGCTCGATGTGGTCGATGTGTGGGAGCCGGCTGCCGAGCGTTGGACCAGGGCAGCCCCGATGACCGTGGCCGTTGACGATGCGGTCAGCGCCACGTGGCGCGATTCGCTGGTGTACCTCATCTCGGGTTGGCACAACACCGATAACGTCCCCCTGGTGCAGGTGTTTGACGTCGTAGAAGGGCGCTGGTCGCAGGCGACGCCGATTCCCGGCCCCGGTGTGTTTGGCCATACGGGGGGCATCGCCGGCAATACGCTGGTCTATGTCGATGGCGCGAAGCGCCAGGCGGGGCGGGTGCGCTATGGGATGGAGGGATCGTCGTGGGCGGGGGAGATCGATCCCACGCAGCCATTGCGCATCACCTGGCGGCGGCTGCCCGCGCACCCGGGACCGCCGCTGTATCGAGCGGCGGCTGCGGGTTGTGGCGCGTTGATGATCGTCGCGGGCGGCACCGACAATCCGTACAACTACAACGGCATCGGCTACGATGGCGTCGTCTCGCGTCCTCGCGCTGCCGCGTTTGCCTGGCACACGCGGCGCCGGACCTGGGTCACGCTCCCCGCCGCCCCCGTGGCCACGATGGACCACCGCGGGTTGCTCGTCCATGAGGACACTGTCGCGATCGTTGGAGGGATGGGAGCGCAGGGCGAGGTGCGCCGCGAGGTGAGCCGCTGGTCTCCCGGGCCCTGCTCCGGGTAGTTTCCACATCCCCCGTCACCACCTCCCCGATGCCACGCTTGCTGCAGTTGCTCTCCGCGTCGTTCGTGCTGTTGTGTACGCCACTTGTGGCCCAGGGGACCCGCGGGGACGCCGATGAGGTGAAGGCGACGCTGGTGCAGATGTGGGCGGCGATCGAGGCGGGCGACGCGGAGCGGTATGCGACGTTCGTGCATCCGGATTTCACGCAGTTTGGTGAGAACGACCCCTACCTTGCCGAGGGGAAGGAGAAGGAAGTGCGCGGGATGGCCGCGTATCTTCAGCGAGCGAAAGGGGTACACACCGACATGCACAACCCGCAGGTCACGATTCGGGGCACGGTGGCGTGGATCACGTATTACTGGACCGACAGCGGGATGGTCGATGGCAAGCGGGTGTCGAGCCATGGCAAGTCGACCCGCGTGTTCGTGAAGGAGAACGGCCGATGGCTCTGCATCCACGGCCACTACACCAACGGATGATGACCTTCATGCGCACGTTCACGCGACTGCTGACGACCGGCGTCCTCGCCATGGCCGTGATGGCCGTGCACGCCTGTGACGCGGCCCGGGGCGAGGTCGCGGATGCCCCGTTCGAGGTGATTGCGACCTATCCCCACGACACCGGGGCCTACACGCAGGGGCTCATCTGGGAGGACTCGGTGCTGCTCGAGAGCACGGGCCAATACGGTCGGTCGGACATCCGCCGCGTGGACCTCACGACGGGGCGGGTCCTGCAGTCGCGCCGCATGGCCGACAACCGGTTTGGCGAGGGGATGATCAAGCTCAATGGCAAGCTGTACCAGCTGACCTGGCAGGAGGAGGTCGGATACATCTACGATGCGGCCACCTTCGCGCCGCTGGATTCCTTCACCTACAAGGGGGAGGGATGGGGGCTGGCCACCGATGGCGTGAACATCATCATGAGCGATGGGTCGGACTCGCTGCGCTGGCTGAATCCCGGGACGCTGCAGGTCGAGAAGACGCTGAAGGTGACCTACCAGGGGAGTCCCCTTCCCAAGCTCAACGAGCTGGAGTGGGTGGATGGGATGGTGTTCGCCAACGTGTACGAAAGTGACTGGATCGCGAAGATCGATCCGGCCACCGGGACGGTGGTGAAGTTGTACGACTTCGCGAGCCTCTGGCCGCGCGCGCAGCGCCCCTACAGCGCGGAAGTCTTCAATGGGATCTCCCTTGGGCCCCAACCCGGGACGCTGATCGTGACCGGGAAGTTGTGGCCCAGCCTGTACGTGATCCGGCTCAAGGAGTAACCGGGGCCGTCAGCGCAGGGAGCGACCCAGGGTCGTGGGGTCGGCGAGACGTCGTGCGGGGAGCCAGGCGGCGACGGCGCCAGTTCCCACAATCAACGCGACCACCAGGACAAGGGACAGCGGATCGAGGGGTGAGACGCTGAAGAGCAATCCCTTCATCGTCCCCTGGAGCACCGCGGAGAGCACGAGCCCGGCGGTGAGGCCCACCGCCGTGAGCGCCAGGCCACGGCGAACGATCAGCCAGCGCAGGCTCCCCGCCTGGGCGCCGAGTGCCTGGCGAATGGCCATCTCGGGAAGGCGTTGCAGGGTGGATTGCGCCACAACGCCATAGATACCAACGATCGCCAGCAGGCATCCCACGCCGGCGAATGCCGAGCAGAGCACGGCCATGAATCGATCGGTGCCCAGCGCGCGCTCGCGGAGGGAGTCCATCGTCAGGGTCCCCGTCGGGGCCAGCGCGGGATCGACGGCGGTGATCGCGCCCTCCAGGGTCCGGAAGACTGCCGTGGGCGATGTCGTCGTCCGGACGAGCAGGTGCGCGCCGCTCGCTCGGTCCTGGTAGATCGGGTGGATCATGTCCAGCCCGGGCGAGACTCTGAGCGACCGTCCGTGTTCGTTGCCGACGACACCGATGACGCGCCGCCAGACGCTCGTGGAATCGGGCACCAGGTCCGATGCGATGTACTCCCCGATCGGGTCGCGCCCACGGAAGAAGCGCTCCGCCATCGCCTGGTTGATCAACACGACGGGTTCCGCGCTCCGGACGTCGGTGAGGTCGAACCCACGGCCCTTCACGAGCGGCACTCGCAGGGTCGTGAAGTAGTCCGGAGAGACCTGGCGGTGGCGCACCTCGCGACCGGTGCCATCGCTGCCGCGTCCGCGAATGCTGAAATCCGTGGTGTAGCCGCCACCGGTGAGGGGGAGCACGGTTGTGACGGCCGCATGGGAGACGCCGGGA
>WBZL01004119.1_pt1 | contig 12816 bp, 8 predicted proteins | sample 5204291 | NCBI WGS metagenome assembly WBZL01 (sample SAMN12344345, study PRJNA552823) | activated sludge metagenome | biome: Activated sludge suspended growth; feature: Nitrification reactor; material: Wastewater; isolation source: activated sludge from nitrification reactor of wastewater treatment...
GCCAGGTAGAAGCCGCCGACGCCACCGGCCATGCCGACCAGCCCGGTCATGACGCCGATCTCCTTGCGGAAGCGCTGCGGCACCAGTTGGAACACCGAGCCGTTGCCCATGCCCAGCGCCAGCATCGCCAGCACGAACACCGCCAGCGCCATCCAGGCTTCGGGCAGGCCGATGCCGACGATGGAGAGGAAGATCGCCGCCGCGACGTAGACGACCGAGAGCGACTTGATGCCGCCGATGCGGTCGGCCAGCGCGCCGCCGAGCGGCCGCACCAGCGAGCCGGCGAAGACGCAGGCGGCGGTGAAGTAGCCGGCCATCTTGGCGTCGAGACCGTACTGGGTGTTGAAGTAGATGGTCAGGCTCGACGCGAGGCCGACGAAGCCGCCGAAGGTGACCGAGTAGAAGAACATGAACCACCAGGCATCCTTGTCCTTGAGCACGGCCAGGTACTCGGTCAGGCGCTTGGGTGCCGGGCATTCCGGCGCGTCCTTGGCCACCGCCATGTAGAAGACAAAGACCAGGGCCAGCGGAATCAGCGCCAGGCCGAAGACATTGGTCCAGCCGTAGGCGGCGGCCAGGCCCGGTCCGAACAAGGCCGCCAGCGCGGTGCCCGAGTTGCCGGCGCCGGCGATGCCCAGCGCCTTGCCCTGGTGCTCGGCCGGATACCAGCGCGAGGCCAGCGGCAGCGCCACGGCGAACGAGGCGCCAGCCACGCCGAGGAAGAGGCCAAGCACCAGCGCCTGCTCATAGCTGTGAATGCCGAAACGCCAGGCGACGAACAGCGCCACCATGACGATCACCTGGCCGATGGCGCCGGTCATCTTGGGTTTGAGGTGATCGACCATCAGGCCCATCACCAGGCGCAGCGCGGCGCCGGCCAATACGGGTGTGGCCACCATCAGCCCCTTCTGCGCGTGGGTGAGGCCGAGATCGGCGGCGATCTGCACGCCCAGTGGGCCGAGAATGACCCAGACCATGAAGGCGAGGTCGAAATACAGGAATGCCGCGAGCAAGGTGGGCGCATGCCCGGCGGCGAGGAAGGATTTTCGGTCCATTGGAAGGGCTCCCAGAAAAGTGAATGACTTTCCTCCCTTCTGCAATGGCCGTGCCATGCCGAAAACCCGGCGATTCGGGTGCGTGAATGGCCAATGCCGCACCGCAACGGGGCATCGAAACGGCGCAGGGCACCAAACTGGCCGGAGTCCGGTGCCTGAAACGCACCACGATGAAGAAAAATTGCTTGGCACGATATGTGCACTGACCTCACGTCCGTTGCCACGTCAGCGGATCGTCGAAGAAGAAACAAGAACTCGTGAAGGTCGGCAACGACATGGCCGGCTGTTCGTCTCAATCATGGATTTATGGGGAATACGTCATGGCTTACCTTGTACCTTCGGAATTCGTCGCCAAAATGGTCGATGCCGGCGAATCCAAAATCTACATGTCGACGCGGGACACCTTGATCCGCGCCTACATGGCCGGCGCCATCCTGGCGCTGGCCGCCGTGTTCGCCGTGACGGCCGCGGTACAGACCGGCTCGCCGCTGATCGGCGCCATCCTGTTTCCGGTCGGCTTCTGCATGCTCTATCTGCTCGGCTTCGATCTGCTCACCGGCGTGTTCGTGCTGACGCCGCTGGCCTGGCTGGACAAGCGTCCCGGCGTCACTCTGGGCGGTATCCTGAGGAACTGGGGTCTGGTGTTCGTCGGCAACTTCCTCGGCGCGCTCACCGTAGCCTTCATGATGGCCTTCGTGTTCACCTATGGCTTCTCGACGGCGCCCAACGATATCGGCACCAAGATCGGCCACATCGGCGAAGCGCGCACGCTGGGTTACGCCAAGTACGGTCTGATGGGCTGGTTCACCATCTTCATGCGCGGCATGCTGTGCAACTGGATGGTGTCTACCGGCGTGGTCGGTGCGATGATCTCGACCACGGTGAGCGGCAAGGTGATCGCCATGTGGATGCCGATCATGCTGTTCTTCGCCATGACCTTCGAGCACTCCGTGGTGAACATGTTCCTGTTCCCGTCCGGCCTGATGATGGGCGGCAATTTCTCCATCCTCGACTACTTCATCTGGAACGAGATTCCCGTCGTGCTCGGCAACCTGGTCGGCGGCCTGGCCTTCACCGGCCTGACGCTCTACACCACGCACGTCAAGACCGCGCCGAAGCGCAGCTTCAACTGACATGCCGCTGGAGGTCAGGGTCGGGCAGCATTCGGCGGCGGGCCGCAAGGACATCAATCAGGACTTCCACGGCACCGTCGTGCCCACCGAACCGCTGTTGAGCGCCAAGGGCGTCGCCGTCGCGCTGGCCGACGGCATCAGCAGCAGCGACGTCAGCCAGATCGCCAGCCAGTCCGCCGTCAGCGGTTTCCTCGAGGACTACTACTGCACGTCGGAAGCCTGGTCGGTCCGGACCTCGGCCGAGCGCGTGCTGGGCGCCACCAATTCCTGGCTGCACGCGCAGACCCAGCAAAGCCACCACCGCTACGACAAGGATCGCGGCTACGTCTGCACCTTCAGCGCGCTGGTCCTCAAGTCGACCACCGCCCATGTCTTTCACGTCGGCGATACCCGCGTGTATCGTCTGCGCGGCGACGCGCTGGAACAATTGACCGAGGACCATCGGGTCTGGGTGTCCTCGCAGCAAAGCCATCTGGCGCGGGCCCTCGGCATCGACAGGAAGGTCGAGGTCGACTACGTCGCCCTGCCGCTGGAACCGGGCGATGTGTTCCTGTTGGCCACGGACGGTGTCTACGAGCATGCCGACGCCGACTTCATCGTCGCGGCCATCCGTGGCTGTGCCGGCGATCTCGATCAGGCGGCCAAAGCCATCGTCGAGGAAGCCTACCGACGCGGCAGCCCGGACAATCTGACCGTCCAGATCGTCCGGATCGACAGTCTGCCGAGCCCCGAGGCGAACGAGATGGTCCGGCAGCTTGCCGAACTGCCCCTGCCGCCGCTGCTCGAGGCGCGCATGAACTTCGACGGCTACCAGATCGTTCGGGAGGTGAAGGGCAGCAGCCGCAGCCACATCTACCTGGCCGTCGATACGGACACGCAGGAACGGGTCATCATCAAGAACCCGTCCATCGACATGCGGGGCGATCCGGCCTACCTCGAACGCTTTCTGATGGAAGAGTGGATCGCGCGGCGCATCGACAGCCCGCACGTGCTGAAGCCGTGTTCGCAAACCCGCCGGCGCAATTTCATCTATGTCGTCACGGAATACATCGAAGGCCGGACCCTGGCTCAGTGGATGATCGACAACCCGAAGCCGGACCTGGCGACGGTGCGCGGCTTCATCGAACAGATCGCCCGTGGTCTCCAGGCCTTTCACCGGCTGGAAATGCTGCATCAGGATCTGAAACCCGACAACATCATGATCGACGCCACCGGCACGCTGAAGATCATCGACTTCGGCGCTACACGTGTGGCCGGCATCGCCGAGATCGCCACCACCATCGACCAGATCAACCTGCTGGGCGCGGCCCAGTACGCCGCTCCGGAATACTTTCTCGGCGAGAGCGGCACGGCGCGTTCCGACCTCTTCTCGCTGGCGGTGATCGCGTATCAATTGCTGACCGGCAGGCTGCCCTATGGCACCAGCGTGCCCAAGGCGCGCACCCGCGCCGCGCAGAAGAAGCTGGAGTATCGATCGGCGCTGCACGAGGACCGCGAGATTCCCGCCTGGGTCGACGACGCGCTGCGCAAGGCGCTGCATCCCGATCCGCTCCAGCGCTACGACGAGCTGTCCGAGTTCGTCTTCGATCTGCACCATCCGAACCAGGCGTTTCTCAGCAAGACGCGGCCGCCGCTCATCGAACGCAATCCCGTGATGTTCTGGAAGAGCGTTTCCTTCGTCCTGTTGATCGTCGTCATCCTGCTGAGCATCAGATTGAACCTCGGATAGCGCCGCGCCTGCACCATAACGGGGCGCCGGCGCGGCGCGAGGCACCGAACTGGCCCGGATCAGGCGCGGAACACCGTCGGAACAAGGCATTGCCGCATGGCACGCGGCTTGCACTGACAGTTCATCCGTATTCCACTTCAGAGGTTGTTCGATGAAGAAACAGAAACTCGTGATGGTCGGCAACGGCATGGCCGGCTGCCGCACGCTCGAAGAGCTGCTCAAGCTCGCGCCGGACATGTACGACATCACCGTATTCGGTGCCGAGCCGCACCCCAACTACAACCGGATCCTGCTTTCACCGGTTCTGGCGGGCGAGATGACCCTGCCCGACATCGTCCTCAACGATCTGGCTTGGTACCAGGACAACCACATCACCCTGCACGCCGGCAAGAAGGTGACGACCATCGACCGGGTAAAACGGAAAGTGATCGCCGAGGATGGCACCGAGGCCGAGTACGACCGCCTGCTGCTCGCCACCGGGTCGATGCCCTTCATGCTGCCGGTGCCGGGCAAGGACCTGCCCGGCGTGATCGCCTATCGCGATATCGCCGACACCGAGGCGATGATCGACGCGGCGAGTCACCACCGGCACGCCGTGGTGGTCGGCGCCGGCCTGCTCGGCCTGGAAGCCGCCAACGGCCTCAAGCTGCGCGGCATGGACGTGACGGTGGTGCATCTGGCCGACTGGATCATGGAACGCCAGCTCGACAAGACCGCCGCCGACCTGTTGCAGAAATCGCTCGAGGCCAAGGGGCTCAAGTTCCTGCTCGGCAAGCAGACGGCCGAACTGGTCCAGGGCGAAAGCGGCCGGGTGGCGGCGATCAAGTTCAAGGACGGCGGGTCGATTCCCGCCGACCTCGTCGTGATGGCCATCGGCATACGGCCGAACACCGCGCTGGCCGAGAAGGCCGGCATCCACTGCGATCGTGGCATCGTCGTCAATGACACGCTGCAAACCTTCGATCCGAAGATCTACGCCGTCGGCGAATGCGTGGCGCACCGTGGCATCGCCTATGGCCTGGTCGCGCCGCTGTTCGAGCAGGCCAAGGTCTGCGCCAACCATTTGGCCCACTTCGGCATCGGCCGCTACCAGGGCTCGGTCACCTCGACCAAGCTGAAGGTCACCGGCATCGACGTCTTCTCGGCCGGCGACTTCATGGGCGGCAAGGACGCCGACGAAATCGTCCTGCACGACCCGTCCGGGGGGGTGTACAAGAAGCTGGTGGTGAAGGACAACAAACTGATCGGCGCGGTGCTCTACGGCGACACAGCGGACGGCGCCTGGTACTTCCAGTTGCTGAAAGACAAGCAGTGCGTGCGCGAGATCCGCGACCATCTGATGTTCGGCGCCGTTGGCGGCGGCGGGCACGTCGGCGACGTCGGCCATGCCGGCCAGAGCAAGGCGGCGGCCATGCCCGACACGGCCGAGGTGTGCGGCTGCAATGGTGTCTGTAAGGGCGACATCGTCAGGGCGATCAAGACCCACGGCCTGTTTACCCTCGAGGATGTGCGCAAGCACACCAAGGCATCGAGTTCCTGCGGCTCCTGCACGGGTCTGGTCGAGCAGATTCTTGCTTCCACGGTCGGCGGCGCTTATCAGCCGGCCGACACCAACGACAAGCCGGTCTGCGGTTGTACCGACCGGTCCCATGGCGAGGTGCGCCAGGCCATCCGCGACAACAAGCTGCTGACCATCCCCGATGTGATGCGGTTCCTGGAATGGCGGACGCCGAACGGCTGTGCCTCGTGCCGGCCGGCGCTCAACTACTATCTGATCTCCACCTGGCCGCACGAGGCGGTGGACGATCCGCAGAGCCGCTTCATCAACGAGCGCGCTCACGCCAACATCCAGAAGGATGGCACCTATTCCGTGGTGCCACGCATGTGGGGCGGCCTGGCCACGCCGGCCGAGCTGCGCGCCATCGCCGATGTCGCCGAAAAGTACCAGGTGCCGACGGTGAAGATGACCGGTGGCGCGCGTATCGATCTGCTGGGCATCCCGAAGGAGAAGCTGCCCAAGGTGTGGGCCGACCTCGGCGCCGCCGGGCTGGTGTCCGGCCATGCCTATGGCAAGAGCATCCGCACCGTCAAGACCTGCGTCGGCGCCGAGCACTGCCGCTTCGGCACCCAGCGCTCGATGAGCATGGGCGTCAAGCTGGAGAAGATGCTGTTCGGCATGTGGGCGCCGCACAAGGTCAAGCTGGCCGTCTCCGGCTGTCCACGCAACTGTGCCGAGGCCGGCATCAAGGACGTCGGCATCATCGGCGTCGATTCCGGCTACGAGCTCTACGTCGCCGGCAACGGCGGCATCAAGACCGAGGTGGCGCATTTCCTGTGCAAGGTGAAGAACGACGACGAGGTAAAGGAGGTTTCCGGAGCCTTCCTGCAGCTCTATCGCGAAGAGGCCTATTACCTGGAACGTACCTGCCACTACGTTGCCCGCGTCGGCCTGGACTTCGTGAAGCAGCGGGTGGTCGACGACCCCGAAAATCGCCGGCGCCTGTACGAGCGGCTGCTCTACGCATTACAGGGGTACGAGGATCCGTGGGCCGCCGCCGCGAGCAAGCCGTCCGTCAAGCGTGAATACGAGAAGCTGGAGATTGCAAATGCTTGAGTGGAAGAACATCTGTTCCGTAGACGACATCCCGCGCCTGGGCAGTCGCGTGCTGGCCCATGCCGAGGGCGACATCGCCGTGTTCCGTACGGCCGACGACGAGATCTTCGCCGTGCGCGACAAGTGCCCGCACAAGGGCGGGCCGCTGTCGCAGGGCATCGTCGCCGGCAAGGTGGTCACCTGCCCGATGCATTCGTGGAAGATCGACCTGGCCACCGGCGCGGCGGTGGCGCCGGACAAGGGCTGCGCGCGCACCATCGCGGCCAAGATCGAAGGCGGCCGGGTCCTGCTCGGACTTTGATCGACCATGGCGGCGCACACCGTCCCGACCATCTGTCCCTACTGCGGCACCGGCTGCGGGGTGACCGTGGCGGTCGATGGCGGGCGCGTCATCGGCGTGACCGGCGACGAACGGCATCCCGCCAATCGTGGCCGCTTGTGCAGCAAGGGCGCGACTCTCGACCTGACGACGCTGACGACGACACGGGCGCTGCATCCGGAACTGCGCACCGCCAAGAGCCAGCCGCGGCGGCGCGCTGCCTGGGACGAGGCGCTCGATCACGCCGCGGACCGCTTCGCCGCCATCATCCGTGAGCATGGGCCGGATGCCGTCGCCTTCTACGTCTCCGGGCAACTGCTGACCGAGGACTACTTCGTCTTCAACAAGCTGGCGCGCGCCCTGGTCGGCACCAACAACATCGATTCCAACTCGCGGCTGTGCATGTCCTCGGCGGTGGCCGCCTACAAGCGCACCCTCGGCGCCGACGCGCCGCCCTGCTGCTACGACGACATCGACCTGGCCGACTGCATCGTGATCGCCGGCGCCAATCCCGCCTACGCGCATCCCATCGTCTTCCGCCGGGTGATGGATGCCAAGGCCGCCAACCCGGACCTCAGGCTGATCGTTATCGACCCGCGCGTCACCGACACCGCCGCCGCCGCCGATCTGCATCTGGCCATCGAGCCGGGCACCGACACGATACTGCTCGGCGCCATGCTCCATGTGCTGATCTGGGACGGTTATGTCGACCGCCGCTTCATCGACGCGCACACCGTGGGCTTCGATGCGGCGCGCGATGCCGTGCGCGAGCTGACGCCGGAGGCGGCGGCACGGGTTTGCGGCGTGCGTGCGGAAGACATCGTCACCGCGGCCCGCTGGTTCGGCCAGTCCAGGGCCGCGCTGTCGCTGTGGTGCCAGGGGCTCAACCAGTCCCACCACGGCACCGACAACGGCGCGGCGCTGATCCATCTCCACCTGGCCACTGGGCAGATCGGCAAGCCCGGCGCCGGTCCCTTTTCGCTGACCGGTCAGCCCAACGCCATGGGCGGTCGCGAGACTGGCACCATGGCGACGCTGCTGCCCGGCCACCGCGATCCGGCCAACCCGGCCGATCGCGCCGAAGTCGCCCGCTTCTGGAATGTGCCGGCGCTGCCCGAAGCGCCGGGTCGGACGGCGGTGGAACTCTTCGACGCCCTCGCCAGCGGCGAGATCAAGGCGGTCTGGATCGCCTGCACCAACCCGGCCCAGTCCCTGCCGGATCAAGCCAAGGTGCGCGAGGCGCTGGCCAAGGCCGAGTTCGTCGTCGTCCAGGAAGCGTTCGCCGATACCGAGACCGCTGTCTACGCGGATCTGCTGTTGCCGGCTGCCACCTGGGGCGAGAAGGAGGGCACCGTCACCAACTCCGAGCGCCGCATCTCCCGCGTCCGCGTCGCCGTGCCACCGCTCGGCGAGGCCCGTCCCGACTGGCGGATTGCCCGGGACTTCGCCTTCCGGCTCGGTGACAGGCTGGGCCGCGCCGACACGCCGGGCCTGTTCGCCTACACCGAGCCGGCGGCCATTTTCGCCGAGCACGCCGCACTCACCGCCGGTCGCGATCTCGACCTGAGCGGCCTTGACTACGCGCGGCTGGAGCGCGATGGACCCCGGCAATGGCCCTATGCCGCCGGCGCCACCACCGGCCAGGCGCGGCTCTATGAGGATGGCCGCTTCGCCACCGCGGACGGTCGCGCCCGCTTCGTGGCCATCCGCCAGGCCACGGTCGCCGAAGCAACCGATGCCCGCCATCCGCTGCATCTCAACACTGGCCGGCTGCGCGACCAGTGGCACGGCATGAGCCGCACCGGTCTGGCCGCCCGGCTCTACAACCACGTGGAACTGCCGGTGGCCAGTTGTCATCCGGACGACCTGCAACGGCGCGGCATCGCCGCCGGCGACCTGCTGCAGCTGACCAGCCGGCGCGGCGAGATCATCCTGCCGGCGGCGGCCGATGCCGGTCAGAAGCCCGGCCACGTCTTCGTGCCCATGCACTGGGGCCGGCGGCGGCTGTCCTCGGCCGGCGCCAATGAACTCACCGTACCGGCGCTGGACCCCTATTCCCAGCAGCCGGAATTCAAGCACGCCGCCATCCGCATCGAGCGCGCCGACCTGCCCTGGCGTGGCCTGATGCTGCGCCGCGCCGCCGACGGCGAGCAGGCGCTGCGCTGGAGCCGGGAACTGACGCCGCTGCTGGCCGATTTCGACTATGCCGTTCTGGCGCTGGCCGGGCGGGATGTGCCGGTGCTGAGCCTGCAACTGGCCGGCGCCGCGCCACCGGCCCCGGACTTGCTGGCGCGCATCGTCGCCACGGTCGGGCTGGACGACCCGCTGGCGCTCGCCTATGCCGATAGCCGACGGGCTGTTGCCAAGCGCGCCCTGATCGAAAACAGCCTGCTGGCCGGCCTGGCGCTGTTCGGCGAAACGGCCGCCGGTGGCTGGCTCAAGGACGCCATGCTGGCCGGGCAGCCGGTCGATCCGCTACGCAACTGGCTGTTTCTGCCGGCCAACGCGCCACCCGCCAATCTGGTCAACCAGCGCGGCCGCATCGTCTGCAACTGCCAGAATGTTGCCGAAACCGACATCGTCGCCGCCATCAAGGCCGGCGCAACCACCCGCGAGGCCGTGCAGGAGCGCACCGGCTGCGGCACCGGCTGCGGTGCCTGCCTGCCGGAATTGAACCGGATGCTGGCCGCGCACCGCCCGACCTGACGGCGCCGGCGACGCAGCGCGGTTGCCCGGCTACCGCCGGGTGGCCAGCGTGTCAGTGGCTGCCGACGCAGAGGATGCTCGGATCGTTTTCACCCGAACTTGCCATGCGCTCGAGCTGGGCAAGAACTTCCATGCTGGCCCTTTCCATTTCCGCGAGGCCGCGAATTCCGCCGTCCGTGTCGCCGGCCCGGAAGGCGATCACGGCGGCCCGGCCATGCTCGTGAACCCGCTTGTGCGGCGGTTCCACGTCGACATAGCCGGGTAGCCGGGAGAAGCAATCCTTGCCGTCGCCCGAGTAATACCACTTGCCCAGGCGGCAGGCGGTGTGGCTGGCGAAGTCGTCCGGGCCCTTGTCGGACACGCCCAGGAACACCCGATAGATCTCCTGCTTGAAGACCAGGTGGTCGGTCTTGGCGGTTTCGACGAAACTGCGCAGCGCCGTGGCCGCCAGCGTACTGGTCAGGTGCTGGCTGTTCTTGAGGAGTTCGTCGATGTTGGTGAAGGCCGCCTGTCCTTCCTGCTGAATCGCGGACATCTCATCCGGGTTGACCTCGGCGACGGTCTTCAGGTTGATGGCCTCGGCCTGCACCCGGGCCACCAGATCGGAAATCTCGGCGGTGGAGGCCGTGGTTCGTTCGGCCAACTTGCGCACCTCGTCGGCGACCACCGCGAACCCCCGTCCTTGCTCGCCGGCGCGGGCGGCCTCGATGGCGGCGTTCAGCGCCAGCAGGTTGGTCTGGTCGGCGACTTCCTTGATCAGTTGCACGATGCCGTTGATCTTGCCGGTACCCTCGTGCAGTTTCACGATGGCATCGGCACTCTGGTGCGCGCGATCGATCAGTTCCGTGATCCGTTCGGTCAGCTTTTGAATGATCTGCTTGCTCTGCGCGGTCTCCCCCGATGTTCGAACCGCCTGCTGAGTCTCGGTCTTCATGGCCTGGGCCATGGCCGCCAGACTGCCCTGCAATGCCTTGGCGGAATCGGCGAACTGGTTCAGCGGCCCGGACAGGCCATCCAGCAAGTGGGCGCGACCGGACAGCTCATCGACCTCGCCCCGCAGGCGCATGTTCTCTTCCGCCAGGGCGTCGGCACGATCGCGATGGGTCCGCTCCTGCTCGCCCAGTGCTTCGAGTTCACCACGCAGCTGGGAAATCTCCTGATCCTTCTTTTTGCAGAACATCGACCATCTCCTTGAGAATAGCGTCCGCGCAATGAGCCGCCTCAGTCACCGTCGCGGCGGCCTCCGGACCGTCACGACGTCAGCGTCACCAATTTACCAAAGCCGGCGTCGGTCAATGCGCGGGAATTGGGTTAGTTTTTCCCTCTTTGCCCACATTCCTGGGTGCGGATAAGAACCAAAGTCGAGTTAGCATCCGCCGTGGCTCGCAGACTTCGAGGAACTTCATGGACTGGCGCGATTTTCTGTTCAGCTTTCGGCCGGAATCCGGCAGCGTGCCGTGGGCCGAGCGTTGGCGCTCGTCACTGACGGCGGCGCTGGCCATTGTCGTTACGGTGGGGCTGTCCTACTGGCTATTGGCCGCGCCACCCTTCGTGGTGGCCGCCGTCGGCGCTTCGTCGGTATTGATCTTCGCCCTGCCGGCCGGTTTGCTGTCCCAGCCGTGGCCGGTGTTTGGCAGCTATGTGGTCAGTGCCGCGATCGGCGTCCTGGCGGCGCGCTATGTGCCCATGTTGCCGCTGGCGGCCGGGCTGGCCGTCGGCGGCGCCATCCTGGCGATGTTGAGCCTGCGCTGCCTGCACCCGCCGGCCGGGGCGGTGGCGCTGTTCGCGGTCATCGGCGGCGAGCCGGTGCGAAGCCTTGGTATCCAGTATGTGCTGTCGCCGGTGGCAGCCAACGCCCTGCTGCTGGTCGGTCTGGGCCTGGCCATCAACAATCTCGTCCCCGGACGGCGTTACCCCCGCCCGCACCCCGAGATCAATCCGCACCAGGTCAGGGACCCCGAGCCGCTCAGCCGTTTTGGCCTCCAGCATGAGGAACTGCGTGCCGTGATCGAGGAATACGGCCGGCCGCTTTATATCAGCGGCGAGGAGCTGGACGAAATCATGCAGATCGCCGGGCGCCGCCGGCGCCGGGGCCCGGGCGATCCGGTCTGCGCCGACATCATGAGCCGCGACGTGGTGACGGTACGGAGCAACGCCCCCTTGGTCGAGGCGTGGCGCCTGATGCGCCGGCACCGGTTGACGATGCTGCCGGTGGTCGACACCCTCAACCGCGTCGAAGGGGTGGTGACGCTGGAAGGCTTCGTTCGCGGCGCCAAGGCCACGACGCCGGGCAGCCTGCGCCGGCGATTGTTCGAAATGATGCGTTACCCGCTGGGTCGCGATCAGGGGGTGGCGTCGATCATGGTCAAGGCGGCGTTGCGCGTGGCTCCCGAGACCCATGTGGTGGACGTGGTGCCGGCCATGACGCGCGGCTTGCACCAGGTGCCGGTGGTCGACGCGGAGAACCACCTGCTCGGCATCGTCACCCAGTCGGATCTGGTGGCGGCGCTTTACCACGGCTGCCTGGCCAAGGCGTGAGCTTCGTCACCTACCAGTTGCTGATCGAACTGCCGCGCGCCGCTCGGCTGGCCGTCGGTCGACTGGGTGTGTTCGACTTTCCGGCGGGCCGCTATGTCTATACCGGTTCCGCGAAACGCAATTTCGAGGCGCGCATTGCCCGCCATCTGCGTGCCGACAAGGCCTTGCGCTGGCATATCGACTACCTGCTGGCGGCGCCCGGCGTTCGCGTGGTCGGGGTGCGGCGTTCGTCGCGCGGCGAGTGCGCGCTCAATGCCGCCACGGCCGGGCGAGTCGTGGTTGCCGGCTTTGGCGCTTCCGATTGCCGGGCCGGCTGCGGCGGCCACCTCAAGTGGCTGGGGTGGTCCGGTCGGGCTACCAGCGGGCTGGCGGCTTGCGATTGAGGACCATCTGGCGGTTCTCGACGCTGAGATAACCGCCGGCGGTCAGTTCCTTGAAGATCCGGTTCACCATGTCGCGGGAGGCACCGACCCGGTCGGCGATGTCCTGCTGCGTCAAGCGCTCCGGGATCACCAGCCGGCCATCCTCCTGCTCCACCGCCAGCTTCAGCAGCAGTCCGGCCACACGTCCATAGACGTCGAGCAGCGCCAGCCCCTTGACCAGATCGGTGGCCTGGCGCATGCGGCAGATCAGGGTGGAAATCAGTTGCAGGGCAAAGTCCGGGCTGGCGACGATCGCCTCGCGCAGCACGGCCCGGGTGAGCATGGAAAAGGTGGCGGCCT
>WBZL01004120.1_pt1 | contig 12815 bp, 15 predicted proteins | sample 5204291 | NCBI WGS metagenome assembly WBZL01 (sample SAMN12344345, study PRJNA552823) | activated sludge metagenome | biome: Activated sludge suspended growth; feature: Nitrification reactor; material: Wastewater; isolation source: activated sludge from nitrification reactor of wastewater...
GACGTTAGGGCGAGAGGCCACTATCCGTATGACGCAAGGGCGCGGCGCCACTATCCGTATGACGCAAGGCACCTCGCGCCGCGGGACGACGAACCCGCGCCCGCCCGGCAGCTCAGTCGAAGAGCTCGCTGAGCCAGCTCTCGCGCTTCTTCTTGTAATAGGGCTTTTGGTAGTGCTGTTGCGGTGGGGGCGCTTGGTATTGCTGCTGAGGTGGTGGCGCCTGCTGGAAGGAGCGCTCGATGATCTTGTCGAGCTCGCCTCGATCAAGCCACACGCCTCGACAGGTCGGGCAGTAGTCGATCTCGATGCCGCTGCGTTCGCTCATCACCAGTGGGGTGGCATCGGTGGGGCACTTCATCTGGGCTCCTTTGAGTCGTGGAAACGCCAGCCTAACGGGCGGGTGGTTGGCCGCTCAGCGCTCCTTGGAGCGCACCCGGATGCCCGACAACGGCACTGTGACGCCGCCGGGATCGGTGAAGAAGTCATTGCCCTTGTCGTCGACCACGATGAAGGCGGGGAAGTCCTCAACCTCGATCTTCCAGACCGCCTCCATGCCGAGCTCGGGGTACTCAATCACCTCTTGGCTCTTGATGCAGTCTTGGGCCAACCGGGCGGCCGGGCCGCCGATCGAGCCGAGATAGAAGCCGCCGTGGGAGTTGCAGGCTTCGGTGACGACCTTGGAGCGATTGCCCTTGGCCAGCATCACCATCGAGCCGCCGGCAGCCTGGAATTGCTCGACATAGGAGTCCATCCGGCCCGCAGTGGTCGGACCAAACGAACCCGACGCCATGCCTTCGGGAGTCTTGGCTGGCCCGGCGTAGTAGACGGGATGGTTGCGCAGATAGTCGGGCATCTCCTCGCCCGCGTCGAGACGCTCCTTGATCTTTGCGTGGGCGATGTCGCGAGCCACCACGAGCGGCCCGGTGAGAGAGAGGCGCGTCTTCACGGGGTACTTCGACAACTCCGCACGGATCTCATCCATCGGCCGGTTGAGGTCGATCTGCACGACCTCGCCGCCGCTGATGTCTTCGGCCACGCCAGCGTCGGGCATGTAGTGGGCCGGGTCGGTCTCCAACTGCTCCAGGAAGACGCCCTCCGCGGTGATCTTGCCCAGTGCTTGACGGTCTGCTGAACACGACACTGCGATTGCCACGGGGCACGAAGCACCGTGGCGGGGGAGACGCACCACCCGCACGTCGTGGCAGAAGTATTTGCCGCCGAACTGCGCGCCGATGCCAAAGGACTGGGTCAGCTTGAAGACCTCTTCTTCGAGCTCGAGATCGCGGAAGGCGTGGGCGGTCATCGACCCTGAGGTCGGCAGGTTGTCGAGATAGTGCGCGGACGCATATTTCGCGGTCTTGAGGGCAAACTCCGCGCTGGTGCCGCCCACCACGATCGCGAGATGGTACGGCGGGCACGCCGCGGTGCCCAGTGAGCGGATCTTCTCGTCGAGGAAGGCCAGCATCCGCTCGGGGTTGAGCACTGCCTTCGTCTCCTGGTAGAGGAAGGACTTGTTGGCCGAGCCGCCGCCCTTGGCCATGAACAAAAACTTGTACGACGGGTCGCCCTCGGTGGGCGTGGAGTAGAGCTCGATCTGCGCGGGCAGGTTGTTGCCGGTGTTCTTCTCTTCCCACATGGTCAGCGGGGCGAGCTGGGAGTAGCGCAGGTTGAGCTTGGTGTAGGCGTCGTACACCCCTCGGCTGATCGACTCAGCGTCGTCGGCTCCGGTGAGCACTCGCTCTGACTTCTTGCCCATCACGATCGCGGTGCCGGTGTCTTGACACATCGGCAGCACGCCGCCAGCGGAGATGTTGACATTCTTGAGCAGGTCGAGCGCGACGAAGCGGTCGTTGCCGCTGGCCTCGGGGTCGTCGATGATCTTGCGCAACTGGGCCAGGTGCGCCGGGCGCAGATAGTGCGAGATGTCGTGCATGGCTTCTGCAGTGAGCTTGCGGATCGCCTCCGGCTCGACCTTCAAGAAGGTTTGACCGTCGGCCTCGAAGGTGCTGACGCCTTCGGTGGTGATCAACCGGTACGGCGTGTCGTCGGCGCCGATCGGCAGCAGATCGGAGTACTCAAAATCAGGATTGCTCACAGGCCTACGTTAGCCCTGCGCGATCCTCCAGAAACGCCCTGGCCGCTTGCTGGACCTCAGCCGATCGCCCGGCTGGCGGTGTTTGCGAAGGTGTAGGCGAAGGTGTCGAACAACTCCGGCGGCAGGTCGTGCCCCCAACCATCGAGCACGAGCAACTCTGACTTGGGTACGGCGGCCGCCGTCGCCTTGCCGCCGCTGACGTGCACCATCAGGTCTTGGCGCCCGTGCATCACGGTCACGGGCAGGTTGAGTTGCCGCAGAGCTCTGGTGCGATCAGGCTGGCTGGCCACGGCCATGATGTGGTGCATCTGCCCGGTGAGATAGGCGCCCCGGTGATAGGTGGCCTCGGCGCGGGCGCGGAGCACTTCGGGGTCAGGCGGGAAGTCGGGGGAGCCGATGATCTGCCAGCTGCGCAGGGATCGGCGTACGTAGGAGTCGAGGTCGGTGCCGGTGCCCTCGAGTAGCAGGGCCAGCATCTTCGGCGACTGCCAACCGACCCCGCGACGCCCGGAGGTGGAGCTCATCGACACCAGCGACTTGACCCTTGCCGGATAGGAGATGGCCAGAGTCTGGGCGATCATCCCGCCCATGGAGATGCCGACCACGTGTGCGGCCGACCAGCCGAGTGCATCCATCACGCCAACGGCGTCAAGGGCCATGTCGTTGAGTGAATAGTGCGACCGGTCGCGCAGATGGAGGAATGCGTTGACGACATCTTGGCGTTTGACTTCACCCGGCAGCTTGGTCGACCTGCCGGTGTCTCGGTTGTCGAAGCGCGCCACGTGGAAGCCCTCGTCGGCGATGCGCTCGCACAAGGCGTCATCCCACCAGGTCATCGGCCCGCCCAGACCCATGATCAACAGCAACGGCTCACCATTCGGGTTGCCGAAGGTCTGATAGCAGATCTCGACGGCGCCGACCTGGGTGAAGGCCTCAGTGCTTGCGGACATGAGCTACGTGACGTTTGAAGTCTTGGGACACCTCTGCTCGCGTGGGGGGATTGGCTCCTAGACGCTCGCAGGTCAGCGAGGCGATCTCCACGGCTCCGGCGAGCAGGGTGCCCCAGGTCCGCTCGTCGGTGGGTAGCCTGCGTGCGTCGAGCAGGCGGGCTTCGTCAAGCATCGCCAAGAGCCCGGCGCTGAAGGCATCGCCTGCGCCGATCGTGTCGACGAGCTTGACTTCGCGGGGCTCGGCTGAGACCTCAAAATCGGGCCCGAAGACGCTGGCTCCAGCGGCCCCACGACTGAGTACGACGACCTGCGTCTTCTCGCCACGCAGCAGCACCCGACACAACTCCTCGACGGGCATCTCCGGTCGGAGCAGGGCGGCATCGGCCTCACTCAGGCGCACGATCGCGCACTTGTCTGCCATTGCGATCACGTCACGCCAAGTGGTCTCTGGGTCGCCAACAAAGACTTCACGCAGGTTGATGTCATAGCAGAGCAGGTGATTGTGGGCCGTGGCCTCATCGACCAACTCCAGGACCGAGCTGCGCCCGGGCTCCACCAAGGCTCCGAGCGAGCCGATGTGGACGGCATTGCAGCGAGGGAGGTCTTGCTCGGGGAGATCCCAACTGACATCGAAGGTGTACGACGCGTCACCCGCGGCGTCGACCTTGGCGTGGGCAGTGGAGGTGCGACCGGATCGGGTTGGTGCGGCCATCACGGCCACATTGCTGTCGCGCAAGTGCTCGAGGATCTGCTCGGCGTAGTCGTCATTGCCAAGTTGGGTCAACAGCAAAGTGGAGACACCGAGGCGACCTAGTCCGACCGCGACATTGAGCGGGGAGCCGCCCGGGGCCTTCGTGGATCTGCCGTTTTCATCGACGACGATGTCGATCAGGGATTCACCCACCACAACGATCATGGCGCTCAGTCTCTCAGGTCGGGCAAGTTGCGCAGGCTGGGCAGGTTACTGATCGAAGTTGACGTCGGCGTATGCGCGCAACTTCGACAACTGGTGCTCGGAGCGAATTGACCTGATCGTGCCGCTGCGTGAGCGCATCACCAGCGAATGGGTCGAGGCGCCACCGGCGCGATAGCGCACGCCCTCCATGAGCTCGCCGTCGGTGATGCCGGTGGCCACGAAGAAGCAGTCGTCACCGGCGACGAGGTCGTCGGTGGTCAACACGCGCTCCAGGTCGTGTCCAGCGTCGAGGGCGCGCTGGCGCTCGGCGTCGTCGGTGGGCCACAACCGGCCTTGGATTACTCCGTTGAGGCTCTTCATGGCGCAGGCCGCGATGATGCCTTCGGGAGTGCCGCCGACACCCAGGAGAAGGTCAACGCCGGTGCCTTCACGAGCGGCCATGATCGCGCCGGCGACATCACCGTCGGTGATGAACTTGATCCGAGCGCCGGTCTTGCGGATCTCATCGACCATGTCTTGGTGACGCGGGCGATCGAGGATCACGACGGTGACGTCTTCGTTCTTCTCGGCCTTGGACTTGGCGACCAGGCGGATGTTTTCGGCGACTGGCAGCCGGATGTCGACCACGTCAGCGGCAGCAGCGCCAGTGACGAGTTTTTCCATGTAGAACACCGCCGAGGGGTCATACATCGTCCCCTTGGGCGCCACTGCCATCACGGCGATGGCGTTGTTCATGCCCTTGGCGGTCAAGGTGGTGCCGTCGATCGGGTCGACCGCCACGTCACACTCGGGGCCAACGCCCGAGCCGACTGCTTCGCCGTTGTAGAGCATCGGCGCGTTGTCCTTCTCGCCTTCTCCGATGACCACGGTGCCACGCATCCCGACGGTCGAGATCAGCGCGCGCATGGCGTTGACAGCGACTCCGTCGGCGCCATTCTTGTCGCCGCGCCCAACCCAGCGCCCGGCTGCCATCGCGGCTGCCTCGGTCACCCTGACGAGTTCGAGGGCGAGGTTGCGATCAGGGTCGTCGGATTCCACGGTCAATGCGTCTGGGATCAGGCTTTCTGACATGGCCATACCCTACCGTTGCAGGGGGGCGCGTTTGTGGCAGGCACCACTTGGCAAAATGGAGGCCATGCCCACTGGCTCGCCACCACCCTCTCCCACAGGACCATCACCTTCCCCAGCAGGCCAACCACCCAGCGCGCCCAATCGCGGTGGCCACTACCAACGATCAATGGCTGGCCTTGTCGGAGCCTTGATCGTCACCCTGCTCGCGGTCGGCGGGTTCGTGATTTTCCGGGAGGCCTTCCGCGACAACAAGCAAGTGCCGACCAAAGCCGTCGATCACCAGATCTGGCTTGAGCGAGGGCGCTCCGATGGGCGTTTGCTGATGGTGGCGCCGACAGCGGTGCCGAAGGGGTGGACGGTGACCAGCGCGTCGTACGACGCCACCGAGCGCCCCGTGTGGCGGATGGGCATGCTGACCAACGATGACACTTTCGTGGGCCTGGTCGAGTCGCTCGACTCCCTTGACCCGCTCCTGCAAAAGCACGTGCAGGGCAATCCGCAATCCACCGGCACCAAATCAATCGGTGGGCGTGACTGGAAGGCCTTCACCGCGGCCGAAGGCGATGGGGCTCTGGTGCTCACGCTCAAGTCTCCTGAGGGTGAGCCCGAGACGCTGATGGTGTACGGCGATGCCGGTGCCGACTCGCTGCGGAAGTTCGCCGACACTCTGGTCATCCCGGGAGGCTGATCATCCTCAGGTCGACTGCTCTGGTGTTGGGCCTGATGGTCCTGGTTGGTTGTGCTGCCGACCCCCAACAACCGCCCTCAGCTCTTTCGACCACATCGGCGCCGGCAACGCCCACCCCCAGCAGTTCGCCGGCCGCGACGCCAGCGCCCGCAAGCAACCCTCCAGCCGTAACAGCACCGGCCGCCCGGGCCAAACTCGCCGCGTTGCGCACGGTCGCGCGTGATCGTCGTACGGCGCCCTACTCCAGGAGCTCCTTTGGCAGCTCTTGGGCCGACCTCGATGGCAATGGCTGCAACCAGCGCGATGACGTCTTGTTGCGTGACTCCGTGCCCGGCACCGTGGTTGTGGGGCGGCAAGGTCGCTGTGCGCATGACGTCTTGGCTGGGCAATGGCGAGACCCCTACACCGGGCGCTTGTTGACCTTCTCTGACCTGAAGGATTTGGCTCAGGCACAGGCGATCCAGATCGATCATGTCGTGCCGCTGGCAGAGGCCTGGCGCTCGGGTGCTGATCGCTGGCCAGCGCAGCGCCGCGAGCGCTATGCCAACGACCCGCGCGGACTGCTCGCCGTGGATGGGCCAGCGAACATGAGCAAGGGCGACGGCGACCCTGCGGCCTGGCGCCCTAGCAAGGGCTATCAGTGTGCCTATGCCAAACGCTGGATCAACACCAAAGCGCGGTGGGATCTAGGAGTTGATCCCAGTGAACGACGAGCGCTTGAGGAGATGCTGGCCTACTGTCGGTGAAACACGACTTAGGTGTGGAGTTGGTTGGAACGAGTCGGCGACCCCGATGCAGACGCAGCGCCGGTGGCCTTCTTGGCCGATGGCGGGTCCGGCAAACTGCGCTGACTGGACTCGACCTGCAAAGATGGACTCCTCTCAAGACAGCGTGTGACCACACAGGTCGATGCAGCGCGTGACCAGACAGTGATTCAGCCCGGTGAGGAGGTGCGTCAGCGATGGCGAAGTTGGGCCTACCCAAACTAAAGCTGCCCCGACTGGTGGCTGACCTGCCAGCTGACGTGACCGAGCGTGACCCCGACTTCATCCGCGAGATGATGCCGCGGCTGTGGTTGGCCGCGGGGCTCTACTTCCGTGCCGAGGTCAACGGTCTTGACCTGGTGCCCGATGAGCCGGTGCTCTTCGTCGGCAATCACAGCGGTGGGGCGAGTGCGCCAGACAGCTTTGTCTTCCAACTCGCCTATCTCACGAAGTTCACCGTCGACGGCAGGCCGCTGTTTTCACTCGGCCACCAGATCGTCACCGGGGCGCCGGTCTTCGGGAAGTACGCCCGCAAGTTCGGGGTCGTGACCGCTGGCTTTGAGGCGGCCGTGCAGATCTTGCGGGATGGCAACTCGGTGCTCGTCTATCCGGGTGGAGATGTCGATGCCCTGCGACCGTGGTTTGATCGCAACAAGATCACTTTTGATGGTCGCCAAGGCTTCCTCAGGCTCGCCCATGAGGCCGGGGTGAAGATCGTGCCCGTGGTCGCAACTGGTGGCCACGACACCTTCTTAGTGCTCAACGACGGCCGCAAGACAGCCAAACAACTCGGCGTCGACAAGTTGCTGAGAGTCAAGACCCTCCCGATCACGCTGAGCTTCCCTTGGGGATTCCTCCCGGGCGGGCTGCCGTATATCCCATTCCCGGCGAAGATTCGGGTGCAAGTGCTCGACCCGATTGACCTCCAAGATCGCTTTGGTGACGATCCCGACTGGGACGAGGCCTATGACTATGTCTCCAGCGTCATGCAGGTTGGGCTGGCCAAGCTCGCCACCCGCACGATCCTCCCGGTGTTGGGCTAGCCGATGAGCGCTTCAGTCCGGGTCACCCGCACCATCAAGAGGCCCGTAGCCGAGGTTGCTGAAGTTGCCACTGACCCAGAGCAATTGTTTGCCCACTTCGCTGGCTTCGCACGCCTCATGCGTGTCGATGACTCCGATGACGACTCGTTGTGGGATGTCTTCCTTGACGTGGGCAGCTATGAAGTCGGCAGCAGAGTGATGCTGCGTCGTACGTCGCCAAACAAGCTTGAGTGGGCATCAGTGCGAGGTGCACGCAACAGCATGCGCCTCGTCGTCGAGCCCTTCGCCGATGACCCAACCAAGAGTCGGGTAGTTGTCACGCTGCGCTTCGAGCTTCAAGGTGGGCTGCTGGCTCGCCTGGCTTCCGGCATTGGCCGCGGCATCCTGGAGAGGCACGTCCTGGCCGGTCTTGAGAGTCTGCGCCACCAGTTGGAGTACGGCGACTGATGGCGCAACTCCCTCGGCTCGGCGTACACCTGCGGCGCGGTGCGCACCGTAGCGACCTGATCGAGCAGGCCCTCGCCGCGGGTGTCGGTGATCGGGTGGGGCTCCCCGGCGTACTCGACGACCTCACCAGACAGGCAATGCGTGCGCAGGTGCCGGGCACTCAAGTGGAGTGGGGCTTTCGGTGGGCAGATGACGACTATGCCTCAAAGCATTGGTGGCCTCAGGGGATCACGACGTCTGCTGATGCCGACCCGATTGAGCGGGTGCATGGACAGCGGCTGATCTTGGCGAGTTGGTATGCCAAGGGGAGTGACGGCAAGAATGCCGGCAGTCGGATCAGTGTGATCGACCTCGAGACCTTGCGCTATCGCCACGTGTTGTTGGTGACCCCCAAGCACAGCCCTGGTGGCGCGGTCTTGGAGCCGCTGCACGTGCACGCCGGCGGCATCGTCTGGATTGGCGGCCACCTGCATGTCGCCGGCACGAAGCAGGGCATCTTCTCAGCCCGCCTCGACGACATCATCAAGGTCCGTGACCCGGCCTCAATGCAGGGTTATCGCTATGTCTTGCCGATCGAGTCAAACCTGGACTCCTTGCTCGACGAGGAGGGGGCAGGTGAGGTGCTGCGCTACTCGTTCTTGTCGCTCAATCGTGGGGCAGACACGTCGAGATTGATCGCGGGGGAGTATGGCCGTGGTGCGATGACCACGAGGCTTGTGCAATTCCCCCTCGACCCCGCCACGGATCACCTGACTCTCGACGACACAGGCACAGCTTGGCCACTCGCTCTGACGCCCCGCGGCCTAGGTCACATGCAAGGGGCGACTGTGGTTGGTGACGACTACTTCATCACCACAAGTGCGGGCCGCTGGCGACTCGGCTCGCTCCACGTCGGACAACCCGGCGAGCTGCGCCAGATCCCTCACGCCATCCCAGTTGGCCCCGAAGACATCACCTACTGGCCCTCCGACGACCTCCTCTGGTCACTCAGCGAATACCCCACCCGGCGCTTCGTGTTCGCCGTACGGCGTGGGCGGTTGTTGGGCGCGTAAGGGGGGCTTTGGACCTGCATGTTTCCCAAGTGCGCTTGGGATACATGCACGGTCAACGGGTTGCAACCCATTGAACGTGCATGTTTCGCATTGACCGTGGCCCCGGTTTGGCGCGTACGACGACCATGTTCGTCGTACGACGATCAGCGCTTGCGCGGCAGCCCCATGGTCGCGGCCTTGCGCATGTTTGCGGCGGCGTGTGCAGCCATTGACGACACGAACTCGGGGATCCCCAATGGGGCGAGCACCCCTTCGACCCGGCTCAGGATGTGGTTGGTGCGATCGACAACGCCGTCGATGCCAGAAGCGGATGTCTTGAGGGCATTGATGGCTTCGTCGAAATCTTTCAATGCGTCGGTGAAGGTCCGCATCACTGTGTCGAAGTCATCGAGAGTGGTGTTCATCCGCTTCATCGTCGTGTCGAGGCCTTGGATGGTTTCGTCGATGTCGAGGACAGTCTTGATCCGCTCGCTCATCCGTCGTTCAGCCATGGCTGAAGCCTAACCTGTGTGTCGTGGCCACGAAGTGACGTTGACCAAGATGCTGGCCGTCACCGATCGATCTGGAGCGCCAGGATTTCGCGCTGTTCGCCCACATGAGCCGGGCCAACATTTCCGATCTGATCGTGGATTCTGGTTGTGCCCGCCATCCCTCCATGCGGTGGTCAGATCCCAACGGATCCTGGGATCGCGACGGGCTGCTTACCACTCAGGCGTTGAAGCGGAGGTCCGCCACATCCCGCGGGCGGCAAATATTGGGTGGGCGGGCGTGAATATGAGCCAGCAACTCCGAATAGAGACGGCGCGCATCCGGTCAGCGATAAACCTCGCGTCGATGGCCGACCTGAACAACCAGAACCAAGAGCTCATCGTCCTGGACGTCGTAGACGACACGATAGTTGCCAACACGAATTCGCAACTCACCGTTTCCGCCCTTCAGCTGGATGCATCCAGGTGGTCGCGGGTCGCGGGCGAGCTCACCAATCGCATTGATTAGATGACGAGCAGTTGCCTTTTCCAATTTGCGAATTGCTTTCGCAGCCGATGGCACATAGCGAATCTCGTAGGACATCGACAAGGTTCAGAGGCCGAGCTCACGCATCAGATCGCCGTGAGAAATGCGCCCGTCTTCACGGCGAGCTGCGGCTGCCGCGCGGATGTCTTCCTGATCCTCAAGCGCCTGTATTGCGCGGTCAAAAAACTCCGGAGACACCACGACAGCCCGGCGGCCCACGCCACGAGAGGTGATCTCTACAGGCTCACGCTGTGCAGCGGCAATGTAGTCACTTTGCCGACTACGGAACTGGGAAAGAGTCACGGAAGCCATGTGTTAATCGTACTACTTGTACAAGATGTGCACAATGCTGAGCCTTCACAGCATCACCCACGCCCATACACTCGATCACACGTCTAAGCGAAGCTCCACCGGGTTCCGTCACGAATAGGCGTCACGCCGATGACGGACGCTGATCACTCGGACTGCAACGCGGTCCTCGTGGATCGTGTAGATGACACGGAACTCCCCTCGCCGCGCGGCGTAGGATCCAGCCAATTCGTCTCGGAGCGACTTACCCACACGATGCGGGTTCTCGGCCAGCGGCCCGAAGATGAACTCGACACAGGCCGCCGCCACCGCTTCGGGCAGATCAATGTCCAAGGCTCGCCGCGCTCGCGGCGAGAGGTAGATCGCGTAGGTCACGAAGGTAAGCGGCCTGCCGCGCGAAGTTCGGCCCTGACGACGTCCCCGGGGATCCACTGCTCATCTGTCAGGGACGCGGCCTCGCGGAGGTCGGTCATCGTCGCGGCATCACCCAAGATATCGAGTGTCTCCATCAGGGAGTCATAGTCGTCGGCGCTCATCAGCACCGCTGCGCGACGACCATTCTTGGTTACTTCGACTCGCTGGTGGGTGCGCTCGGCCTCGTCGACCAACTTCGATAGGTTGGCGCGTACGTCGGCGATCGGCAGGGTTGTCATGTACATGATTCTAGCGCGAATCATGGCCCGGCTACACGTTGAAGCGGAACTCCACCACGTCACCGTCAGCCATCACGTAGTCCTTGCCTTCCATCCGCACCTTGCCTGCGGCCTTCGCGTCGGCCATCGAGCCTGCATCGATCAGGTCGGCGAAGTGCACCACTTCGGCCTTGATGAAGCCCTTCTGGAAGTCGGTGTGGATCACGCCTGCAGCCTCGGGCGCCGTCGCACCCTTCTTGATGGTCCAGGCCCGTGCTTCCTTCGGCCCGGCGGTCAGATAGGTCTGCAGCCCGAGGGTGTCGAAGCCGACTCGGGCGAGTACGTCGAGCCCCGGCTCCTCGACCCCCATCTCGTGCAGCATCTCGCGGGCTTCGTCCTCGTCACCGAGCTCGACGAGCTCAGCTTCGATCTTGGCGTCGAGGAAGATGGCTTCGGCTGGGGCGACGAGCTCACGCATCTTCGACTTGAGGTCTTCGTCGCTGAGCTCATCGGCGTCGCAGTTGAAGACATAGATATAGGGCTTTGCGGTGAGCAGTGAGAGCTCGCGGATCAGCGTGCGGTCGATGTCGGTGGCGATGATCGGCGTACCCGCCTCCAAAGCCTCCTGGGCTTCCTTGGCTGCGGCCACGTTTGCGAGGATCTCCTTGTTGCCCTTGGCTTCCTTCTCCAGCCGGGGGATCGCCTTCTCGACGGTCTGTAGGTCGGCGAGGATCATCTCGGTCTGGATGGTGGTGATGTCAGAGGCGGGGTCGACCTTACCGTCGACATGGGTGACGTCTTCGTCGCGGAAGACCCGGGTGACCTGACAGATCGCTGCTGCTTCACGGATGTGGGACAAGAACTTGTTGCCCAAGCCCTCACCCTCAGAGGCGCCACGCACGATGCCGGCGATGTCGACGAACTCAACTGTGGCGGGCAGGATCTTGGCCGAGCCGAATATTTTGGCCAGCTGGCCAAGGCGATCATCGGGCACTGCCACCACGCCGACATTTGGCTCGATCGTGGCGAAGGGATAGTTCGCCGCGAGTACGTCGTTTTGGGTCAGGGCGTTGAAGAGCGTCGACTTGCCTGCATTGGGAAGTCCGACGATGCCGATTGTGAGTGCCACGTGGGGTGATTCTAGGGGAGTGGTACGCCGGGCAACTAATCGTGCTGCTTGGATCGATCCATGCGACTCGCCACCTGGAATGTCAACTCGCTGCGCTCACGGATCGATCGGGTCGAGGCCTTCGTGCAACGTCACGAGATCGACGTACTCGCCGTGCAGGAGACCAAGGCTCGTGATGAGCAGTTGCCCCTGATGGGTCTGGCCTCGATGGGCTACGAGGCGGGCGCGGTGGGTTACAACCAATGGAATGGCGTCGCGATCTTCTCGCGGGTGGGCCTTGATGATGTGCAGATCGGGTTTGACGGGATGCCTGAGTGGCAGGGCGACCCGGAGGCCCGAGCCATCTCGGCGACTTGCGGGGGAGTCCGGGTGTGGTCTTTGTATGTGCCCAATGGACGCAAACCAGATGACCCGCACTTTGATTACAAACTCGACTGGCTCGACCAGCTGCATTCGGTGGTGCAAAACCCCGATCGACAGACCGTTCTGGTGGGCGACTGGAATGTCGCCCCGCAAGATGAAGACGTCTACGACATCTCGGCTTTCCGCGGCTCCACACACGTTACTCCGCAGGAGCGCGAGCGCTTCCAACGCTTCTTGGACAGCGGGTACGCCGATGTCGTGCGACCGCATGCGCCAGGTGTCGATGGCTACACCTACTGGGACTACTTCCGTCAGCGATTCGAGCGCAACAGAGGCATGCGG
>WBZL01004122.1_pt1 | contig 12814 bp, 11 predicted proteins | sample 5204291 | NCBI WGS metagenome assembly WBZL01 (sample SAMN12344345, study PRJNA552823) | activated sludge metagenome | biome: Activated sludge suspended growth; feature: Nitrification reactor; material: Wastewater; isolation source: activated sludge from nitrification reactor of wastewater...
TCCTTGTTGCAGGTGGTCATCTTGCTCTGCTGGGTTTCCTTCTTGGCGCTCAGGCAGGTCTTCATGAAGGCCTTGCGCTCGTCGCCCTTCTTGTCGCCGGCTTCCTTGTTGCAGGTGGCCATCTTGCTTTGCTGCTTGTTGGCGTCGGCGGCGAAAGCCGGCGCGGCAATCAGGCCCAAGGCGACCAGGCAGGCGGCCATCACGTTCTTCATTCGGTTCTCCTCTGAGATCAGGTAGTGGCATCGATGCCGTCGGCGATTGCAGCATGGCCGTCAATCCGCCGGCAAGGCTGAAACGCGGCAGCTCGTTGCGGCGCCGACACAGAGGCGTCGAACGTTGACGTCGGCCGCGCGGCCGTCCCGGCGGGCGCGGCCTGTCGTTCGCTCCGGCAGCCCGCCGCGGACCGCCGGTCCGGCTCAGAGGATGCGACGCGGGTGGGCCAGCGCCTCGTGGGCGGCGTGCAGGCGCAGCACCAGGACGCGGATGAAGGCGCTGTCGAAGAGGTGCCGCGTCGGCATCGACAGCTGGGCCAGCATGTGGGGCGTGAAGCTGACCGTGGTCGCCGGTTCGCAGACGACGACGTCGACCGCGTGCACACGCAGTTCCGCGCTGGGCGCCAGGTAGGCCATCTCGCCCACCGAGGTACCGGCGCCGAGCCGGGCGACCCGCTGGCCATCGCGGAGCACCTCGACCGCGCCGCTGGCGATGATGTGGAAGTCGTCGCCCTCCTGGCCCTTGCTGTAAATCGCGTGGCCGAAGGACAGCCGCTGCCAGCGGGCACGATGCACCACCTCCCACAGCTCGACGTCGCCGAAGCCGTGGAAGAACTCGAGCTGCCGCAACAGGTTGAAGCGCTCCGAATCGAGCACGCCCTGCAGCGGCCCGATGGGCACCTGGTGCTCGGCGACGAGCGCCGACAGGCCCTGGGCGAAGGCGTCCCAGCTGGCCGGCCGATCCTCGCGGTTCTTGGCCAGGGCCTGGTGGATCAGGCCGTCCAGCCGTGCCGTCACGCCATCCCGCAGCGACGCCAGCAGCGGCGGCGTGGCGGTGTAGATCTGGTGCATGATGGCCTGCTGTCGCGTGGCATCGAAAGGCGGCCGGCCAGCGATCAGGTGGTACAGCACCGCCGCCAGCGAGTAGATGTCGGCCCGGCAGTCCAGGGTGTCGCCGTCGAGCTGCTCGGGCGACATGTAGGCCAGCGATCCGACGCGGTAGACCTGGGTCAGGTCGGAGGTCTGGTTGAAGGCGCTGCCGAAGTCCGTGAGCTTGACATCGGTGATGCGCTCGCCCTCCAGCATGGCCAGCACGTTGGCCGGCTTGACGTCGCGGTGGATGACGCCCTGGCGGTAGACATAGCCCAGCGCCATCGCGCACTTGAACCCGACTTCGACGATCTGGTCCAGTGGCAGCAGGTTGTCGGGCCGGCAGTAGCGGCGCAAGGTCACGCCCTGGACATACTCCATCACCAGGTACGGTGCCTCGGCATCGGCCACCGCGTCGAGGATCTGCACCACGTTGGGGTGGTTCAGGCGGCCGACCAGCGCCGCCTCGGCAGCGAAGAAGCGCTGCTGGAAGTGGCTCTCGCGCGAATCGGCCAGCACGCCGGTGCGCACGCGCTTGATGGCCACGTCGATGCCGCGAAAGTCGTCGTGCGCGAGATAGACCTCGCTGGTCGCCCCCTCGCCCAGCTTGGCGCGCACCGGGTACTTGCCGATGTGACTCGGCAGGTCCGGCACCGACGGGCTGCGCGAGGCGCGGGGAAGACGGGATGACATGGCGGACGGCAGGCCGTAGCGGCGCGAGCCGACATGGTGCCGGACCCGCCCCCGCCTCAAGCCGCGATGAACGGCGCATTGGCCGTGCATTCCCGCGCGCCGATGGGCGCCACGACCCCCAAACGTAGAATTGCGCGATGAACCAAGCCAAGCAGGAGCTGCTGCAGTCGCTGTCGCAAGCCCTGACCGAACTGGCCCCCCAGGCGACACCGGCGGCGGCCTTCGAGTCGCCCAAGCAGGCCGCCCATGGCGACCTGGCCATCACCGCCGCGATGCCGCTGGCGCGCGCGCTCAAGAAGAACCCGCGCGAACTGGCCCAGACCCTGGTCGATCGCCTGCGTGCGATGCCGGCCTTCCAGCGCTGGGTCGGCGCGCTCGAGATCGCCGGCCCGGGCTTCATCAACCTGCGCCTGACCGACGCCGCGAGGCAGAGCGTGGTCGGCGAGGTGCTGGCCGCCGGCGAACGCTTCGGCCGGCGCCCGGCGTCGCGCCAACGCGTGATGGTCGAGTTCGTCTCGGCCAACCCCACCGGGCCCCTGCACGTCGGCCACGGCCGCAATGCAGCGCTCGGCGACTGCATCTGCAACCTGCTCGAGACCCAGGGGCACGCGGTGCACCGCGAGTTCTATTACAACGATGCCGGCGTGCAGATCCAGACCCTGGCCGAGAGCACGCAATGCCGACTGCGCGGGCTGAAGCCGGGCGACGCGCAGTGGCCCGAGTCGGCCTACAACGGCGACTACATCGCCGACATCGCCGCCGCATTCGCCGCGCGCCGCACCGTGCAGGCCGATGACCGCGCGTTCACGGCCAGCGGCGACCCCGACGACCTGGATGGCATCCGACAGTTCGCCGTGGCCTACCTGCGACACGAGCAGGACCTCGACCTGCAGGCCTTCGGCGTGCGCTTCGACCATTACTTCCTCGAGAGCAGCCTGTACGCCGATGGGCGTGTCGAGGATGCCGTGCGGCGCATCGTCGGCGCCGGCAAGACCTACGAGGAGGGTGGCGCGCTGTGGTTGCGCAGCACCGACTACGGCGACGACAAGGACCGCGTGATGCGCAAGTCCGACGGCAGCTACACCTACTTCGTGCCCGACGTCGCCTACCACATCGCCAAGTTCGAGCGCGGATTCACCAAGGTCATCAACATCCAGGGCACCGACCACCACGGCACCGTGGCGCGCGTGCGCGCCGGCCTGCAGGCCACGGGCACCGGCATCCCGGCCGGCTACCCGGACTACGTGCTGTACAAGATGATCACCGTGATGAAGGGCGGCCAGGAGGTCAAGATCTCCAAGCGCTCCGGCGACTACGTGACCCTGCGCGACCTGATCGACTGGACCAGCCGCGACGCGGTGCGCTTCTTCCTGGTCAGCCGCAAGGCGGACACCGAGTTCGTCTTCGACGTCGACCTGGCGCTCAGGCAAAGCGACGAGAACCCGGTCTTCTACGTCCAGTACGCGCATGCGCGCATCTGCTCGGTGCTGGCGCAGTACCGCGCCCAGGGGGGCCGCACGGACGAGGCCTCGCTGGCCGCGGCCGACCTGTCGCGCCTGACCGCCCCGACCGAGGTCGCCCTGATGCTGCGCCTGGCACAGTTTCCCGAAATGCTGGAGCGAGCAGCCGAGGAGCTGGCGCCTCACGACGTGGCTTTCTACCTGCGCGACGTCGCGGCGGCGCTGCACAGCTGGTACGCGGCCGAGCGGTTCCTGGTGGACGACGCGCCGCTTGCGCTGGCGCGCATGGCCCTGCTGGCCGCAACGGCCCAGGTGCTGCGCAACGCGCTCGGCGTCATCGGCGTCTCGGCGCCACAGCAGATGGTGCGCGAGGCGGCCACCAGCGCGGAGGTGGCGTGATGCGCTTCGAACGTGGCGGTTTCGCGCTCGGCGTGATCGTCGGCCTGCTGGTCGGCCTGGCCCTGGCACTGGGCGTGGCGCTGTACATCACCAAGGCGCCGGTGCCCTTCGTCAACAAGGTCCCGCAGCGCACGCCCGAGCAGGACCAGGCGGAGATCGAGCGCAACAAGCACTGGGACCCGAACGCCCCGCTGGCCGGACGCAGCAGCCGCACCGCCCCGCCGGCGGCCGCAGCCTCGGGCGCTGGCCCGACCGCCGGGTCGACGCCACCGCTGGCGACGGCACCCGCAGCGGGCACCGTGCCCGCCCCGGCGCCGGCCGCCGCGACCAGCCCGGGAGCGCCGCGAGACCCCGCGGCCATCCTGGCCGGGGCGGCGCCCGGCGCGGCGGCGCCCGCCCCGCCGGCACCACCGGTCGCCCGCGGAGCCGATCCGTTCGTCTATTTCGTCCAGGCCGGCGCCTACACCCGCATGGAAGAGGCCGAGCAGCAGCGTGCGCGCCTGGCGATGGCCGGCCAGGCCGCCAAGATCACCGAGCGCGAGCAGCAGGGCCGCACGGTCTATCGTGTGCGCCTCGGCCCCTTCAACCAGCGTGGCGAGGCCGATGCCCTGCTCGGCCGCCTGCACGAGGTCAACGTCGAAGGCCAGATCGTGCGCGTCGAGCGACCCTGATGCGTTGTGTCCCAGGAACTTGTCCTGTCGCACCCGATCCACCACCGCCGCACCCGACCGAACCCCTGAAAGGAACACCATGAACCGACGCGACTTCACGATGCAGACCGGCGGGGCAGCCCTCGGACTGGCCCTGGCCGGGCCGGTTGCCGCGCAGGCGCCCGTGGAAGGCACCCACTACGTGAAGCTGTCGCAGCCGGTCCCGGTGGGTACGCTGCCAGCGGGCAAGAAGGTCGAGGTGCTCGAGTTCTTCTGGTACGAGTGCCCGCACTGCAACCAGTTCGAGCCGCTGCTCGAGGCCTGGGTGCGCAAGCTGCCGGCCGACGTGGAGTTCCGGCGCGTGCCGGTGGGCTTCACAGCCCGCCATCAGGTGGCGCAGAAGGTCTACTACGCGCTCGAGGAGCTCGTCCTGCTGCCTACGCTGCACCGCAAGGTCTTCACCGCCATCCACGGCCAGGGCCAGCGCATGACCAGCGAGGCCGATGCGGTGGCCATCGTCACCGGTGCGGGAGCCGACAAGGCCAAGTTCGTCGAGGCCTACAAGTCGTTCCAGGTCAGCACCAAGGCGGCCAAGGCCAAGCAGCTCAGCGACGCCTACAAGATCGACGGCGTGCCCGCGCTCGGCATCCATGGGCGGTATTTCACCAGCGGCTCGCTGGCCGGGACGCACGAACGCGCCCTGGCGGTGGCAGACTACCTGATCCAGCGTTCGCGCTGAGCCCGGCCGCGGCGCGCGGCGCCCGGCCGGCGTCGTGCGCTGTTCACGCCACCTGGCGCAGCGGCGCGCCGGCGGCGATTCAGGTGGTTCTGCCGGCCGACTTGCGGCTACAATGTCTGCAAGTTTCGTGCCGAAGATGCCTACCCTCATCCCGCCTCGTGTCGCGCGCCGTGCCCCGGCCTGGCTGCTCGCCGCCGCGCTGGCCACCGTGCTGACGCCGGCCGGCGCCGAGCGCGCCGACCGCACCAAGCCGATGGAGGTGACGGCCGACAAGTCCGGCAACGCCGACTACCAGAACCAGGTGCTGCGCTTCTCGGGCAACGTGGTCATCACCCAGGGCACCATGGTCATCCGTGCCGACCGGGTCGAGTTGCGCGAAACCCCCGACGGCTACCGCAGCGGCACCGCCTGGGGCGCGGCCGGCCAGCCGGTGCGTTACCGCCAGAAGCGCGACGGCTCCGAGGAGCACCTCGAAGGCAGCGCCGAGCGCATCGAGTTCGACGGCCGCAGCGAGACGCTCAGGCTGATCGGCGCCGCTGCGGTGCGTCGGGTGCGCGGCGGCGAAACGGTGGACGAGATCACCGGTGCGCTGATCACCTGGAACCAGAACGCCGAGCTGTTCAGCGTGCAGGGCGGGGCGCCCAGCGCCGACAACCCGGGCGGCCGGGTCCGTGCCGTGCTCAGCCCGCGGGCCAGCGCCGCGTCGGCCCCCAAGGAACCGCGCTGATGTCCGCCGGCGCCGCCACGCCGTCGACGGCGACGGTGAGTCGCCTCGAGGCGACCCACCTGGCCAAGACCTACGGCGCCCGCAAGGTGGTCAAGGACGTGCACCTGGCCGTCAGTGCCGGCGAGGTGGTCGGGCTGCTCGGGCCCAACGGTGCGGGCAAGACGACGACCTTCTACATGGTCGTCGGCCTGGTGCGTGCCGACGAGGGCGAGATCCGCATCGACGGCCGGTCGGTCGAGACGCTGCCGATCCACCGGCGCTCGCGCATGGGCCTGTCCTACCTGCCGCAGGAGGCATCGATCTTCCGCAAGCTGACGGTCGAGGAGAACATCCGCGCCGTGCTCGAGCTGCAGGTCGGCGCCGACGGCCGGCCGCTGCCGGCGGCCACGATCGCACAGCTGCTCGAGCAGCTGCTGCACGACCTGGGCATCGAGAAGCTGCGCGACTCGCCGGCCCCGGCGCTGTCGGGCGGCGAGCGGCGCCGCGTCGAGATCGCCCGCGCGCTGGCCACGCAGCCGCGCTTCATCCTGCTCGACGAGCCCTTCGCCGGCGTCGACCCGATCGCGGTGATCGAGATCCAGCGCATCATCAGCTTCCTGCGCCAGCGCGGCATCGGTGTGCTGATCACCGATCACAACGTGCGCGAGACGCTGGGCATCTGCGACCGCGCCTACATCATCAGCGAGGGCAGCGTGCTGGCCGAGGGCACGCCGGCCGAGATCGTCGCCAACGCCGAGGTGCGCAAGGTCTACCTCGGCGAGCACTTCCGCATGTGAGGGCCGGAGCCGCCACCCGATGACGCGTCCGACCGCCCCCACTCCGTTGCCATGAAGCCGTCACTGCACGCACGGTGGCTGCCATGAAGCCGTCCCTCCAGGTCCGGCTGTCGCAGCATCTGGCGCTGACGCCGCAGCTGCAGCAATCGATCCGCTTGCTGCAGCTGTCGACGCTGGAGTTGCACCAGGAAGTCGAGCAGATGCTCGAGCAGAACCCCTTCCTCGACGTCGAGGAGGATGCCGGCAGCCCTTTCGAGTCGCCGCTGGAGCGCACGCTCAAGGACGACCGCGCGTCCGAGCGCAGCACCGAGCGGGCCGACCGCGACGAGGGTGATGCCGGCACCGGCGACGGCGATGGCGGCGAGCCCGAGGTCAGCGCGCAGGAGTTCGGCACGCCCGAGCGCGACGACTGGGAGAACGGCACCGAACGCGACGACTTCGACGGCATCCGCGAGACCCCCAGCGGCACCGGGAACGGCAGCGCCAACGGCGAGGACGACGACGGCAGCGAGGCGCAGGACCGCCGTGCCGGCAGCGCCTCGCTGCAGGATCACCTGCGCGCGCAGATCGCCGGCATGCGCCTGGCCGACGACGACCTGGCCGCGCTGCACGTCCTGATCGACTCGCTCGACGGCGACGGCTACCTCGCCGACACGCTGGAGGACATCGCCGGGCGGCTGGCCGAGATGCTCGAGCTGCACGACGCCGCCGCGCGCGACGACCTGCAGGACCGCCTGCAGATCGCGCTGAAGCTGCTGCAGAGCCTGGAGCCGACCGGCGTGGGCGCGCGCAGCCTCGAGGAATGCCTGGCCATCCAGCTGCGCAACACGCCGGCCTGCCCGGCGCGCAAGCTGGCCCTGCTGATCAGCGAGAAGCACCTCGAGGCGCTGGCGCGGCGCGACATGAAGCGGCTGACCGCGCTGACCGGCTGCGACGAGGACGAGGTGCGTGCCGCCCAGGCCCTGATCGTCGCCTGCGAGCCCAAGCCGGGCCGGCCCTTCGCCGACGCCGAGAGCAACATCATCGTGCCCGACGTCATCGTCCAGCGGTCGGGACGCGGCCTGAAGGTCACCCTCAACCCCGACGTGATGCCCAAGCTGCGCATCAACGACCTGTACGCGCAGGCCGCGCGGGCGCAGCGCGGCAGCGGCTCGGGCATGTCGGCCCGGCTGCAGGAGGCGCGCTGGTTCATGAAGAACATCCAGCAGCGCTTCGACACCATCCTGCGCGTCAGCAAGGCCATCGTCGAGCGCCAGAAGAGCTTCTTCACCCACGGGGCGATCGCGATGAAGCCGCTGGTGCTGCGCGAGATCGCCGACGAGCTGGGCCTGCACGAGTCGACCATCTCGCGCGTGACCACCGCCAAGTACATGGCCACGCCCTACGGCACCTTCGAGCTCAAGTACTTCTTCGGCAGCTCGCTCAACACCGACGCCGGCGGCAACGCGTCGAGCACCGCGGTGCGCGCGCTGATCCAGCAGCTCGTCGCCGCCGAGAGCCCGGCCAAGCCGCTGTCCGACAGCCAGCTCTCGCAGATGCTCGAGGAGCAGGGCATCCATGTCGCGCGGCGCACCGTCGCCAAGTACCGCGAGGCGCTGAAGATCGCCCCGGCCTCGCTGCGGCGCGCGATCTGAGCGCCGCCGCCGCCCCCTGATCGTCCGAGCGCCGCCATGGCCACCGCGATGAACGCCGCGCTGTTCGTGCCCTGCAGCCAGGGCGTGGAAGTCTTCCTGGCCCACGAGCTGGCGCGCATCACCGGCCGCACCGCCCAGGCCGGCCGCGGCGGCGCCTGGGTCGAGGGCGACCTGCTCGGCGCGATGCGCATCAACCTCGAATGCCGGCTCGGTCAGCGGGTGCTGTGGCCGCTGATCGACGCCCCCTACCGCGACGAGCAGGCCCTGTACGACCTGGCCCGCCGCGTGCCCTGGACCGACTGGATCACGCCCGAGCAGACGCTGCGCGTGGACGTCAGCGCCATGCGCTCGCCGCTGAAGAGCCTGAACTTCGCCGCGCTGCGCATCAAGGACGCCGTCTGCGACGCCTTGCGCGAGGCCACCGGGGCGCGGCCCAGCGTCGACACGCGCCGGCCAACGCTGCCGCTGGTGCTGTTCCTCGGTGCCGAGCAGGCGTCGCTGTACGTCGACACCTCGGGCGAGGCCTTGTTCAAGCGCGGCTGGCGCGACGCGCAGGGTGGCCGTCAGGCCGTCAAGGGCGAGGCCCCGCTGAAGGAGACGCTGGCCGCGGCCATGCTCGCCGCCGCCGACTGGCAGGGGCGCGAAGAGGACGGCCCGCTGCTCGATCCCTGCTGCGGCGCCGGCACCATCGCCATCGAGGCGGCCCAGCTGGCCTGCGGCATCGCGCCGGGCGCGCAGCGCCACTTCGCGTTCGAGCGCCAGAAGCCCTTCCAGCCGCACCTGTTCGCGTGGCGCCGGATGCGCGACGAGGCCCGTGCCCGTGTGCATGCGCCGCGCGTGCCGGTGTTCGCCGGCGACGTGAGCTTTCGCATGACCGACTTCGCGACGCGCAATGCCGAGCGCGCCGGGGTGCGCCACGCCATCGAGTTCAAGACCGCCGACGCGCTGCAGCGCCTGCCCCCCGCGCCGCACGGCACGCTGATGCTCAATCCGCCGTACGGCGAACGCATCGCGCCCAAGGGGCAGGGCCAAGGCCAGGGACCGGGGCCCGGCGGCACCGCGGCCCGCGAGGCCTTCGAGGACGGCGGCGACGCCGCGGCCTTCTTCTCGGCGCTGGCCGCCCACTGGAAGCGTCACTACGCAGGCTGGACCGCCTGGTGCCTGAGCCCCGAGTCGCGCCTGCCCTCGCTGATGCGGCTGAAGGAGTCGCGCCGCGTGCCCTTGTGGAACGGCGGCATCGAGTGCCGGCTGTACCGCTTCGACATGGTGGCCGGGTCCAACAAGCCCGCCGGCTGAAGGCCCGGCCGCGGCGGTCCGGCCAGGCCGCCCGGCGCTCAGTGCGCGGCGCGCGCCAGCGCCGGGAGCCGGTCGAACCAGGGCGCCGCCTGCTCCAGCTCGGCAGCCAGCTGCAGCAAGGTGGCCTCGTCGCCCATGCGGCCGATGAACTGCACACCCATCGGCAGGCCCTCAGCGGTGGTGTGCAGCGGCACGCTCATCGCCGGCACGCCCGTCAGGTTGGCCAGTTGCGTGAACGGGTAAGGCGCGAGGTTGTCGGTGGCGATGCGGTCGACCATGCCGCCGAGCGCGCCGGTGCGCGCCAGCAGCGCCAGCAGGCCCGAGTCCAGCAGCACGGGCAGCGCCCGTCCGAGCCAGGGCGGCAGATCGGTCGCCCCGTGCGGCAGCGCCGGCCCGGCCGTCGTGGGGGTCAGCAGCAGGTCGTAGCGCGCATGGAAGTCCGCCAGGGCGCGCGCGAAATCGTTCCAGCGCTGCAGTTCGGTGGTCAGCACGGCCGCCGAGAGCGCCCGGCCGAGCACGCCCATCACCCGCGTCAGCGGCTCGAAGTCGGCGTCGCGCGCGCCCAGCGCCCGGGCCCGGGCGATGTCGGCCGGCACCTGGCCGAGGTAGAGGTGCAGGTATGCGCGGGCCAGGGCGGCACCCTCGACGGCCGGCGCGGCCTGCTCGACCCGGTGCCCCAGGCCTTGCAGCAGGGCCGCGGTCCGCTCGACGGCGGCCACGGCGTCCGCCGACACCGGCGTGCCGATCGGCGACGCGCAGGTCCGGCCGATGCGCAGCCGGCGCGGCGCGCGCGTGCAGGCCTGCGCGAAGGGCTCGGCCGGCACCGCCACCGCGTAAAGGTCGCCAGGCTCGGGGCCGCACAGGATGTCCAGCGCCAGCGCCGAGTCGCGCACGCTGCGCGACAGCACGCCATGGGTGCAGGCACCGAACCACACCTCGCCGCAGCCCGGCGCCTCGGAGATGCGCCCGCGCGAGGGCTTCAGCCCGAACAAGCCGCAGCAGGCCGCAGGGATGCGGATCGATCCGCCGCCGTCGCTGCCGGCGGCCATCGGCAACACGCCGCTGGCCACGGCCGCAGCCGCGCCGCCGCTCGATCCACCCGCCGTGCGCGACAGGTCCCAGGGGTTGCGCACCACGCCATGCAACGCCGAGTCCGAGACGCCCTTGAGCCCGAACTCGGGCAGGTTGGTCTTGCCGAACACCACCAGGCCGGCATCGAGAAAGCGCCGCGTGGTGGCGGCGTGGACGCGGGGCACGACCTGCTGCATGGCCCGACTGCCGTAGCCCGTCGGCACGCCCGCGTAGTCCTGCAGCCCGTCCTTGAGCAGGAAGGGCACGCCGGCCAGCGGCCCGCCGAGCCCGGCGGCGATCTGCTGGCGCGCCAGTGGCGCCATGTCACGCACCACCGCATTGACCTGCGGCTGCACCCGGGCCAGCTGCGCCAGCGCCAGGTCCAGCAGCTCGCTGGCCGGGACCTCGCCGCGCTGCACGAGCGCAGCCAGCGCGGTGGCGTCGTGGCGCAAATACTCGTCGTGGCGCATCGGCGCCGTCGCGCGCGGCCGGCGCGCTTCAGCGGCCCATCAGGCCGCCGAGCAGGCTTCCGATGTCGAGCTGTCCGGCGTCGAGCTGTCCATTGTCGGGCAGGCGGCCCTGCGGCGTGAGCTGGTCGATCAGCTGAGGCAGGAGCTGCGACAGGCCGCCGGCCACGTCGCTGCCCGGCCGTCCGAGCTGCGAGGCCAGGCTGCCGATGAGGTCGGAGCCGAGCGCGCCTTCGAGCTGCGAGGGCGAGACCGGCAGGTTCTGGCCGGTCGACACCCACGAGTTGACGACTTCGGCCAGGCCACCTTGCTGCAACTGCGACACCAGGTTGCCGAGACCCGCCCCATCGCCTTGCGACAGCAGCTTCATCAGCACCTGCAGCAGCTCGCCTTGACCACCACCACCGCCGCTGCCCTGCGCCAACGAGCCGATGACCGAATCGAGCAGTCCCATGCGGGTCTCCCTGAGGTGTCGTGGAGCGGGCATTCTGGGCGCGCACGCGGCAGGCCACAAGGCGGGCAGACCCGGCGCCCCGCCGCGACAGGCTCGCCCTGCGCACGGCCTGGATTCAGGACAGCGACAGCCAGGCCATCACCGCCAGCGGCGCGGTCTCGGCGCGCAGGATGCGCGGCCCCAGGCTGCAGGGCTCGAAGCCGGCATCGCGTGCCGCGGCTTCCTCGCCCGCGGAGAGGCCGCCTTCGGGACCGCTCAGCACGATCAGGCGGCCGCCAGCCTGGGGCCGCACGGGCCGCGGCACCTCCGGCGCGGGGCTCAGGAGCCAGCGCGTTGCAGGCTCGCCGGCCTTGCCCGCACCATCCAGCCCTCGCAGCCAGGCCGTCACGTCCTGCACCGGCGCGACCAGAGGCACCCGCGTGCGGCCGCATTGTTCGCTGGCCGCCACCGCCAGCGCCTGCCAGTGCTCGCGCTTGCGCTGCGCCCGCTCGCCAGCCAGTCGCAGCACCGAGCGTTCGGTGTGCAGCGGCTGCAGCGCGGCCACGCCGAGCTCGGTGGCCTTCTCGACCAGGATGTCCATGCGCTCGTTGGCCGGCATGCCCACGGCCAGCGTCACGGCCAGGGGCAACTCGTGGTCGACGGCATGGTGCGCGTCGACCCGCAGATGCACCACGTCACGGGCGATGCGCAGCAGCGTGGCCGACCACTCGCCGCCGCGCCCGTCGAACACCACCACGGGGTCGCCGGGCTGCAACCGCCGGACCTGCACGTGGCGTGTCGGACCCGGGGGCAGCCCCAGCTCGGCGCCGGCCGCCAGCGGCCCGTCGACGAAGAGCCGCAGCATCGCCGCGACGGGCCGTCAGCCGCGCAGCTCGCGGCGCAGGGTCTTGCCCACCGGCGTCTTGGGCAGCTCGTTGCGGAACTCCACCACCTTGGGCCGCTTGTAGCCGGTGAGGTTGGCTTCGCAGTAGGTGCGGATGTCGGCCTCGGTGATGTGGGGGTCCTTGCGCACCACCACCACCTTGACGGCCTCGCCGGCCTTGGCGTCGGGCACGCCGACCGCGGCGCACTCCAGCACCCCGGGCATCTGGGTGATGACGTCCTCGATCTCGTTGGGGTACACGTTGAAGCCGCTGACCAGGATCATGTCCTTCTTGCGGTCGACGATGCGGAAGTAGCCGCGCTCGTCGACGATGCCGATGTCGCCGGTGCGGAAATAACCGTCGGCCGTCATCACCTTGGCGGTCTCGTCGGGGCGCTGCCAGTAGCCGGCCATGACCTGCGGGCCGCGGATGGCGATCTCGCCGGCCTGGCCCACCGGCACCTCGCGCCCTTCGTCGTCGAGCAGGGTCAGTTCGGTGCTGGG
>WBZL01004123.1_pt1 | contig 12812 bp, 8 predicted proteins | sample 5204291 | NCBI WGS metagenome assembly WBZL01 (sample SAMN12344345, study PRJNA552823) | activated sludge metagenome | biome: Activated sludge suspended growth; feature: Nitrification reactor; material: Wastewater; isolation source: activated sludge from nitrification reactor of wastewater treatment...
TGAACAACGACTCGAAGGCCTGATCCATGTCCGACTCCTCCGGCGCGAGCGCGGAAAAGTTCACCGAGCGCGAGCGGATCCGGATGGCATCAACAATCTTGTGGCGCAGGATCGAGAATATCCAGGTCTTCAGCGCCGCGCGGCCGGCAAAATCCTTTTGCCCGTCCAACGCGCCGATCATGGCTTCCTGGACCACATCCTCCGCCAGTTGATCGTCGCGCAACTGCAAGCGGGCGAAGCGGAGCATGTCCCGCCGCATTTCGACAAGAAACCGGCTGTCGCTTTTGGACAGTTCGTCTGCTGGATTCATGGACGGCCCTGTGATTGGCGGTCCGTGCATTGTGTCACGATGCGCCGGGCCTCCGGACAACAGCCAAACAGTCGTTCGAGATCGTCGGGCCGATCGACATCCCAGAGCGTCGCCGGTTCGCTCCAGCGGCAGCCCAACTTGGCCAGTCGATGCCGGGTCTGGGCCATGACCCGGTCGGTGCCCCATGGGATATCGTCGAACAACGCCGGCGGCGGGCTCCGGGTGCCGATCAGCACATAGCCGCCGTCCTCGGCGGGCAGCACCACGGCATCATGGTCAGCCAGCCGCCGTGCCGCGTCCTGCAAGTGTGTCGCGCCCAGCACCGGGCAGTCAGTGCCGATCACCAGCGTGCCGGCCGGCGTTGGCGACTGGCGCAGAGCCTCGCTCATGCGCCGACCGAGATCCCCCGGCGGTTGCAGGCGCAGGCTGACGGAACCGAACGCGCGGCAGAGCGCGAAATCGGCGTGGCGCGGATCGCCGGCGCACCAGAGCGTGACCGGTCCGACATCGGCCACCAGCGCCATGGCCACGGTTCGTCGCAACAGCCAGCGTTGCAGATTCGCCGCCCCCTCGGCGCCCAACGCCGGGATCAGGCGGGTCTTGGCCTGGCCGGCGATGGGGGCCCGCGCCAGGATGGCCACCGCGACACGCTCGGACGGCTCAGGAATCGCGGGGGGCATAGCCGTAATCCCGGGCGAGCCGGCGCGGATCGGCGCCGAGGAAATAGCGGAGCCGCAAGGCCCACATGCGCAGGATGGTGCGCCAGACGCCTTGGCGCTCCCAGCGGCGCCCGGAGGTGGCGACCCTGGCGGCGAGGCAGACCGGGCGCGAGAATTTCAGCAGCCGCTGCGACAGCGCGATGTCCTCCATCAGCGGGATGTCGGGAAACCCGCCGACCGCCCGAAACGCCTGGCGCGTGACGAACATGGCCTGGTCGCCGGTGGCGATGCCGGTCAGGCGCGAGCGCCGGTTCATCAGCGCCGCCACCACGGACAGCCATGCCGAACGGCCGGTGATGCGCACATCGAACCGCCCCCATGGCCGGCCCCCGGCCAGCCCCTCGCCGACCAGCACCAACGCCCCCTCCGGCAACCGCGTATCGGCATGCAGAAAGAGCAACACGTCGCCCGTCGCCAGCCCAGCGCCGGCGTTCATCTGGCTGGCACGGCCGCGCGGCGCCGTAATCACACAGTCGGCCAGCGGCGTGGCCCGGGCGACGGTTTCGTCGCCGCTGCCGCCATCGACCACGATGACCTCGGCGCCGGCCGCGCGCAGCGGCTGCAAGGCCGCCAGGCAATCTTCGATACCGACGGCCTCGTCGAGCACCGGCACAATGATGGTGCTCGACGGTAACGCGCCTAGCGGGCCGGACATGCCGCATCCCGCTCGATGAAGGCGAAATCGGCGAAACCCGCGTGCGCTTCCTCCCCCGTATTGTCGGTGTCGGTCGCCAGCGCCAGCCCGGTGAGGCGGCGCGGTGCGTGGCCGAAGGCCTGGACGAAATCCGCCGTGACGTCGCGCCGTTCCTCCACCCAGCGACCAGCGTCGGCGCCGCCGGTGCGCAGCACCAGCATGCGTGCCCGGTCGGTGTAGGCGTTGGCCCGCCCGGTGCCCAGCGGATACTTGTTGTCCCAGACGTAATTGACGGCGGCGTCGGGAACTTGATTGCCGCGCAGCGCGCGCGCCAGCTTCAACGCCAGCCGGGTGCCGACACCGAGAGTTTCCGGCGGCACCTCGAAGCTGAGGTACACCCGGGCGGCATAGTCGTCGCCAGCCTTGGTGGCCATATCGGCCGTCTTCAGCGGCGCATCGACGCGCCAGCGCCAGCAAAGGATGGGCGTCTTGGTCAGGTCGATGTCCACCGGTCGCGCCAGCAACGCCATACTCTTTACCGCATGGGCCTCGACGGCGGGTACACCGTCCCAGACGCGCAAGCCGTAGCGAGTCGGCGCGAACTCCTTGTTCAAGTGCTCGATCTGCCACGGCGGGGGAATCGCGCCCGCATCCGGAAAGCGGCCGACCCAGGCCGGTTCGGCGCCGACAGCCGGCAGCGCCAGGAGGGCGAAGACGAGAGGCACTTTGTCCATCTTCATTCGCCCCTCCGCCAGGCATGGAAACGTGCCACCCAGGCCAGCAGTTGTTGCGGCGCATGTGCCTTCTTCCACACGCCGGCAGCGTACTTGTTGGCCTCGGCCAGGGTCGGGTAGATGTGAATGGTGCCGAGAATTTTGTTCAGACCGATGCCCTGCTTCATGGCCAGCACGTATTCGGCGATCAGGTCGCCGGCGTGTTCGCCGACGATGGTGACGCCGAGTATCCTGTCCTTGCCCGGCACGGTCAGCACCTTGACGAAGCCATGCGCCTCACTGTCGGCGATGGCGCGGTCCAGGTCGTCGAGCTCGTAGCGGCTCACCTCGAAGGGCACGCCCTTCTCCTTCGCCTCCTGCTCGTTGAGGCCGACGCGGGCGACTTCCGGTTCCACGAAGGTGGACCAGGGGATCACCCGGTAGTCGGCCTTGAACTTCTTGAACGGATCGAACAGCGCATTCACCGCCGCGTACCAGGCCTGGTGGGCGGCGGTGTGGGTGAACTGGTAGGGACCGGCGACGTCGCCCGCCGCATAGATGTTCGGGTAGTTGGTTTGCAGGAACTCGTTGGTATCGACAGTGCGCGAGGTGACCACGCCCACCTCCTCCAGCCCGTAGCCCTTGAGGTTGGCGACCCGGCCGACCGCCACCAGCACGACATCGAAGGGGATGCGCACGTCCTGGCCGTCGTGCTCCGCGATCAGGATCTTCTCGCCATCCTCGATGGCGAACTGCTTGGCCTTGTGATTGACCAGCACGTCGACGCCCTCGGCGCGAAAACGCCGGGTGACCATTTCCGACACCTCCACGTCCTCGCGGATCATGATGCGCGGCGCCATTTCCACCTGTGTCACCTTGGCGCCGAGCCGGGCGAAGGTCTGGGTCAGCTCGCAGCCGATCGGCCCGCCACCCAGCACCACCAGGCGCCCGGGCAGTTCGCGCAGGGCCCACACCGTGTCCGACGTGAGGTAGCCCACCTGCTCCAGGCCGGGAATCGGCGGGACGAAGGGCCGCGCGCCGGCGGCGATGACGATGCCGCGCGTGGACAGCCGCTCGGTGGCGCCGTTTTCACGAGTGACATCCACCTCCCAGGGCGAGACGATTTTCGCCGTGCCCTCGATCACCTCCACCCCCAGCCCGGTGTAGCGCTCGACCGAATCATGCGGTTCCACCGCGCGCACCACCCGCTGCACGCGCTCCATCACCTCGCCGAAGTCGAAGTCCGCCGTGCCGGACCGGCAGCCGAACTCGGTCGCCCGCCGCGTGTGCGAGAGGAACTTGGCCGAACGGATCAGCGCCTTGGAGGGGACGCAGCCGGTGTTGAGGCAATCGCCACCCATCCTGTGCTTTTCGACCAGCGTCACCCTGGCCTTCACCGCCGCCGCGATGTAGGCCGTCACCAGCCCGGCGCTGCCGCCACCGATCACCACCAGGTTGCGGTCGAAACGGCTCGGCTTGCTCCAGCGCGCATAGACCTGGTTCGCGCGCACCGCCGCGACGATTTTCTTGGCGATCAGCGGAAACACGCCCAGCAGGCCAAACGAGATCAGCAGCCCCGGCGAGACGATGCCGGCCAGCGACTCGATCTTCGCCAGTTGCGTGCCGGCATTCACGTAGACCAGGGTGCCGGCCAGCATGCCGAGCTGGCTGACCCAGTAGAAGGTGCGCGCCTTCATGGCCGTGAGACCGAACAGCAGATTGATGACGAAGAACGGAAACACCGGCACCAACCGCAGCGTGAACAGGTAGAACGCCCCCTCGCGCTTGATGCCCGCGTCGATGGCCGCCAGCCGCTCGCCGAAGCGCGCCGTCACCCAGTCGCGCAGCAGAAAGCGCGAGACCAGAAAAGCCAGCGTCGCGCCCACCGACGAGGCGAAGGACACGATCAGCGTGCCCCACCACAAGCCGAACACCGCCCCCCCGGCCAGCGTCATCAACACCGCGCCGGGTAGCGACAGCGCGGTGACCGCCACATACATCGCGAAGTAGAGCGCGGCGGCCAGCCACGGCTGCCGCGCGCGGAAAGCCTCGATGGCCGTCTGCTGCGCTTTCAGCGCCTCAAGACTGAAGTAGCGGCCGAGATCGAGCGCGAAGAACAACCCGACGGCGGCGGCAATGGCTGCGGCAAGTAGAATCTTGCGGAATGACACGGCGGCACCTCCGGATGAGCGTCCCGACCGCAAATCGCCCGGGCCACGCAATGGTCGCGTAAATTGGGGAAAAGCTTACACCGGTCAGGAGGTCGGTCACTGACAGCGGTCCGGTGACGAATCTCAGGACTCGACGCGCCACCGGGCGTCAACTAGGCACCACGCTCCTTGAATCTCCGGTAATCCATGTCGGAATGCAGAATGTGTCCAGACAACCAGGCTTGCAGATATTGACTGGTTCCAGAAATATCGATTTCGCCCGCCGCCGCCTTTTGCTTGAGTTCGGCGGCTCTTCTGGCGAACTCCTCATGCTCGCCGACGTGGTTCTCGAAATCCGGAAAACCGATCGACTTCAGGTAGCGCTCTTCGGTGTCGAAATGGACGGCGGCGTACTGCACCATGTCATTGAGGACTCTGAGGTAGGCCGACCGGATCGCGGCTTCATCGGACTTTTTCAGCGCAGTCAGATCGATCATTCGATTGATCAAACCGACCAACCGCATATGTTGATCATTCAGCTCATAGACGCCCACACTGAATGCGTCAGACCAGACTATGTGATCCATGTTTTCTCCTTGTGCCGCCTCGTAAAGCCTGAACGGAATCGTCGCCATCCGCCACGGTCAGGCGCGACTGAAACCACCTGACCAGCACAGTACCGACGTCGCAAATATTGCCGCCCACCCAGGTTTCCGTCAATCGAAAGAGATCCCGCTGGCCGTGACCTGCCATTGAACCACCGGAGGGATGCCCCCGTGCCCCGGGCTGCGCCGGCCGGGGCTGGCCCGCGCGTTCGACGCGATCGAAGTCCGCCAGACCGGCTCACATCATGCGGCTATCGGACATCATTGCACGCAGTGCGGAGAGCAGGGCATCGCGGAGGCCATGCAGTTCCGGCAACCGACGGCGGGCGGCGGTGCCACCGCCATTGCCGCTCTGATCGCGCAGCTCCGTGGCGAGTTGGTGCGCCTGCCAGTGGAGTCGCCGGACCTGCTCGAACTCGGGCCGCGCGCCGTAGCGCCGGCGGCCGGCGCCGGCCAGCCACACGCCGAAGCGGCAGCGCTCGGCATCGAGCTCCGGCACGGCGCCGCTGCCCGCGAGGCCGGACTCCACCTCTTCCACCCAGCGCCGTTGCTCCGCCTCGGCAACCGCCAGCGGCAGGTCGTCGGTCGGCCAGGCGGAGCCGGTGTCGGCGCCCCAGGACGGATCGGGCCGCCAGTTGCGCACCCAGTCCGCCAGCGCGGCGGACGGCATCGGCCGCGCGATGCCGTAGCCCTGGCCGATGTCGCAGCCGAGGCTGAGCAGCAGCACGCCATGCTCGACGGTCTCGACGCCCTCGGCCACGACGTGCCGATGGAAGACGCGCGTCAGGCCGATGACGCCCTCGACGATGGCGCAGTCCTCGGGATCGCGCAGCATGTCGCGAACGAACGACTGGTCGATCTTCAGTGTGTCCGCCGGCAGGCGCTTCATGTAGGTCAGCGAGGAATAGCCGGTGCCGAAATCGTCCAGCGCAAACGAGACGCCGAGTTGGCGGCATTCCTCGATGAGGCGGGCGATGCCTTCGATATCCTCTAGCGCCGCCGTTTCCACCACCTCCAGTTCGAGGCGGTGCGCCGGCACCTCGGGATGCGCCTGCAACAACTGGGTCAGGCGGGCCACGAAGTCTTTCCGCGCCAGGTGGCGCGCGGCGATGTTCACGCTAACGGTCAGGTCCAGCCCCTGCGCATGCCACGCCTGCCATTGGGCGAGTGCAGTGTCGATGACCCACTCGCCGATCTGCTCGATCACCTCGGTGTCCTCGATCACCGGCAGGAAGTCGAGCGGCGGCAGCAGCCCGTCCTGCGGATGCTGCCAGCGGATCAGCGCCTCGACACCGACCACGCTGCCCTCGCGCATGTTCACCTTGGGCTGGTAATACAACACGAACTCGCCGGCGGTCAGCGCGGCGGCGATACGGTCGAGGGCATCGCGATGGGCGCGCGCCTGGCGGTCGCGCTGCGGATCGAAGAACTCGAAGCGGTTGCGTCCCTGCTGCTTGGCGGCGTACATCGCCTGGTCGGCGTGGCGCAGCAGCGTGTCGGGGTCGGCGTCGTCGAACGGGTAGACGGTGACGCCGATGCTGGCGGAAATCACCACCGCGCGGCCGGCCACGGTCAGGGGCCGGGCGACCGCCTCCAGGAGGCGGACCAGCGCCGTTTCGCACTCGTCCATGTGCTCGGCGCCGAGCAGCAGCACGAACTCGTCGCCGCCTAGCCGGGCCACGGTGTCGCCGCCCCGCAAGCCCTCGCGCAGACGGTGGGCGATCTCGACCAGCAGGCGATCACCGGACTCGTGGCCGAAGGCGTCGTTGATCGGCTTGAAGCCATCGAGATCGACGTAGCAAACGGCCATCAGCCGGCCGGAGCGGCGCGCCACGCCCAGCGACTGGTGCATGCGGTCGGCCAGCAGGACGCGATTCGGAATGCCGGTCAGCGCGTCGTAATGGGCGATGTGCTGCAACTGGCGCTGCTGCTCCTTGAGGTGGCTGATGTCGGTGAACATGCCGAACGCACCCTCGTAGCCACCGTCCGGTCCAAGAACGGCGGTACCGGACACCTGCGTCCACAGCTCGCCGCCATCCTTGCGGCGAAAGCGCCGCTCATAGTGGCTGCTTAGTCCCGCCTGTCGCTTCGCGATCTGCTCGCGGTGCGCGGCCATGTCTTCCGGGTAGAGCAGCTCTTCCCAGCATCGGCCAAGCAGCTCCTCCTGCGTGTAGCCGAGCATGTCGGCCATGCGCTGATTGAGGAAGGTGATGCGCATCTCGCGATCGACGATCCAGATACCCTCGTTGGCCGTCTCGATGATGCGGCGGTTGCGCGCCTCGCTTTCGGCCAGCGCCCGTTCCGCATGCAGGCGCTCGGAGATGTCGGCCGCGAAGGCGAGCACGCAGGGTTCGCCATCCATTTCCGTAACTTCCGCCGAAACGCTGATGTCGCGCAACACGCCATCCTTGCGCCGCCACCGGACGACATGGTCGTATAGACTGCCGCTGCGACGCAACGTCTCGATCCATACGGTGCGTACCGCGGCATCCGGCCATACGCCGACCTCGACGGAGCTGCGCCCGATCAGTTCCTCGCGCGACCAACCGAAATCGTGCAGCCACTTGTCATTAACATCGATGAAGCAGCCGTCGGCGGCACGCGCGATCGACGCGGCGATCGGGCTGGCGCGGAAGGCCACGGCGAAGCGCTCCTGAAGCTGTCGCAGTGCCGTATCGGCCTCTTTGCGCTCGGTGATGTCCTCGACGAAACCGTGATTGACGAAACGTCCGTCGGCCAACTGCTTCGGTACGCCCTCAACGTACATCCAGCGGATACTGCCATCCGCCATGACCGCGCGCACCTGCTGGGAAGAGCGCGCGTGCCGAGCCCAGTCGGCCCGATCGGTGGCGAGAAATCCGGGCAGGTCGTCCGGGTGGATGCGGGAGAACGCGGTCTGCGCGTCGCGCATGGCCTCGGCGGCCGGCACCCCCACCAGGGCCTCGAAGCGGTCGCTCATGTACATGATATTGGAACGCCCGTCGTCCTCGATGCGATAGCGGTACACCGCCACCGGCAGCGAATCGGCAATATCCTTGAGATCCTCGCGCGCCGCGATCAGATCGGCTTCCCGCTGCCGCACGATGACCATCAGCCGGTTGAAGCTCTCGGCCAGGCGTCCCACCTCGTCGTGGCGCGCCACCGGCAACGGAATCAGCGCCCGCTCGCCGCGCGACGCCGCGTCGATGTCGCGCGCCGCCGAGGCCAGCGGAGCCAGCGCGCGGCGCACTATCAGGCCGCCCATCACGGCGGCGACCAACGAGATCAGCGCGGCAAGTCCCAGTATCAGGGCACGTTGGCGCCGTATCGGCGCAAACGCCTCGGCCACGGGCATGCGACCGACGACAAACCAACCCGTGCGAGCAACTTGCCGGGACGACGACACCTCCTCTACGCCCGTCGAACTCTTGCCGATCGCCGAGGCCTCCTCGCCCGCCATCCAGCGGTCGTGCACCAGATCGCCCCCCGGCGGTGGCAGTGGCTTAAGGCGGAAGGAGGGGTCGGTACCGGTCACAAACACCCCGTGGGCGGGCGCCGCGACCACAAAGCTCCCCGTCCTGCCCAGCTTGAGCCGCTGGATCAATTCGAGAAAATTCGGCGCATCCAGGCTCGCGGCGCCGGCCAGAATCGCGATCGATCGCCCGCCCGCGTCCTTGATCGGAACGGCAAACACCACCACCGGCTGCGGACCAAACACCCCTTGGACCTGCGGCCCGACGGCGGCACGGTCGGTACGCGCAACGTCCTGAAAGGGGGAGACGTCATAGCGGCCATTGCGATACCCGGGAAGTTCCGGGTAGTCGCCGTAAACGCCGTCGAGCGAAATCTTCGCGACGATCAGGCCACGGTCAAAAAGCATGCGGACTACACGGTGCCGGGATAGACGGACCGGTAGCGTATCCCGGTCCGCGATAGCCTCGGGCGACAGGCTGGCTGCGACCGCCGCCAGGCTGTCGAGACGCAACTGGATCTTGTTGGCGATGTCCTCTGCGACATAGCCGACCGTAGCCAACTGTTGCCCGCTCTGCTGTTCCAGGAGTTCCCGCTCGACGCGTGCCGAAAGCGCCAGCGCGAATAGCCACAGACTACCGAGCACCAGCAGTACGACGAAAACGGCAAGACGCACTTGCAAGCTGGCCAGCAGGTGCCGCGGCATTGGCGGAGATATCCCTATAGACAAACCAAAATACTACCCGGAATTGGCCAACTCAATGCAGGGCGGGCCGCGCCGGACGAACAGTCACGGATAGTGTCGCCGTCCGCCCCGAGCCGCCCCCGACGATGGACCCGACGACCCCGCGGAAACGTTGATTTCAGCCAATCGTGTCGCGTAAACGACAAACCCCGCCGAAGCGGGGCTTGTCGCCCTATGCGACGGACACTTACTGCCTGCGACGGCGTCCGCCAGCCAATCCGACCAGACCAAGACTGAAGCCGAGAAGGGCAAGGGTACCGGGTTCCGGAACAGTCGGGCCATTCGGATCAGTCGTCACGACACCCCCCCGGAAGAGGAAGACGTTGTCGTCGTAATCGAGATCGCCGCCACCGAACAGATCCTCGAATCCCACACGGAAGATGCCGCCGCCGAGATCATCGACTGTCGCGTGCTGAAGGAAATCGCCATTGCGGATACCGGCTCCCATCAGGAATGTGTCAAGCGTGTCCTGGACGAAGATGCCGAATACAAGCTCATCTCCCATCTGGTGCTTGGCGGCGATGTCGGCAGCTGAAATGGTGACCACCTTTCCCACATCCTTGTTGGTGGCAACAGCGAGATCCGGGTCGGCGGAAAACAGCATCAGATTGCTCGTATAGCCGGCAGTTGCTTGCTCCACGGTGACGGTGACGTCACCGCCGGTCCAGAACAACTGACCGCCGATTATCGGCGCAGCGGAAACTTCCGGGGCGATCATCACCAAAGCCGCAGCCAGGGCCCCGGTGGCCATCGTCCTGAACCTACGCAGCGTTGTCGGAATGTGTGCCATTGTCTTTTCGCCCAACATGATCCTACCCTCCTAAACCATACCTCACGAACCACTTGCCAATATTGCAGCATATATCGTGCCAAATTATTTTCTTCTATTTATAAACAACAACTTATACAATACTTCACCATTCCACTCGGCATATTGTGTAAGTATTTCCGACGTTACATAGTGGTCTTGCCGCCCGCCCTCCCGTTCAGGCGCATGACGGTCATCCACAGTCATACCACCAGCCGGATCGGTTCCAGCACCTCGCCTTGCGGCAGGACGCGGCCGATACGGGCAGTGCTCCGGTAGCCCAGGCCGCACAGCGCGGCAATGCAGGATTCGGCCGTTTCGGCCGGTACGCTGGCCAGCAGGCCGCCAGCGGTTTGCGGGTCGAAGAGCAGCGGATAGTTCGGATGCCGCACGGCCTCATCCTGGTTACGCAGCGCCCGACGCAGCCGTACGTTGGCGGGTTGCAGCGAACTGAGGATGCCGGCGGCGGCGGTTTCGGCCGCGCCGGCGAGCACCGGCAGCCGGTCGAGTTCGAGTTCGGCGTCGACGCCCGAGGGGCGCGTCATTTCGACCAGATGGCCGAGCAGGCCGAAGCCGGTCAGGTCGGTGCAGGCAGTGGCGCCATGCGCGATCAGACAGGGCACGGCGGCGCGATTCGAGACCTGCATCGAATCGAGCGCCGCGTCGATCCATCGTCCGCGCGCCTTGAGCCGGGAATGGGCGGCGAACAGGGTGCCGGTGCCGATCGGCTTGGTGAGGATCAGCACGTCGCCGGGGCACATGCCGCCCTTGCGCATCACGGTCGCGAGCCGCTCTTCGATCAGACCGTTGATGGCGAAGCCCAGCGCGAGCTCCTTGCCTTCGCCGGTATGCCCGCCGACCAGCGCACAGCCCGCTTCGTTGAGCACGGACACCGCGCCAGACATCATCTGGAAGACGGTGTCCTCGACCTTGCTTTCCAGTCCCGGCGGGATGGTGGCGATGGCGGTGGCCGATTGTGCCTCGCCGCCCATAGCGAAGATGTCGCCCAGCGCATGGTTGGCGGCAATGCGCCCGAACAGCCAGGGATCGTCGATGAAGGCGCGGAAGAAATCGACGGTATGCACCACGGCCTGGCCGGGCGGCACGCGTACCACCGCGGCATCGTCGGGTGCGTGCAGGCCGATCAGCACGTCGTCGCGTTCAATCGGTCGCACATCGGCCAATGCGCGAGACAGTACCGTCGCGCCGACCTTGGCACCGCAGCCGCCGCAGCGCATGGCGATGGCGGAGATCGCCTGGGTCTGCTCGCTGTCGTCGAGCGGTATCGCCTCGTTCGCCGACACGACGGCGGACATGGCCGCGAACTCGCTGAACTTGCGCATGAAGCGCTGATCGATCCAGTCCTTCCAGCGCCAGACCAGGTCGCCGCGCGCGTAGAAGGCGCCGCGCGACGCGATCGCGTGCCGGTCGCCGGTGCTGATCAGCGCCAGCCAGTGCCGCTGCGGACGATAGTCGATCAAGGGCTGGCGCATGATGGTCCGGCGCAGGTTCTCCGCCAGCGGGCGGCCCATGCGCACGGCGAAGACACCAGCCTTCTCCAGCGTGTGGTCGATCATCGCCGCGCAATCGCCGGCGGCGAAGATCAGCGGATCGGTTTCGCTTTGCAAGGTGTCGCGGACGCGAATGAAGCCCTTGTCGTCGAGCGCCAGACCGGTCTGGCGCAGCCAGGCCGCGCCGCCCGCCTGGGTCACCCAGACGATCTCGTCCGCGTCCAGCACCTCGCCGGTCCGCGTGCGCAACCGACCGGCAGCCACCTCGGTGACCTCCGCCGCCCGATGAACGACGACGCCACGCTCGGCCAGCACGCCTTCGAACGCGCTGCGCACGGCGGCATTGTGCGTCGGCAATATTTGCGCTTCGGCGGAGAAGAGATGACAGCGCAGTTCGTCGGGGTTGCGGCCCAGCGCGGTCAATTCGTTGCGCAGCCGGTATTGCATGGCGAGCAGCAGCTCCACCCCGCCGGCGCCGGCGCCGACCACCGCGATCGTGGTCGCACCGGCATGGCGGCAAACACGATCGAGCAGCGCCAGCCAGCGTTCGTTGAAACGACGGATCGGCTTCACCGGCACGGCATGTTCGCTGGCGCCGGCGACGTCGTCGAGCCGCGGCGTGGAGCCGATGTTGATCGACAGCGCGTCGTAGGCCACCGGCGGCCGGTGACGACAGAGTACCTTGCGCGCCGCCCGGTCGACGCCGACCACCTCGTCGCGGTAGTAGCGGGCGCCGGCGAATTCAGCCAGGCGGCGTAGATCGATATGCACGTCGTCGAAGCCGTAGTGGCCGGCGATGTAGCCGGGCAGCATGCCGGAGTACGGGGTATCGGTATCGGTGCAGATCACCGTCAGGCGCACACCCGGCAGCGGCTTCATGGCGAACATGTACAGCACACCGACATGGCTGTGGCCGCCGCCGATCAGGACGATGTCGCGCAGCACGGGGGTCGTGGTGACCTGCATTCAATCCTCTCCAGACAATTGTTCGACCCGCCGCCGGACCACCGGACGGGCGACCGGCACTTGGGGCATACTTTCGGCCTCAGCCATCCGTCCACGCCGCCCATGAACATCAATCCGGCCAACGCCGCCCGTACCGGCGGCCGCGACGTTCTCGCCGCCGCCCTCAGCGACAGTCGTACTCGCACCCTGGCGCTGCTCGAC
>WBZL01004124.1_pt1 | contig 12810 bp, 9 predicted proteins | sample 5204291 | NCBI WGS metagenome assembly WBZL01 (sample SAMN12344345, study PRJNA552823) | activated sludge metagenome | biome: Activated sludge suspended growth; feature: Nitrification reactor; material: Wastewater; isolation source: activated sludge from nitrification reactor of wastewater treatment...
GATGGACCAGCTGGGCACGACGGTGCGCAACAACGCCGACAACGCGCGCCAGGCCAACCAGCTGGCGCAAGGCGCGTCGTCGGTGGCCGAGCGGGGCGGCGAGGTCGTGGGCCGGGTCGTCGAGACGATGAAGGGCATCAACGACAGCTCGCGCCAGATCGCCGACATCATCACCGTGATCGACGGCATCGCGTTCCAGACCAACATCCTGGCGCTCAACGCCGCCGTCGAGGCGGCGCGCGCCGGCGAGCAGGGCCGCGGCTTCGCGGTGGTGGCCGGCGAGGTGCGCAGCCTGGCGCAACGCTCGGCGGAGGCCGCCAAGGAGATCAAGACCCTGATCACCGCCAGCGTCGAGCGCGTGGACCAGGGTTCGCAGCTCGTCGACCAGGCCGGTCAGACGATGCAGGAGATCGTCGGCGCGATCCGCCGCGTCAGCGACATCGTCGGCGAGATCAGCGCCGCCAGCACCGAGCAGAGCACCGGCGTGCAGCAGGTCGGCCAGGCGATGACGCAGATGGACCAGGCGACGCAGCAGAACTCCGCGCTCGTCGAGCAGTCGGCCGCCGCGGCCAGCAGCCTCCGCGAGCAGGCCGGCCGGCTGGTCGAGGCGGTGGCGGTGTTCCGGCTGGCGTCCTGACGCCGCTGCGCCACGGCGCGGCACCGCGCAGGCGATCGCCCGGCGCGCCCGTCACGGCTCGCTGACCCCGGCGCGTCCGGGGATCCGGGCTCGCCGCACCGCACCGATCGAGGACCTCGACGCGCACGGCGGGACGACGCCGGGGATGGTCGCCGGGCAGCACCGCCGCCTGACGGCCGCTTGACCATCGCTCGACGGTGGCGGGCAGGCGGCTGGAACGCCGGCCCGACGCCGTCACGAGCCGGGGCGGTCCTCGCTGGCCGTGTCACCCGGGCCGCGCCCCACACATGAGCCCGCGCCCGCGCTCACGACCGGGACAGGGTCCACAGCGCGTGCGTCAGGCCCAGCGCCGAGATCACGACCAGCAGGTTCAGCACGAAGCGCCGGTACTGCTGCGGATGCGCGCTGCCGAAGGCCCGCGTACCCAGCCGCATGCCCAGCAGCATCGCCGGCCCCAGCACCAGCATCCAGCGCAGCGTGTCCCAGCCGACCAGCCGGGTCGTCGACGACCCGGCCAGGGTCAGGCCCAGCGCCCAGGCCACCGCGTACAGGCTGACCCAGAACAGGAAGGTGATCATCGTGGCCCGCATGGCGACCGGCTCGATGCGCGTGGTGGCCATCAGCATCGCGGCCACCACGCCACCGCTGGCCGCCAGCCCGTTGAGCAGGCCCGAGGCCACGCCGGCGAGGCCACGCAGTCCGCGGCCGGAGCGCACGCCGCGGCCCACGACCCGGCGCAGCGCGAGCGACGCCACGAGCAGTGCCGCGCCGACCAGGATGCGCACCCACACCACCGGCAGCCAGGCCAGCGCCGTCATGCCCAGCGGGATGCACAGGCCGTTGCCCAGCAGCAGCACGCGCAGCCACGAGCGGTCGACGTCCGGTGCCAGGGCCCGCAGCAGGCCGAGACTGGCCAGCACCTCCAGCAGCATCACCGCCAGCACCACCGGACCCGGCGGCACGAAGGGCGACAGCCCGCCCACCACCAGCGCCGCAAAGCCGAAGCCCGCGAAGCCGCGCACCGCGCCGGCGCCCACGGCCACCAGCAGCGCCACGGGCAGCACCGGCCACGCGTGGGGCCACAGCTCAGGGCTGGCGAGGGTCAAGCCTTGACCTTGACAAGGTGGCAGCGCGCGGGGAGGAAGGAGGCAGGCTCGTGGGTCGCATGGCGAATCCGCAGCCGGGCTGCCGGCGGCGCCGCAGTGTAGCCATGCCTGCCGGCCGCGCGGCCGCGCGCATCGTCGGTCAGCGCAGGCCATGCCGCCGGTCCGATCGGGCGCCGGCCGAGGCGATGGACCCTCGTTCAAGGGGGGCCACGAGCCCGGTTAGTGATCCGTTAGAGACCGGCCGACGGCCTTGCCTAGAGTCGGGGCACCCTGCCCCACGGAGACGCACGCGATGGCTTGGACCCGGACTCACTCCTTGCGCGGCCTGGCCGCGGCCACAGCGGCAGGCCTGGCGCTGGCGGCTGCCACCGTCGCCCACGCCGGCGTGGTGGTCAGTACCTACACCCATGGAGTGGACGCGCCGCACGACCCGCTCTACCTGTTCAACAGCGACCCCTTCGGCTTCGCCGCCAATGCCGTGCCCGTACGGGGCGTCTACAGCGGCGCGCGATCCATGGAGACCCAGCGGTCCCGGCTACCCGTCGGACCCAACGACGACCCCTTCTTCCAGAGCGTGACCGACGACTCGGGTCTGAGATCCAGCACCCAGGCGGGCCAGAGCGTGACGGCACGCGCCAACGTGACGGGTCTGCCGTCCCCGTTCGTGACCACGATCGCTCGCGCGCAGTCGGCGCCCTACGAGAACCACGCCAGCGCCCGCACGGAGCGGCCGCTGTGGTTGCAGAACAGCACACCGGTCACCTACGGCGACTCGACCTACGAGCCGGGCTACTTCTACAGCGAGCACTCGCTCGAGGCCGCAGCGGGGTCCGCATGGTTCGAGACCTGGTCGGCCACCGGCTCCGGCCACACGGATATCACGCTGGCACTCGACGGCCATCTGGAGGTGAACACCAACTGCTGGATCCTCCGGGAGGTCGGGTGCGTGGTCAGCCTGCCCAGGGGCACCGACGCGTTCGGCATCCACACGCCTTCGTACTCGGTGACCCTCGAAGCGCTGTTCGTCGTGTTCGACCTCGACCAGCTCGCCTTCTGCCCGCCGGACCTGCTGGACGAGTGTGGCCGCGACGACGTCGGCCATCCGTTGCCGATGAACATCCTCAGCGCGCGCTACCACGGCGATGAAGACCTGCCCCTGGACTTTGACGACGAGTGGACCCTGGGCTTCGACGCCATCGCCGGACACCGCTACCTGGTGATGGGCACGCTGGCCGTGGAGGCCCGCGAAGGCGGCGACATCGACTTCTTCAACACGATGCGCGTGACCGACATCCAGGTGGCACGCGGCGTGCTGCGGTCCGACGCATCGGGCGGCGACGTGGCCGACCTCTTCGCGCGCGACCCGGGCACGGTGCCGCTGCCGGCCACGCTGTGGCTGGTGCTGCTGGGCGGCGGGGCGGTGGCCTGTCAGCGCCGGCGGCGGCCACGTCGCTGAGTGGCCGCGTCGGTCCGTCGAGCGAGATGCCCGCTGCCGCGGGCCGGGCCTGAACGGACCGCGCGGACCGGCGCCGGGTCGCACCCGGCGCGACAGGTCCTACGGCGCCCGCACCTCCCGCGCCAGCGCCAGTTCGGCCTCGGCCAAGGCCTGAGCCAGCGGGGCCGACGCGGCATCGCAGCGCAAGGCCTGCTGCAGCACGCGGCAGCTCGCCGCGGCATCACCGGCGGCCAGCCGTGCGCGGGCCCGGTCGAGCGCCAGCGTGGTCAGGCGTTGCAGCAGCTGCCGCCGCCGCTGCGCGCTCAAGCCCACCAGCGACTCGCTGCCGCCCAGACGATCGGCGTGCACACGCAGCGCGCGGTCGGCTGCGGCGGCATCGCCGGCCGCGGCCAGGTCGGCCAGCTGCTCGAACGCGCCAACGTCGGTCCATACGATGGCCGGGTTGAGCGCCACGCGGCCGTCCGACACGATCACCGCGTCGGGCAGGTCCAGCAGCTTGCGCAGGCGCGAGACGGCCATGTCGAGCGACGCGCGAGGCGTGTGCGCGTCCAGCGACGGCCACAGGTCGTCGATCACGGCCTCGGTGTCCAGCGGCCGGCCGCCGTGCGCAGCCAGCAGGGCCAGCAGTTCGAGGGGCTTGCGCTGGGCCTTGCCTGGGGCGGCCAGCGCGTGGCCATCGCGCTCGATCGCCAGCGGCCCCAGCACGCGCACCTTCAGGCGCCACGGCCAGTCGTCGCGCCAGCGTTCGGGCGGCTGCAGCCGGCGCTCGCGGATCGCGGCGGTCGTGAACTCCGGCTCCACGCCGTGGCGCAGGCCAATGTCGGCCACCCGCGCCGCCCATTCGGGAAAGAAGCCCAGGAAGCGCGGCCAGCCGTTGGCCGCGGCCACGCGCAAGGCCTCCAGGCTCAGCGCCTCGGCATCGGGGCTGCCGCGCGACAAGGCCGCAGCGGCCTGCAGCGCCGTCACCAGGGCGTGCACGATGCGCCGCTGCGCGCCGGTCTGTTGCTCGCGCAGGCCCAGCAGCACCTGCAACGCCTCGTCCCACCGGCCCAGCCCGGCCAGGGCCTGGGCACGCAGGTCGTGGTACAGGCCACGATCGCGCTCGGGCACCTCGACATCGGCGCTCAGGCTCAGCAGCAGGTCGGCCTTGTCCAGCGCGCCCTGGGGACGGCCACGCAGCAGCAGCAGCGTGGCCTGCCAGCGCAGGCCCTGCAGGGCGCGCCCCGGCCGCTGCAACGCGCGCAGCCGGTCGACCGCCGCATAGGCCCTGTCCTGGGCGCCGATGTCGCCACCGCGCAGCGCGTGGCGCAGCTCGACGATGGCGTGCGCCCAGGCCACCTGTTCCAGCGATCGCGCCGAAGGCTCGGCCGCCGCCAGCGCCGCCAGCTCCGCGCGCGCCCGAGCTGCCGCCTCCGGATGGCCCCAGAACGACAGGCAGTCCTCGAGCTGCGTCCACCAGCGCGCCTGCCACACGGCGCTGGCGCCGCGCACGCCGGGCGTGGCCAGCGCGGCCAGTCGCTCGCAGGTGGCCTCGTCGTACTCCATGCCGTGGTACTCGTGCAGCACCTTGGCCCACAGCGCATGCTCGTCGCCCACGGGCCACTGCCCGCGGCGCAGCGCGTCCAGCAGCCGCCCGGCCGCGGCTCGTGCGGGCGCACCGTCGTAGGCGAAGCGGTGGTCCAGCGTCGGCAGCACCAGACGCGCGGCCTCCACACGCAAGGCATCGCGCACGCTCCGGGGCTCCGCGGCGGCCGCCTCGGCAGCCGTGAATCGCTGGATCCAGCGCTCCAGGCCCCGGAAGTCGGCCATCTCGACCTCGATGGCCAGCAGTGCCATGGCCGCCAGCAGGTGCCGCGCCGGCGCATCGCCGCGCTCATCCGCCGCCTGCCAGGCCTGCTCCAGGGGCTGGCGTGCCAGGGCATCGTCGGCCAGCAGCAAGCCCAGGCAGTGATCGACCGTCGGCGCGCTCATCGCATCGATTGCAGCATGCACCGATCGTAGCCACCGCTTGCGCAGGTCGCCGCGTCGCCATGGCACATCGCTGCGCTTGTGAAGCGGCCCCCTCCCCGGCAAGCTCGAAGAGGATTCGGCCTACCATGCAGCCTCTGCGCACGGGGCCATCGGCACGCTCGACTGGCCATGGCCACCGACCTCGGACCCCACCTGGAAACGACATGACGACCCGCATCGAAAGCACCCCCGACCAGATCGACGCCGCCGCGCGCGCGGCGGCTGCCGCCGCCGAGACCTTCGCCCGCGCGCCCGCCGCGACCCGCAGTGCGCTGCTGCGGGCGCTGGCCACGGGCCTGGAGGCCGATCGCGACGCGCTGGTCAAGCTCGCCGACGAAGAAAGCCGTCTCGGCAGCGCGCGCCTGAGCGGCGAGATCGACCGCACCGCATTCCAGCTGCGCGGCTTCGCCGACCAGGTGGACGCCGGCGTGCCGTACACGATCACCGACGACCCGGCGATCGCCGGCGCGCCACCGGCCGGGCGTCCGCACCTGACGCGCGTGCGCGTGCCGGTGGGCGCGGTGGCGATGTTCGCCGCCAGCAACTTTCCGTTCGCCTTCTCGGTGCTCGGCGGCGACACCGCATCGGCACTGGCTGCCGGCTGCCCGGTGGTGGTCAAGGCGCACCCGGGACACCCGCGCCTGTCGCGCGCGGTGGCGCTGATCGCCGAGCGCGCCGTCGCGGCGCAAGGGCTGCCGGCCGGCGTGTTCGGCTTCGTCGAAGGCGCCTCGGTGGAGGTCGGCGTGGGGCTGGTGCGCCACCCGATGATCGACGCGGTGGCCTTCACCGGCTCGGTGCGTGGCGGCGTGGCGCTGTGGCGCGAGGCGAATGCGAGGCCGCGGCCGATTCCGTTCTACGGCGAGCTGGGCTCGATCAACCCGATCGTCGCGCTGCCCGCGGCGCTGCAGGCCCATGGTGCCGCACTGGCCACCACGCTGGCCGGGTCGATCACGCTGGGCTGCGGCCAGTTCTGCACCAGCCCGGGCGTGGTGATCGTGCGCGACGATGCGGCCAGTCAGGCCTTCGTGCAGCAGCTCGGCGCGGCGCTGGCCACGGCCACGCCGCACAGCATGCTGCACGACGGCATCCGCGCCGGCTTCGACGCCGGCGTCACCCGCGTGCAGGGCCATGCCGGTGTGCAGACGCTGGTGGCCCCGCCGCACGCCGAGGGCGCCCCGCGGGCGCGCTTGTTCGCCACCGACGCCGCCACCTTCATCGCCGACCATGCGTTGCGCGAGGAGGTCTTCGGCCCGGCGGCGATCGTCGTCACCGCGAAGTCGCTCGACGAGACGATCGCGGTGCTGCAGGCCGTCGAAGGCAGCCTGACGGCCACGCTGTGGGGCGCCGACGCCGACACGCCGGACAACCACCGACTGGTGCGCGCCGCCGAGCGCATTGCCGGCCGGGTGCTGTTTGCCGGCGTGCCCACCGGCGTGGCCGTCACCGCCGCGCAGCAGCACGGCGGACCCTGGCCGTCGTCGACCCAGCCCTTCACCACCAGCGTGGGCTATGCGGCGCTGGACCGCTTCCTGCGCCCGGTGGCGCTGCAGGACGCGCCGGCCTGGCTGGTGGATGCGCGCGGCCTGGCCTGATCAGGCCGGCGCGCTCACTGCGCCTTGATGCCCGCGGTCTTGATGACCCTGGTCCACAGCTCGATCTCGCTCTTGACGAAGCGCGTGTAGGGCTCGCCGCCCTGCGGCGGGATGACGAAGCCCACCGAGTCCATGCGCTGGCGGATCTCGGGCGAGGTCATGATCTTCTTCATCGCCGCCTCGAGCTTGTCGGTCACCGCCTTGGGTGTGCCCTTGATCGCCGACAGGCCCGACCACGACAAGGCCTCGTAGCCCTTGACGCCGGTCTCGGCGATGGTCGGCACGTCGGGGTACAGCGGGTTGCGCTCCTTGCTGGTGACGGCCAGCGCGCGCAGCTTGCCCGCCCTGACGTGCGGCAGCGCAACGTCCTGGTTGATGAACATCATCGGGATCTGGCCGCCCAGGATGTCCTGCATCATCGGGCCGCCGCCGCGGTACGGGATGCCGACGATGTACAGCGGCTGGCCTTTCTCGCCACCGACCTGCTTGAGCAGCTCCATCGCCATGTGGCCCGACGCCGCATGGGTGTAGCCGTAGTTCATCTTGCCCGGGTTCTTGCGGATGTAGCCGATGAGCTCCTGGAAGGTCTTGAACGGCTGGTCGGGGTGCACCACCAGCACGTTGGGCCCCGAGTGCACCTGCGAGATGTGGATGAAGTCGCGCAGCGAGTCGTAGGCCAGCTTGGGGTCGAGCCCGTGTGCGACGGCGTTCTGGCCGACGCCGGTCTGGATCAGCGTGTAGCCGTCGGGCGTGGCCTGGGTGGCCTTGAGCGTGCCGATGGTGCCGCCGGCGCCGCCGATGTTCTCGACGATGAACTGCTGGCCGAGCTCCTTGCTCAGCGCCGCCGAGATCATGCGCGCCATCACGTCGCTGGTGCCACCGGCGGGGAAGGGGCTGATGATCTTGACCGGCTTGGTGGGCCAGTTGTCCTGGGCCGATGCGGGCAGCGCGCCGAGCGTGAGAGCCGCGCCGACCGCGGTGGCGAATGCGGTGACGAGTGCGGTGACGTGTGCGCGTCGGTTCATGGGCAAGTCTCCGTGGTGGGGTCGAACAGAAGGGGAGTGCGAGAGGGCATCGGGATTGCGAAGGGGATCACGATCGTGATCGGAATCGAGGCCGGAACCCGTCGCGGCATCCGGGCGCTCATCCATTGACCATCTCCGGGTGCCGCTGGCGCACCTCGTCGACGAAGGTCAGCGTGCCGGCCAGGTGGGTGCGCACCGCGTCCTGCGCGCGCGCGGCATCGCGCCCTTCGATCGCCTCGACGATGGCACGGTGATCGCGGATCACCGCCGCGGCCTTGCCGCGCGCCGGCAGGTTCAAGCGGCGCAGGCGGTCGATGTGCCCGCTGCGCTGGCGCGTCAGCTGCCACAGGTCGTGCATGTCCAGCGCGGCGTACATCGCGTGGTGGAACTCGCGGTCGGCCTCGGTGAACGCGGCGTAGTCGGCGGCGGCCTGGGCGCGCGACTGCGCCGCGAGCTGCGCGCGAAGACGCACCAGCAGGGCCCGCCGCAGCGCGTCGGGTGCGGCGCACAGCTCGCGCACGATTTCCAGCTCCAGCGCGCGGCGCAGGAAGTGCGCGCGCAGCGCGGTCGGGATGTCGATGCGGCTGACCACCGTGGCGTGCTGCGGGAAGATGTCGACCAGGCCCTCCTCGGCCAGGCGCAGCAACGCGTCGCGCACCGGCGTCTGGCTGACGCCGAAGCGCTCGGCCAGCTCGGCGCGCGGCAGCACGGTGCCCGGCGGCAGCTCGAGCGCCAGGATGCGCTCGCGCAGCGACTCCAGCAACTGCGGCGCGGCCTGACGCGAGCGGTCCAGGCGCGTGGCGGGGATGCGGTCGATGACGTCCATGGCGTGCAGTGGCGGTGGTCGGACGGTGTGGCCCGCATCATACGGCATTAGCGCACTAATGTATTAGTGCTTTAATATCTCGACGCGGCGCATCGCGGTCGCAGGCGCCGTCCCCGGAGACAAACCCCCACGAGGTTCCCATGACAAGACCCGACTCCTCCCGTCGTCGGCTGCTGCAACTGGCCGCCGGCGGCGGCCTGGCCGCCCTGGGCGGTGCTGCCGCCGCGCAGCGCTTCGACTTCAAGCCCAACCAGCGCTACCCCGATCCGGCGGTGCAGATCCTCGACCCCTCGTTCGCCCGGCTGCGCATCTACAGCAGCACGCTCGAGCAGGTGGGCACGGGCATGCGCTGGGCCGAGGGACCGGTGTACATGCCCGGCGCCGACGGCGAGCCGGGGCAGGTGCTGGTCAGCGACATCCCCAACAACCGGATCATGAAGTTCGACGAGAAGGCGGGCGAGTTCTCCGTCTTCCGCCAGCCGGCCAACTACGCCAACGGCAACACGCGCGACCGCCAGGGCCGGCTGGTCACCTGCGAGCATTCGGTGACGCGACGCGTCACGCGCACCGAGCGCGACGGCCGCATCACCGTGCTGGCCGACCGCTTCGAGGGCAAGCGGCTGAACGCACCCAACGACGTGGTCGTCAAGTCCGACGACAGCATCTGGTTCACTGACCCGGTGTTCGGCATCAATGGCGAGTGGGAAGGCAGCCGCGCCAAGCCCGAGCAGGCCACCACCAACGTCTACCGGCTGGGTGCCGACGGCCGGCTGGCCGCGGTGATCACCGACCTGGTCAACCCCAACGGCCTGGCCTTCGGCCCGGACGAGAAGAAGCTCTACGTCGTCGAGTGGAAGGGCACGCCCAACCGCAGCATCTGGAGCTGGGACGTCGGCGCCGACGGCACGAGCCTGGCCAACAAGACCAAGGTGGTGGACGCCGCCGACTTCGGCTCGCTCGACGGCTTCCGCGTCGACCGCGAGGGCAACCTGTGGTGCGGCTGGGGCAGCAACGGCGCGCTGGCGGCCGAACCGGTGGAGCAGGGCGGCCGGCGCGTCTACCCGCTGCGGGGTCGCCCCGAGGACCTGGACGGCGTGATGGTGTTCAATCCGCAGGGCAAGCCGCTGGCCTTCATCCGACTGCCCGAGCGCTGCGCCAACGTGTGCTGGGGCGGACCGAAGAACAACCGCCTGTACATGGCGGCCTGCCACTCGCTGTACGCGATGCACTTCGAGGCCCACGGCGCCACCTGACCTTCACCCCTCTCCTGGCCATCGACATGTCCGCATCGCCCCGCAAGACCCCCGCCGAGCTGCGCAGCGCGCGCTGGTTCGCTCCCGACGACTTCCGCAGCTTCGGCCATCGCTCGCGCGTGATGCAGATGGGCTACGCGCCGGCGGACTGGAAGGACAAGCCGGTCATCGCCATCGTCAACACCTGGAGCGACGCCAACCAGTGCCATGCGCACTTCAAGACGCGCGTCGACGACGTCAAGCGCGGCGTGCTGCAGGCCGGCGGCTTTCCGCTCGAGCTGCCGGCCATCAGCCTGAGCGAGAGCATGGTCAAGCCGACGACCATGCTCTACCGCAACTTCCTGGCCATGGAGACCGAGGAGCTGCTGCGCAGCCACCCGGTCGACGGCGCGGTGCTGATGGGGGGCTGCGACAAGACGACCCCGGGCCTGGTGATGGGTGCGCTGTCGATGGGCATCCCGTTCATCTACCTGCCCGCCGGTCCGATGCTGCGCGGCAACTGGAAGGGCCAGGTGCTGGGCTCGGGCAGCGACGCCTTCAAGTACTGGGACGAGCGCCGCGCCGGTCGGCTGTCCGACCAAGCTTGGGCAGAAATGGAAGCCGGCATCGCGCGCAGCCACGGCACCTGCATGACGATGGGCACCGCGGCCACGATGATGGGCATCGCCGAGGCCGTGGGCCTGACGCTGCCCGGCGCCAGCAGCATCCCGGCGGCGGATGCCAACCACATCCGCATGAGCGCCGAGTGCGGGCGCCGCATCGTGCAGATGGTGTGGGACGACCTGACGCCCACGCGCCTGCTGTCGCGCAAGAACTTCGACAACGGCATCGCCTGCGCGATGGCGATGGGCTGCAGCACCAACGCCATCATCCACCTGATCGCGATGAGCCGGCGCGCCGGCCACGCGGTGACGCTGGACGACTTCGACGCCGCCAGCCGCCGCGTGCCGGTGATCGCCAACATCCGGCCCAGCGGCGATGCCTACCTGATGGAGGACTTCTACTACGCCGGCGGCCTGCCGGCGATGCTGGAGCGCATCCGCGGCCACCTGCACACCGACGCGCTCACCGTTAACGGCCGCACGATCGGCGACAACATCGCCGGCGCGGTGCCCTACAACGACGACGTCATCCGTGCGCTCGACAACCCGATCTACGCCGAAGGCGCGCTGGCCGTGCTGCGCGGCAACCTGGCGCCCGACGGCGTGGTCATCAAGCCCAGCGCCTGCGCGCCGCGCCTGCTGCAGCACACCGGGCGCGCGCTGGTGTTCGACGACTACCCGTCGCTGAAGAAGGCGGTCGACGACCCCGATCTCGACGTCACCGGCGACGACGTGCTGGTGCTGCGCAATGCCGGCCCGCAGGGCGCCGGCATGCCCGAGTGGGGCATGCTGCCGATCCCGACCAAGCTGCTGAAGCAGGGCGTCTCCGACATGCTGCGCCTGTCCGATGCACGCATGAGCGGCACCAGCTACGGCGGCTGCCTGCTGCACTGCTCGCCCGAGGCTTTCGTCGGAGGTCCGCTGGCGCTGGTGCGCACCGGCGACCGCATCACCGTCGACGTGCCGGCGCGCCGCATCCACCTGGAGATCGGCGACGACGAGCTGGCGCGCCGCCGGGCCGCGTGGGTGGCACCGCCGCCGCGCTACCAGCGCGGCTACGGCTGGATGTTCGGCCGCCACATCCTGCAGGCCGACCAGGGCTGCGACTTCGACTTCCTCGAGACCGGCTTCGGCGCCCCGGTGCCCGAGCCGGCGATTTTCTGAGCACTTCCCGTTCCACGAGCCGGCCCGGCACGCCCCCTCGCGGTCCGAGCCGGCCGCTGCCAGGCGCTGTCGCGCGACCCTTCACCCCACGACCACGGAGACGACCATGACCACCCGCCGCCACCTCCTGCAAGCCAGCGGCGCCGCCGCAATCGCCCACCTGGCCGCCCCGGCCCTCGCCGCCACCTGGCCGAGCAAGCCGCTGCGCATCATCGTGCCCTTCGCGCCCGGCGGCACCTCGGACACCATCGCGCGACTGATCAGCAAGCCGCTGGGCGACGCGCTCGGCAGCACCGTGATCGTCGAGAACAAGACCGGTGCCAACGGGGCCATCGGCGCCGCGGCCACCGCGCAGAGCAGCGACGAGCACACCATGCTGCTGTCGGACATGAGCAGCCTGGCCATCAGCCCGCTGGTGACCAAGCAGATGCCCTACAAGCCCGAGGAGCTCAAGGGCGTGACGATGCTGGCCTACTCGCCACATCTGCTGGTGGCCACGCCGTCGCTGGCGGCGTCCAACATGAAGGAGCTCGTCGCGCTGTCGAAATCCAAGCCGGTCAACGTGTCGTCGGCCGGCTCGGGATCGGCCAACCACCTGGGTGTGGTCGACATCGCGCTGGCCACCGGGCTGAGGTGGCAGCACGTGCCCTTCCGCGGCGGCGCGGCGGCCCTGGCCGACACCGCCGCCGGCAACACGCAGCTGTGCCTCAACGGCATGCTGGCCACGCTGCCGCTGGTGCAGGCCGGGCGGCTGAAGATCATCGGCGTCTCCAAGAAGAGCCGCATGGCGCTGATCGGCGACGTGCCGACGATCGCCGAGCAGGGCGTGCCCGGCTTCGAGTCGGGCACCTACCAGGGCATCGCGGTGCCGGCCTCGCTGCCGGCCGCCGCCGCCGACCGGCTGGCCACCGCGCTGATCGCGGTGATCCGCTCGCCCGAACTGCGCGCGCGCATGGTTGCCGCCGGCGCCGAAGTGATGACCTCGACGCCGAAGGAGACCTCGGCGTTCCTGGCCGGCGAGGGCAAGCGCTGGGCCGGCGTGAGCCAGCGCGCCGGCGCCCAGCTCGAAGGCAACGCCTGAGATGAGCCGGACGGATCCCGAAGCGCCCGGCTCGCGCGCCACGCCGGATGCCTACGGC
>WBZL01004126.1_pt1 | contig 12801 bp, 11 predicted proteins | sample 5204291 | NCBI WGS metagenome assembly WBZL01 (sample SAMN12344345, study PRJNA552823) | activated sludge metagenome | biome: Activated sludge suspended growth; feature: Nitrification reactor; material: Wastewater; isolation source: activated sludge from nitrification reactor of wastewater...
GATCAGAAAGGCCGCTTGCTGATGATCGGCGATCATACGGCCAATAATATCCTGGTGTTCGACAAATCCGGAAAGTTGCTCGATTACTGGGGGACGCAATACCCGGGCGGTCATGGGCTGACGCTGACCAATGAAGGCGGCGAAGATTATCTTTTCATTGTAGATTGCGGCTATTATACGGACAAGACGGGCCAGGGCAGGGCGCAGGCCGGGCAAGTGGTCAAAACGACCATCGACGGGAATGTGGTTTTCAATATCGGCCATCCGCGTACGATCGGCATTTACAAGGACGATGAGCGGTTCCAGCCGACGGAGGTGGCGGTGGCGCCGAACGGCGATTTTTACGTCGCCGACGGCTACGGGTCGGACTATATCATTCAATACAACCACCACGGCGAGTATATCCGGCATTGGGGTGGACACAAGAATGACGACCCCAATTACAACCTGAGCAATGCCCACGGCGTAGCGGTCGATGTGCGCGATGCCGCCGATCCGAAGCTCATCGTGACCTGCCGGAACGACAACGCTTTCAAATATTTCACGCTGGACGGCAAGTATATCCGGACGGCCAACCTGCCTGGCGCTTTCGTATGTCGCCCGGTACTGGATGATCAAAACCTATATGCCGGCGTTTGCTGGTCGGTCACCCGGGAAGGTCAGAAATGGTATCCGAACACCGGGTTTGTGACCATTCTGGACCAAAAGGACAACGTGCTGTCCAACCCAGGCGGGGAAGCGCCCGAATACAAGGACGGGGTATTACAGCCCATGTTACAGGCTACCGGAGCTGCAAAGGTGTTCAACCATGGCCACGACGTCTGTGTGGATGAGGACAAGAATGTGTATGTCTGCCAGTGGAATGCGAACAAGACGCCGCCGGTGAAGCTGGAGCGGGTTTAGGGGGACCGCTGCGGGGTGTAGGCTCTGGGCGGACGGTATTTTTTCGCAAGTCGGAGACTTAAAGGGTAGCCGCTGCGAGGCGCAGCCTCTGGCGGACGGTGGTGCAGCCTGATTTGTTGATTTGGTGATCTGGATCAGGGGACGGTCAATTTTTCCATTTTGCCAATTGCCCGTTCGCGCCGATTGCAAGGCAGGTTTTACCGACGCATTGGATCACATGGTAGGGCGCATCTCCGGCAGGTTGCCAGGTTTTGCCGCCGTCGGAGGACAGGCTTGAGCCGGATGTGCCCACGGCTAAATACCGTTTTTTTTCGACCTGCCATATCGATTCTTTCAAGCCGTGGGGCTGAGCCGTCTGGGTGAATTGCCAGGTTTTGCCACCGTCGGCCGTTCGCGCGATATTGGGGTAATCGGCTTTGTCGTTGACGTAATCGCCGCCGACGGCGAAACCTGTTCTTTTGTTGACAAAATAAAGGCCGAAGATGCCCGAGGTGGTTCCCTGTTCAAACGGGGTTGAGTAGACCTTCCAGGATTTTCCTTCGTCGTTTGAAATAAACACGCGGCTTTGTGTGCTGAACCGGACGATCTTGCCGGTGATGCTGATATTGGAATTGCTGGAAGCGAAGGAGGCTTCTCCCGCCATCATATCCGGGAAAACGGGGGGTTCGATCCGGCTCCAGGTCCGGCCGCCGTCGGTCGTTTTCAGTACATAGGGTTTGCCGCCGATCGGATCGCCGAGGACATAGCCGGTGGATGGGTCGCTGAACTTGATGCAATCCAGAAAAACGCCTGCTTCCGCGGTAGCGAACACTTCTTTCCAGGTAGCGCCCCCGTCGCTTGTGCGGAGGATCTTTGCGGCGCCCTTTTCCGCTTCTCCGGCTGACATGGCAACGGCTGTTTGGCGATCCAGACCGCAAATGCCCCGAAAGTCGAGGTTACCGCCGGGGCGGAATACCTGCCAGTTGGCGCCGCCGTCGATCGTCCTAAGGACCGTACTTTTTGAACCCCCGGCCCAGGCAACGTTCTTATCCACCAGGTGAAGGGACCGGAAGGAGGCGTCCGTGTCGATTTGGATGGGTTGCCATTGCCCCGAAGCAAAGGCTGAGCAAGTCAAGGATAACCAGATAACTGCGCTGATTTTGGAGATTGTTGACGGCATATGGTATTTTTTCGATCGATGTAAGTTCATTTTGCAACTACTTAACCCTGTTTATAAGCGAATTAAAACAGGCCCATTAAACCGTTGATCAATGCGGGGGCGCCAAGCACCAGGCAGATCAATCCGGCGATAAACAGGTTTCGGGGTAAGTCCCCAGGCCGGTCGTCCGGCAGAGCCGCTTCACGGCGGGATTTGTAGTTGATGTACCATATCCGAACAGGCTGTCCCACCCGGTATTTACAAGGTGAAACATAGGTGGTGGAATAATGGAGGAGGGTGTTTCCTGATTTGGTGGTATATTCTACCACAGGCGCTTCGCCCGGCCCTTCTTTACTGCTGAACAGGCTCCCCGGGTTTCGGCGGACCTCGACTACCCTGCCCTCTGTTTCCTCACCTTTGGCCAGGATATTCCTGATATAATTCCTGCGATTGTAGGCATGGGCCAGCAGAAGGGCGCCAACAATTGCAAAGATCGATGACCATTGCGGCAGCATGAGATTTATAAAATTTTAATTTTCAATTGCCAGCGGAACAGTAATCTGCCGGTCAAGCCAAATAAATTAAAAAAATCCGATTGATAGTAATAAACCATGGTATCCTGTCCTTCCGGGGTCATTTCATTGATTCCCAAAGCATCAATGACGTGTCGTTTATATTCGTAATCCTGGCCGAATAAAGGGCATCCAATCAAAAGCAAAAACAGCAACAGGAGATATGGCATCGGGAGTTGCAGATAACCCGGGTGGAACAGCAAATTGTGGCGCATGATCTTAATTTGAATGGAAGTCGTTCTAATGCGGGCCAAAATACAACTCCCGGGAAAAAAGTGCAAGAAAATCAAAATCTCAAAGCCCCGAATCCAACCATCAATTCGACGTAACTACCCGGGTCCACTCCACCAAAGTGTCAAAATAACCCGGCACAAAGCGCTTTAATTCCTTTAGTTCGGTTTCCATGAATTTTCCGGTGGCGGTTTCGAAATAGCCGTGATCAGCCGAGGGAAATACCTTATAGGTCACGCGGTCATTGCCGCTGCGTTGAAAGATCTCTCTGAATTTCTGCATATTTTCGGCCGTATTGCTGTGGTTGTCGAGTTCGCCGCCCATCACCAGCACCGGGCATCTCAAGGCCAGAAGGGCCGGTTCGGGGTCGTAGTATCCGTTCAGTTTCCAGAAGGCGCCGGTCGGAAGATTCCCGCCCGTCCGCCGGAACCAGGGTTTTTGCATGGCAACCGGTAAAGCGGCCTTGTATTCGGAAGAATCGCCCGTGATGCCGGCTTTGTATTTGATCTTCCGGAAATCATAAATCTCCCGGATGATGTCTTCCCGGACCCCGTCCTGCCGGTTGGCCTTGGTGCCCGACCAAAGGTGCTGCTCAACCGGCGACACCGCATTGCCCGCGCTGATGATGACAAATTTGAACAGGTCGGATTGACTTGCGGCCAGCGGGGCGACCCAGCCGCCCTGGCTGTGACCGAATATGCCGATCCGGGACGGATCAACAGCGGGTTCCCGGGCCAGGATCCGGGCCGCAGCGACGGCATCTTCGGCGTAGTGCTGAAACGAATCATCCTGCCACTTATCGCCCATTTCGCGGACCAGGCGTTTATCATAAATAAAGGCGGCGATCCCGTTGCCGGCAAATAACCCGGCAAGTCCCAGGCTGGCTTCCCGTTTTTCCGGTCCTGAGCCATGGGTCATTACCACGCAAGCGAAGGGGCCGTTTCCCTCAGGAAGTATGAGGGTGCCGTGAAGTTGGATTTCGCCGTTCCGGAAATCCAGGTCCTTTTGGCTCAGCGGTATGCGCGCCCCTGTTTGGGTACGGCCGTCTCTTACGATCACCAAACCGGATTTTTTCCTTCCGAATTCAACCGTCCCTTCAATCTGGTCAAACAAACCCAGTGCATTGCCGATCTCATAGGTTTTACCCGATTTGCGCAGTCCTCGGATCGATCCGTCCTGAAAGATGATGACGGGAAGGTCCTCAATCATGCCGATCATGGCAAAACTGCTATCCGGCAGCCGGTAAGCGCCCATTGCCGTGAACAGGTCCCGTGATATTTGCTGGGAAAACAACGGTACGGACAGGGCAAAAGCCAAAAGGAAGAGGGCAAAAGCGGGTTTTCGGTTTTTCATACTGCAGTCGGTTGGTGTCCCTTTCAAGGACCGGATATTGGGGTTGGGGTTGCTTGGGTGAGTGGGTGAGAGCCCGCCTTCGCCTGAGGCTTCGGCGGATGGGAGGATGAGAGGGTGAGAGGGTGAGAGGGTGCCCGCCTTCGCTGGAGGCTTCGGCGGATGGAGACTGTTCAAAACAGTGTTTTCGCGCCAAGACGCAAAGGTCTGATTTTTAGCAAGCTGCGCATGCTAAAAATCCGGTTGGCACAAAATGCTGAATAGTCTCGGCGGATGAGCTATCCAATTTACATGGCCGGCCTGCAATATGGGATTGGCGTTATATATTTTTCTACTCCTTTATTTCTTTCCGAACTAGCCCCAAGATCAGGTCGATCTCGGCCAGCAAGGGTTGGTAATGAACTGTTTCCGTGGTCATTCCGGTGGTAATAAACAGGAGCAAATTGTTTTCAAATGCCCTGGATTTGAGGATTTTCAGGTTACTCATATGGTCAGGGCTTTTAGCCAGTCCCATTTCCCCGGAGGTAATCCCGACGTCATCGAAAATGGTGCGGATGCTGGCAGCGTCGGATTGAAAGATCTCCAGCACCTGTTCGCGTTGGTCGCTGAGGGCGGCTTCCTGTCGCCGGATGGTTTGCATGAAGGCATCCCAGGCGGTGAGGTGTTTTCGCAATTCGGCGTTCGAGATCTCTTTGAAGCCGCCGGAATTGATGAGTTCGTTGAGCAGCGAAGTGTTCGGATTGAAAGCGATCTCATTGGAAAAAGCCTGGAATAGCAGTTCTGAAAGCCTGGATTCGTCCGGGGGTATTTCCTGCGTGATAAATCCGGCAATGGTCTTGGCGCCTTCGGAATTGACCCTGTTCACCTCGATCAGGTTTTCCAGTTTTTGCCTGCTGGATTCAAATTCAGTTTGCAGGCCGGACAAGTAAAATTGTTCTTTTTCGCGGTTGAGGCGGTCCTGGTTCCAGTTGTCGATTCCAAGGGCGATCAGCACCCCCAAGACGATGAGGAGCACCTCCCCGACGGCGTACAGCAAGTATTTGCCCAACCGGCTGCCGGATAAGGATTGTTTCCTGATATTTCTAAAAAACCGGAACAGATCAATGGCTTTGGAATGAACTAAATTGAATCCATTAACAGAGGCAAGATATGGAATATTGGAGAAACAGCCGGTTCAGCCTCCTTTTGTTAGCCTGCTAACGGTCCTTCTTTCCGACTTAATTACCTCAACAGATTTTCCGCAAGGGTTAACAGTCCAAAATCCATTCTGTTCAGCTGCATGAGGTATTCTTCTGCCGATAACAGGCCTAAATTCAGGTCCCGCTGGATTTTGTCATACTGGTCCCCGAAGAACTTGATCTGTTCTCCGGCGCCCCGGCTGTCAAATTTCGCATGCATCAATCCGATTCTTTCCTTGATGTCGCCGATACACAACCGGGCTTTTTCGCTCGATGCCGGATTTTCTTTTTCAACGACTTCCCCCTCGGGGAAATCCTGATTCATGGTCCGGGCAGTGTAATGAATCCTTTGCAGCTCGCGTTGATAAAGACTTTCACTCAGTATTTTATTGATCCGGAAAAGGATCAGCCTGTCAAACCTGTTTTTCAATAAAATAGCATCCCGGTTGAAAACCCGCGTCAATACCCGATCCAAAAGCTCTTTCAAACCCTCTTCTTCGGAAAGCAGTTCCGTTCCGGCGGCGATTGAGCCCGTTGCGATAACGGGCCCCGGTTGCCGCTCCGAAACATCGACGCCGATCAATAAAAAAAGAGAATGAACAATACCGTCCAGCACCTCTATGGATTCCTCTTCCGAAAATTTTCCATCCGCTTTATCCCGTTTGAGCGTATTGTACCGGGCAACCAACAATAAGACCTCCTGTGGAATGCCGGCGCTGTTCAGATATGCCTCATGCAGGCGCTCCAAAGGTTTAATATTTATTTTCATTTATCGATTTGGTTTATACTCAACGGCAGTAGGTTTTGTGCATTTGCCAGCGCCCGCCCCTGACCACTAAAGAGGGAAGCCTGCCCTGAATGCACAAAACCTATTACAGCGCGGTATAGCGTATGCAAGTTAGCATCCTCCCTGCATTTTTCAAAGCCCCGTTTTATCCTAAAATTCATACCGCAAGAACCCGCCCAAATTATCGCTCCGGCTCAGGACTTTACGCCCGGCTTCCGAAAAGTCGGCGCCGGCGCCAAACTGGACATTGCCCGCTTTCAGGCCGAGCCGCACGCGCTGGGTCAGGCTTATTCTGGCGCCGCTCAAGGTCGGAAAGGTGTTCAGGCTTTCAAATTGCGTGAACAGGTTCAGCTTATCCGTTATGGCGGGCGTATAGCGGACCAGCAGGAAATAGTCCAGGCCCGGGTCCTCGGCTATTTCGGAGACCAACCAGCTGAAAACGGTCCATTCCTTTCGAAGATGGACGTACTGCACCCCGGCCTTTGCAAATACGCCGCTGCTGAAGATCTGTACGACCCCAACCGGCGCAAATCCCTTCAGTGCCGGGTGGTTGTAGCTGAAGGCTTCCGTCAGTCCGATAGATGGCAACCGGGTTGCGGAGGTCATCTTATAATCCACGGATGCCCGAACGCGGTTGAAGAAAAGCCATTTTGATTGCTCGCCGTTCTTCCCTTTGAAGTATTTGAAGAACATGACGTCAAACGTCGCTTTTTGATGTCCGGCAAATGCCTCTGCGGGGATTTGCGCCATAGCGCCTTCCAGGCATGCGAAGGTCGCTATGGCGGCAATCATTAATTTCCAGCGCTCCATTTACCGGATGCTTGAAAGGATGCCCAGGAATTTTTCGGGTTGGACCACAAAGGGCAAATGGGAGGTTTCCATTTCAAACACCTTTTTCACCGTACCGTCGGCCCTGATCATCTGCTGCTGCAGGGCGTAAGGCACGGCATGATCGTTTTTGGTGGAGATGTAATACTTCGGCACGCCTGCAAACCGGGCAGTAAGCTTCACCTTGTCGTTCAGCCCTTTTACCGGTTCGGCCCTGTGGTATTTTACCAGCGCTTCCTTCATATAGGCCGGGCAATCGGCGCAAACCACCTCCGGGATGGCTTCCTTTTTGATGCTCACCAGGGAATAATCCGGATTGAATTCGAAAACCTCGATCGGTTTATTGTTGAGGAACCGGTTGGTGATGCCGCTTACGTCCTCGCCGTTGCGGGGCAGATAGGCGGCCACATAAATGAGCTTGCCGATCTTTTCCGGCATATTTTCCGCCACCTGCGAAATGATCACCCCCGCCATGGAATGGCCGACCAGGGTCACCTTGCCGCTTTGCCGGTTGACCGCCTCCGACACGGTTTTGACGTAATCCTCCAAACCGATGCCTGCACCGTAGGTGTTGTCGGCGCCGTGCGCGGGCAGGTTGACCACCACTACGTTGGCCTGGACCGCCAATTGGTCCCGTACAAATCCCCAGGCGCTCTCGTCCGCCCAGGCGCCGTGCACCAGTACATAGGTGGGGTAGCGTTCCCGGTCTGCTTTCAATGCCTCCACCACCAGTTGGGCCGCCTCGCCGCCGCTGTTCTGCTGCTGGCCGGTGATCAGGTTGCCGTCCCGGATCGCGTGGGATTCGAACATGGGAGCAACCTCGAATCTGGAATCCGGCATTTTGCGGGCCTCGTCCTCGATCCGGAAAGGTTGGATCTTTTTGCCGACATAGGCATCCGCGTAGTTTTCCTCGCTGCTGGCAAAACCGGTCCAGCGCTTGCCTTGCGCCAGGAATTTACCATCCGGCGTCCTGGTTTTCAGCAATATGCAGGTGCCGTGGCAAATGGCGGCCGTGGGCTTTCCCGTCAGGTAGAAATCGGTGAAGAACTTGTGCAGGTCCGCATTGTCGATAAACGTGTACATGGGACCCTGACCGCCGCAGACGAATATGGCCTTGTAGTCGTCCGGGTTGACATCCGACAGCTTCAGGGTATTTTGGGTGAGGGCCATTTTAGCCGGGTCTTTCTTGAACCCGAGCGAAATGTAGTCAAAGGCGGCGTAACCGCTGGCATCCTCCGGGTCGCTGAAGCCGTCGAAATAAAGGGCCCCGCCCTCGGGGGAAGCGATATCGACCGAATAGCCGGCTTCCGTGAAGACCCAATACGGGTGAGTAAGTTCGGCATACCAGACGCCGATATCCCAGCCGGTTTGGCTGCTGACCGCCTTGTTGGAGGCGATCATCAGGACTTTGCCGTTGTCGCCGGCGTTGTGCTGGGCATTAGCCGTAAAGATGATGAACATTGCAAAAAGGGACGCGATAATCCTTCTCATTTTAAATTCGATTTTTTTGATTGGACAAATTTGAAGGAATATGCTACCTTTGGCAATATACTTACGCTGAAGACTGATACACACTTTTAGGAAAGTATACTCATAATCAACAGCTTAACAAGATGCCGGAATTCATTTACAAAAACAAGCTCTACTACAATCCGGTAGAATTCGCGATGGACCGGATAGGCGGCACCTGGAAAATGCCCATTCTCTGGCGGTTGAAAGACCGGGTCATGCGGTACAGCGAATTAAAAAAAGACATTCCGCATATCACCCACAAAATGCTGACCTCGCAATTGCGGCAGTTGGAGGAGGAAGGGTTCATCCACCGGGAGGTCTATCCCGTTGTCCCGCCCAAGGTGGAATATTCCATAACGCCCCGGGGCGAGCGGGCCATCGCTATAGTGGAAACCATCCGGAACTACGGAATCGCTTTGATGCGGGAATTCGGGGTGGAGACGGAAATGACGGACGGGCACAGCAAGGCGTGAATATTCGAGACCATTCAATATAGTGTATTCTCGCGAAGACGCAAAGACGCAAAGTTTTGATTTTCAAAACGCTGAACCATAAAAGGTTTGCAGCCTCCTGTCCTTCAGTGGGCAGTTCCCTTTACAACAACCGCCCAACCATACAACCATAAAACCATCCAACCATAAAAAGTTTGCAGTCCCCAGTCCTTCAGTCGGCAGTTCCCTTTACAACAACCGCTCAACCATAAAGCAATAAAATCCTCACTCCAACCGCCCATCCAGCCAATGAATGATATTGAGCAGCAGCTTGTAATTTTGGGGCGCCGCCTCGTTGTTCATTCCCATTTTCAATTGTTGGGGTCCGGCCAGCTGGGCGGAGAACATGGCCGCTTCTCCGAACATGACCACCCTGCCCTTGCCGAACTTCTTATACGCGCCCTGCGACCAGCCTCCGGCGCTGACTTTGGGGGTTTCGGGATGAAAAACCCAGGCCGTATCGGGCATGAAATTGACATAACGGTCATTAAAGGTCAGGATGGAAGTCGCGTCTTCCGGTATCCGGAAGGCCTGCCCGGTGAAGGTCGCGATGCGCGAAACGCTTTCAGCGTCATTGCGTCCTTTGGTCAGGGTGCAACTGGCCAGTGAATTGTCCTTGAGGTCAAAAAAGTCGGGCCCGGTGGAAAGGGTGTCGAATACAAAGCCGTTCGAGAATTCAAAGCCGAACTGTGCCGCCAGGTCCTTTGCCGCCCCCGCAATCGGCATATGGTCGGCGATCAGAAAAAGGCTGCCGCCGTTGTTCACCCACTCCCTGACGGCATCCATTTCCGATCTGGAAAAGGCCGACGGCGTAGGCAGTATCCAGTCGTGCACATTGATCTCATTCAGGGCGTTGGAGATCACCAGGATTTTGCCCTTTGCCAGCTTTTCGTCCTCAAAGATTCCCTGGAAGGGTTCCACGTTGTAGCCGTCTCGTTTCAACAGGTTGGCAAAGGTCAGGTAACGGCCGTTCATGGTGTGGAAGTTATGGTGACCTTCATCGATAAAGACCACCGGCCCTTCTCCAGGTTTATACATGGGTTGTTGGATGACGGGATTGTAGGCGGTATCCGCAACTTGCTGGGAAAAAGCCGGGTAATGAAATAAAAGTACCAGCATAAAGATCCCTGATAATTTCATGGCATTTAATTTGGTGAATGACAATAATAAAGGTGGCTAAGCTATTAAAAAGTTTCAAGAAATCAGCTTGTCCACGAAGTACATATCCACTTCTTCGTTGTCCTTGGTCGTAATTTTTCCGCGGTAGGTAAAGCTGAAGGCATCTTTTGTCAGTTCATAGGTACTCCTGCTGATGTTTACGTTGCCTGGTTCGCAACTTGCTTCCATACGAGAGGCCAGGTTCACGGTATCGCCCCAAATGTCATAGGCGAATTTCTTCAGGCCCACAATTCCGGCAATAACCGGTCCGGTATGAACCCCGATGCGGATCTCCAGGAAGGGCATTCCGTCCTCACTTTTTTTCTTATTATAGTCCGACATGAATTGCCGGATGTCGAGGGCAGCATTGACCGTATCTGCGGCATGGCTGAGATTGGGTACCGGTAACCCGCCGGCAGCCATATAGGAATCGCCGATGGTTTTGATTTTTTCGACCCCGTATTTTTCCAGTATCCGGTCAAAGGCCGAGTAGCATTCGTTGATCATACCGACGAGTTCTTTCGGACCGAGCCGGGCGGATAACCGGGTAAAGCCCTTGAAATCTGTAAACAACACGGAAACCTGTTCGAACATCTGCGCCTCTGCAGACCCTGTGGTTTTAAGTTCTTCAGCCACTTTTCCCGGAAGGATATTGAGCAGGAGATCGTCACTTTTTTTCTTTTCTGATTTGATGCTGTTGCGCTGCCGGTAAAAAACCCACATGAAGACCAGTACCAATGCAAAACCGCTGATGAAACTGTAGAGCAGCAATTTCTGCCGGTTCATTTTTTCTCTTGCGATGGCATTCCTTTTTTCCTGTTCCGCTTTGGTCGCTGCCTCTTTTTTGTCAAATTCGTACTGCATGGCAGCCTGGGTAATCTTTTTGTCTTTTTCCAGGTTGAAGATGGAATCGCTCACCATTTTAAACAAGCGCTGGGTATGGTAGCCGTTTTCATAATCGCCCAGCATGGCCGCCACTTCGCTCAGGCTCTCATAGGAAACGGCCAATCCTTTCAGGTTGCTGGTTTCTTGCTGGATGGCGATTGCTTCATCCAGGCTTTTCCGGGCCTGGAGTAAAGCCGAACGCCTGTTGCCGTTAAATCCCAGACTGCCAAGGCTGTTTCCGGCCGTATCTTTGGCAGCGGCCAGATAAATAGCGCCGATCAGGCTCAGGTTATCCGCCCGAACGAGCTCATTGCCCAGTTCTTTAGCCAGCTCCAGGGACCGGTACAGGTGTTGAAGTCCAGGTTCGTACTGATCCTGGTGAAAGTTTACGCTTCCGATATAGCTGAGACTTTTGGCAATCCCGTCCTTTGCCCCGAGCTCTTCCTGGATCTCCAGCGCTTTGGTAAAATATTCCAGGGCTTTGGGGTAATTCTCCTGGTTGTCGTAGACGATCCCGATGGAAGAGAGATTATTGGCCATATTATTTTTCAGGCCCAGCTCTTCATTGATCTCCAGCGCTCTTGAGAAATAGGAAAGCGCCCTGGGCATGTCCGACTGGTTCTTGTAAATCAACCCGATATTGGACAGGCTCAGCGCAATCCCCTTTTTATTACCCAATTCTTCCTGCACCTTCAATGCTTTCAGGTAAAAATCCAGGGCCTGCGGATAGTCAGCCGTCAGCAGGTAGATATTGCCGATATTGACCAGGGTAGTAGCGCTCCGGTTTTTGTTTCCCAGTTCCTCATATCCGTTCAGGGCAGATAGAAAATGGTCAATGGCAGTCGGGTAATCTGCTTTTACGGCGTAATTGATCCCGAGGTGACCGTTTAGCTGTGCAATGCCCGGCTGCCAATGAAGCTCATCCGCCAGTTTCAGGCCCAGCTTCCCATATTTTATGCCTTCATCAGGGTTGATCGGGTAATAATTGAAGCTGAGCATAGCCAACAATTCTACTTTCCCGGTGTCTTCGGCAGCAGCGGGCAACACCGAAAGCAAGGAATCGATCAGCGCTTGTCCCTGCTTTTGTGCCGGCATCCTGGTGGCGGTGCATAACACCAGGATCCATAAAAAGGCGCCTGTAGGATTTTTCATTTCGTCTTGTTGTCGTTTCAATATCCAGGTGGAAGATTATAATTCCTTCCGGTTGAATTACTCCGAAAATTAAGCGTAAAGCAGCTGAAAAACAAACAATTGAAAGAACTGAACGGGGCGATTGTCCGATTAATAGGGGGCATACCACCGTCAGGTCCGGCATGTCAAGGTTAAAGGTTAAAGTAGAAAGGATAAAGAGGGTTAAGCGTGGCAATGGACTTCCGTGCCTGTAAACCGGCAGCGCGGGCCGTCAGGTCCGCTATGTCAAGGTTAAAGGTTAAAGTAGAAAGGATAAAGAGGGCTAAGGGCAGCGATGTTGGTTACAATGAACCCACTTTTAACGGCGGCGATTGCTTAAACGGAATTTCCATGCCTGTAAAACGCCGGCGCGGGCCGTCAGGTCCGCTATGTCAAGGTTAAAGGTTAAAGTAGAAAGGATAAAGAGGATTAAGGGCTGCGATTTTGGTTACAATGAACCCATTTTTAACGGCTGCGATTGCTTAAACGGAACTTCCATGCCTGTAAACCGGCAGCGCGGGCCGTCAGGTCCGCTATGTCAAGGTTAAAGGTTAAAGTAGAAAGGATAAAGAGGGCTAAGGGCAGCGATGTTGGTTAC
>WBZL01004127.1_pt1 | contig 12799 bp, 14 predicted proteins | sample 5204291 | NCBI WGS metagenome assembly WBZL01 (sample SAMN12344345, study PRJNA552823) | activated sludge metagenome | biome: Activated sludge suspended growth; feature: Nitrification reactor; material: Wastewater; isolation source: activated sludge from nitrification reactor of wastewater...
CGATGTCCTGACCCGCTTGATGGTTCGCCTGGGCGCGAAGGAGGATGTCGCCAAGTCCGCGGTGGCCGCAGCGCCCGATGCCCCCGCACGCGCCCGAGCGGTGAGTGGTGCGTCCGCCGCCCTGGAGGTCGACGAGCCCTTCGATCGCGCCTGGCGGCGTGTCGGCCTGGCCTTGGACCGCGGCGGCTTCACGGTCGAGGATCGCGACCGCAGCGCCGGCCTGTTCTACGTGCGCTACGTCGATCCGAAGAAGGCCGGGCAGGAAGAGCCAGGCTTCTTCGCTCGGCTGTTCAGCAGCAAGGCGTCCGAACCGCAGGGCCCGGCCCGCTACCGGGTCGAGGTCAAGGGCCGGGGCGACAAGTCGACGGTGACGGTGCTGACCAGCGCCGGCGCGGCGGAAACCGGCGACGCCGGCCGCAGCATCGTGGCCGCGCTGGTGCGCGAGCTGCGCTGACGCGCTTGCAGCGCCGAGGGCGGGTCCGCGCAGCCGGGCCCGGCCACGAAAAAAGCCGCCCTCGGGCGGCTTTCTCGTTCGGGCCCGCGGCCCGAATGCGGATCGTGCAGCTTACTTCTTGACGGCCGACGCGGCAGCGTCGACAGCCTTGGCGGCAGCGTCCTTGGCGGCATCGGCCACGGCCGAGGCTGCAGCGTCGGCAGCGCCAGCCACGGCCGAGGCGGCAGCAGACGCGGCTTCGGCGACGGGAGCCGGGGCGGGAGCCGGGGCCGGAGCCGGGGCCGGAGCGGCAGCCGGAGCAGGCGCGGGGGCCTCTTCCTTCTTGCCACAAGCGGCCAGCGCGACGGCCGCAACCAGGGAAGCCAACAGGAGCGACTTGTTCATGATTGTCCTTGAGGAATGATGTCTGTCGTATCGATCTTGAACGTCACGGCTTCGTATCACGCCCCTTGCTGGAGCCTTCGTCGCCGTCCGCCGGTAAGGCATGTGAGGGCCGAAACCCCTTGTTTGCCTAACCGCACATTATAGGGGCACCCAGGGAGAACCCTATAGGCCCAGCGGGTACGCGGGAAACCCGGGCGTCGACCGTTGCAAAAATGCGTCAACGGATTCGCGGACTTGATGCGCCTCACGCTCGTCGCTGCTGGCGCGGCCCCGCCAGTGCACCGGGTCGATCAGGCGCACCACCACCGGCCCGTCGTCGAACAGCAGGCTCGGCAGGCTGCCGACGTCCTCCGGCGGCAGCAGGGTGTCGATCGCATGCACCCAGTTGCGGCGCCAGGCGACGAATCGCGGGTGCCGGCCCGCGAAGGCCTCGAAGTCCGAGGCCAGCAGCACCAGCCGGCGCTGTGGCAGGCGCAGCCAGGCCGTCAGGGACTCGAGCAGCGCGGCCTCGTTCCACGGCCAGGCGGCGAAGTCCGGATCGACGCAGACGATGCGCCGGGCCGATCGTGCAACCGCGGCCTGCACACCCCACAGCAGTGCGGCCTTGAATCCGCCGGGCGAGTCGACGACCGGGGGCGACGACGGGTCAGCACTCATGGTTCCTCCACGGGTTGAAGCCAGCCGGCCGACAGCCACTCGACGACGGCCCGTCTGGCGTCGGGGCCGAGGCGGCGACGGGCCGCGGCGCCGAGCCGACGGTGATCGGCCAGTTGGCGCAACAGCGTGGCATCGCGACCGGCCACTCGATAGGCCTCGCCGTTGACGAACACGTGGCGGGCGTCGTACAGCATGCGGGTGCGCCGGTCCAGCCGCACGCCGCCATCGGCCAGAGGCCTGTCCACCGCGTCGAACCACACGCGCGGCTTGGGCTCGGTCAGCGCTTCGCCCAACGCGCCCTGCAGCGCCCGCGGGTCCGCCAGCAGGCGCTGCAGGGCGGCGCGGGCGAACGCCTGCAGCGCCTCGGGCACCTGGCCCGGCCGGTCGGTGGCCGGTTGACGCGGATCCCGGTACAGCGGCGCATCGGTCGCCGCCTCGGCGGCAACATCGGCCAGGCGCTGCAGCAGCTCGCCCGCGAGCTCGTTGCGGTTGGGCGAGCGGAAGCCGACCGAACAGGTCATGCACTCGTCGACCGCGATGCCATCGTGGCCCCACAGCGGCGGCAGGTAGAGCATGTCGCCCGGTTCGAGCACCCAGTCGAACTGCGGCTCGAAGCGCTGCAGGATGCGCAGCGGCAGGCCTTCGATCCAGCGCCGGTCACCCACCCGGCCGACGCGCCAGCGGCGCCGGCCATGCACCTGCAGCAGGAACACGTCGTAGGCGTCGACATGCGGGCCGACGCCGCCGCCGTCGCTGGCCCAGGACATCATCAGGTCGTCGAGCCGGGCCTCGGGCACGAAGCGGAACGGCTCCAACAGTGCACGCGCCGCATCGAGGTGCAGGTCGAGCCCCTGGACCAGCAGGGTCCAGCCGGGCCGCGACACCGCCGGCAGCGCGCGCCGCGGCAGCGGGCCGCTGCGCAGCCGCCACGCCGGCCCGTCGTGCACGACCAGGCGCGACTCCACGTCGTCCGAGGCGGCCAGCGCGAAGAGCCCGGCCCGGTCGATCGGCGGCCGCACGCCGGGCCAGGCCTGGCGCACCAGCAAGGGCTTCTTCTCCCAGTGCCGTCGCATGAAGACGTCGGGCGACAGGCCGCCCAGCAGGGGCGTCGGCGCGTGCAGGTCCATGCATCGATTCTCGCCCAGGGCCCTGTGCGATCATCGATGCATGCACATCGAATCACCCTGTGTCGTGAGCCTGACCTGGAAGCTCAGCAACGCCCAGAACCAGCCCATCGACGAGCTGGCCACGCCGGTGGAGTTCATGGTCGGTGGCGACGACCTGCTCGAGAAGGTCGAGGAAGCGCTCGCCGGCCACGAGGCCGGCGACGAGCTCGACCTGCACCTCGAGCCCGAGCATGCCTTCGGCGACTACCGCCCCGAGCTGGTGTGCTTCGAGGACCGCACGCTGTTCCCCGAGCAGCTCGAGCCCGGCATGGCCTTCGAGGGCCTGCCCGAGGGTGCCAAGACCCCGGACATGCCGGGCGACGCGATCTACGTGGTCACCGAGGTCTACCCGTCGCACGTCGTGCTCGACGCCAACCATCCGCTGGCCGGTATCGCCTTGCGTCTGCACATGAAGGTCGTCGACGTGCGCGAGGCCAGCGACGAGGAGATCGAGGCCCGCACGGTCGGCAAGTCGGTGGCGTCGCTCTTCGACACCACCGGCCGCTCGCTTCACTGAGTACCGGTCGACCCGAAGCCGCCCGCGCCGCGCTGCGACGCGCCGAAGTCGGCCACCACGCGAAAGCGCGCCTGCACCACCGGGACGATGATCAGCTGCGCGATGCGCTCCATCGGCTGAACCGTGAAGGCCGCCGTCGAGCGGTTCCAGCAGCTCACCATCAGCGGCCCCTGGTAGTCGCTGTCGATCAACCCGACCAGGTTGCCCAGCACGATGCCGTGCTTGTGGCCGAGCCCCGAGCGCGGCAGGATCAGGGCCGCCAGGCCGGGGTCGGCGATGTGCAGCGACAGCCCCGTGGCAATCAGCTCGCAGGCCCCCGGCGGCAGCACCAGCGGCGCATCGAGGCAGGCGCGCAGGTCCAGCCCGGCGCTGCCGGGTGTGGCATAGGCAGGCAGCAGCTCGGCCATGCGCGGGTCGAGCACCTTGAGGTCGATGTCGGTCATGGACGGCTGACGGGCAGTCGGTGGGCGATCTCACGCACCAGTTCGCGGGCGAGCTGCAGCTTGGGTCCCGGCGGCATCGGGCGTTCGCCGGCGGCGTCGACGAGCACCAGCGCGTTGTCGTCGCGACCGAAGGTCGCCGGGCCGAGGTTGCCGACGATCAGCGGCACGCCCTTGCGCTGCAGCTTTTCGCGGGCGTGGCGCACCAAGTCGTGGCTCTCAGCGGCGAAGCCCACGCACCACGGGCGCCGGCCCTCGGGCAGGCGCGCGACGGTGGCCAGGATGTCTGGGTTCTCGGTCAGCTCGAGCGCCGGCGGACGGCCGCTGCCGTCCTTCTTGATCTTGTGCTCGCCGGCATGCACCGGCCGCCAGTCGGCCACCGCGGCAGTGGCCACGAAGACCTCGTGCGCCGGCGCGATCGGCAGCACGGCCTCGAGCATGTGCCGCGCGCTCTGCACGTCGATGCGTCGCACGTGGCGCGGCGTGGGCAGGTGCACCGGCCCGGCCACCAGCGTCACCTCGGCGCCGGCCTCGGCGGCGGCGCGGGCGATCGCGAAGCCCATCTTGCCGCTGGAATGGTTGGTGATGCCGCGCACCGGGTCGATCGCCTCGAAGGTCGGTCCGGCCGTCACCAGCACGCGCCGGCCGGCCAGGACCTTGGGCTGGAAGAAGGCGATCAACTCGTCGCGCAGCTCGACCGCCTCGAGCATGCGGCCGTCGCCGATCTCGCCGCAAGCCTGGTCGCCGCTGGCGGGACCGAGCACGGCCGCACCGTCGGCGCGCAGCTGGGCCACGTTGCGCTGGGTGGCCGGGTGGGCCCACATTTCGCGGTTCATCGCCGGCGCCACCAGCAGCGCGCAGCGCGCGGGTGGTCGGGCCAGGCACAGCAGCGACAGCAGGTCGTCGGCGCGACCCTGGACGAGCTTGGCGATGAAGTCGGCGCTGGCCGGCGCGACCAGGATCGCGTCGGCCTCGCGCGACAGGTTGATGTGCGGCATGTGGTTGGGCTCGCGCCCATCCCACTGCGTCACGTACACCGGCCGGTTGGACAGCGCCTGCATCGTCACCGGCGTGATGAACTGCGTGGCCGCCTCGGTCATCACCACCTGCACGGTGGCCCCGGCCTTGACCAGCTCGCGCACCAGCTCGGCGGACTTGAAGCAGGCGATGCCGCCCGACAGGCCGACCACGATGTGCCGGCCCTGCAGTTCGGGCGCGTCGCTTGTAGAGGGCCCCGCGCCGTGGCCCTCGGAGCCGCCCGCGTCGGGGAAGGTGCCGGAGGTGGTGCTCGGGGCCGGGGCGCTGGACATGGCGCGCACTCTAGCAGCCAGCTCCGTCGGCGCGAGCCGGCGCGGTCAGGCCGCGCGCCCGTGGCACTTCTTGTACTTCTGGCCGCTGCCGCAGAAGCAGGGGTCGTTGCGACCGGGAACGGCCTCGACGCGCCGCGTCGGCGGCTTGGGCGCATGGTCGACCCACCACACGCGCAGGTCCTGCACCGCGAAGCAGGCCTCGTCGACCAGGTCCTCGCGGGTCGGCAGCGCATCGGGACCGCGAGCCTCGAGCTGGGCCTTGAAGCTCGGGTCGTCCTCGTCCATCAGCAGCAGCTGCACGGCATCGAGCATCTCGAAGTAGGCGTCGCGGTCGGGGTCGTCGGGCGGCGGATCGGGCCAGTCGGCGGTGAAGTCCTGCAGGGCATCGAAGAAGCCCTGTGCCCACAGGGACCCCAGCTGCAGCAGGCGCGCCTCGTCGGGCGTGGCGCCTTCGTCGACCATGCGCTGGCGGTCGGCATCGTCCCAGGCGTAGATCAGCGGCTGCAGCCGCGGCTCGTCGGGCGCGTCGAGCAGGCTCTCGGCATCGAGGTTGCGCTGCAGCGCGCGCATGCGCGCTGCCAGCGCCGCGCGGGCCGCCTCGGCCGCCGGTGGGTCGGCGAAGGCCCGCTCGAAGGCGTCGTCGCACAGGCGCGGCAGCCATTCGTCGAGGGGCACGGCGCGAGGCCCGGCGGCCACCGCGGTCAGGTACCCGTCGACCCATTCGGTGTGCACACGCGGGTTGAAGCCACCCAGGCGCGTGCAGGTGTCGTCGAAGGCGGTGATCTCGGCGTCGGTGTTGTCGATGGCTCGCATGGGGCACTCGCGTGACACGCACTGGGGGGCAGGCCCGAGCCTAGCGCAGGCCGGGCCGCCCGGGACGGGGCTCTCGTCAACGCACCGACGGCGGCGTGGGGTGCAGCCGCGCCATGCTGAAGGCGTCGACGAAGCGGCCCTGGCGCAACGCGTACGCGCGATGGGTGCCCTCGTGCTCGAAGCCGAAGCGACGGTACAGGCGGATCGCGCGCTCGTTGTCGGTGTACACCGTCAACTCGATGCGCTGGATCTGCGCCCAGTTGTCGGCGTAGTCGCACAGCGCCCCCAGCAAGGCCTGCCCGACGCCCTGCCCCTGCGCGTCGGCGGCCACCGAGATGCCGAGCATCGCCGTGTGCCGTCGCCGCAGCGCCTGGCTGGCCGGGTGCAGGCCGGCACTGCCCACCATCTGCCCGCCCCGCTCGGCCACCAGCACCAAGTCGGTCCGACCCGGTTGGTCGTTGTCGGCCAGGATCTGCCGCCAGCGTTCCTCGTTGCCGTAGGGCAGCTGCATCAGGTTGGGCTGCACGTCGGGGTGGCTGTTGATGCGCGCGAAGTCGGGCGCGTCCTTCGGTGTCGCGCGGCGCAAGGTCAGGTTCTGGCTGGGCATCGGTCGCTCCGGGGTGGGGAGGGTTGAAAAAGCACAAGGCCCGCGGGTGGCGGGCCTTGTACGGTGGGGATCGGGGGGTGGATCCGGTTGGCGCTGGCCCTAGCGCGGTGGTGCTCCGGCGGTGTGGATGACGGCGTGCTGCACGCAGGCGAACGCCACCACGAACCGGCCGGTCATGACCGAGGCATGTAGAACGTTGGCGCGGGACGCGGGGACCATGGCGCGCAGTGTGCCGGCGTGTCGACGACGCCGTCAAGCCCTTCGCGGGCCGGTCGGCCGGCGACGTCTCGCGGAGCCTACAGGCGCCGTGACGGGTTCTGCCGGGCCGGCTCCCGGCGCCCCGGCGCCCCGGCGCGCGTGCCGGCCAGCGGGTCGCGCCGGCACGCCCGCCGGTTCAAGCGCCCGGCTTGACCATCGGCCAGCCGCGCCGCGCCCATTCGCTCATGCCGCCGCGGACGAAGCGGACATGGGCATAGCCACGTTCGCGCAGGGCGCGCAGCGTCGCGCTGGAGCGGTTCTGCGTGTTGCAGATCAGCAGGACCGGCCGGGCCGGATCGGTGGGGATCTCGGCCAGCCGCTGGCTCAACTGGCTCATCGGCAACAGACGGGCCTTGGCGGCGACGCCGGTGGCCTGTTCCGCCGGTTCGCGGATGTCGATCAGCACCGCCCGTCCGGCTTCGTGCTCGGCCCGTGCAACCTCCAAGGTGACCGCATCTTCGGAGGCCCCGGCGTCGCTGCAGCCTGCGGCAGCCAGGGTCAGACCGGCCAGGCCCAGCAACGCCTGGCGGCGGCCAGCGACCCGTGGGTGGCCAGTGGGTTCGAACGGAAGTGAGTCGGCGCGCATGGTCGTGGAAGCGGTCGGTGTCGAAGGGGGACGGGCGTGGCTCGCGCGCGGCGCCGCGGCGTTGGCGGCAAGGGGGTCGCGTGCATCCCGGTTCGGTCTAATATACCCTATATAGTATTTGAGCGCAGCCCTCGGGCGCTCGCTTCGGCGCGTTCAGAACCGGTGCACGAAACCGACCTGCACGACGCTCGCCTTCAGGGGCGCCAGCCCTGGCGACCCGTGCCCGCCCGCCCGCCACGCACCCCGTTGCTCGTAGGCCTGCACCTTCACGTCGGTGGACCAGTGGCGCGTCCACTGCACGGCGACCTTGATGCCGAGCGTCCACGCGCCGAAGGCCGACAGGCGCGCGTCCGGCGACAGGTACCGGGGCGGCGACTCCAGCCAGCCTGGCGGGTAGGGTTCGCCGAGGAACGAGTACACCGGGTCGTAGTAGAACCACGCCGCGCTTTGCGTGTGGTAGCGCAGCGAGGGGCTCAGGCTCACCCGCTCGGTGAGCGAGGCCGCCCACTCCACGTCGACGCTGTGCGCGCGCACGCCGAAGCTGTCGACGTAGATGCGCCAGCGGCTGCGCAGCGAGGCATCCAGCGCCTCGACATGGTGGTTCCAGCGCAGGACCAGCGTCGTCTGGTGGCGCGCCCGGGGTCGCTCGTCGAGTGCCTTGTACGGGTCGCTGAAGTACCCCTGCCCCGTGGCATGGGACAGCGTCGCCTGGGCCACGTCGGTGCGCGACAGCACCTGCGAGACACCCACCGACAGGCTGCGCGTTCGGCGCCGTTCGTCGAGCGTGGGATCGTCGCTGGAGCCGATCCGGTCGTGCGCCAGGCCGGCCCCGAACTGCCAGCTGCGGTTCTGGTCTTCGCTCGACGTCCGCCACTCGGCGCTGAGGGCCCGCGAGCGGTAGTCGTGTTCGTCGGAGCGGGCCAGCGCCAGCGACGCGCTGCTGCGTTCGGCATGACGGGTCACGCGCAGGTCGAGGGCCTCGCGCCGGTCGCTCATGCGGGAGGCGCCGCTGATCGCGCTGTGCCAGCGTGGCGATGCCCCGGAGACGCTGTCGCGCGTGCCGATGGCATCGACCGACCAGTTCGATCCCACCGGCAGGTTCAGCTGCAGCGACGGGGCATCGACGCGGATGCGTTCCAGGCCCGGCTGGCGGTCGCGGTAGCTCAGCCAGCGCACGGCCAGCAGGCCCTGGCCGGCCACCACGTCCATCTCGGCGGCCACGGCCAGCCCGGGCAGCGCCAGCGCCGCGCAGACCACCGAGCCCCAGCCCGGGGCGCCCGAGGCCGGCGGCGCGTCCTCAGTTGCAGCCACAACCGGCCCCGCCCGCCGCGCCGCGGCCGCTGGCAGCCTCCCGGCTGGTGTAGACATGCTCGTCGCTGCGCTGTTCGAGGGCGTCGGCGTCGAGCGCCATGTCGGGTCGGGCCAGCAAGCCCTTCTCCCAGGCCTGCGGCAGGGCCTGGGCACACCCCGCCAGCCACACAGCCGCCGGCAGCACCACGCAGGCCGAGGCGTGGCGGGCGATGCGGCGAACGGCCCGCCTGGCCACACGCCGCATCGCGTGGTGCCATGCGGGGCTCGTCGCGCACCGACGCCGCGCCGGTCGCGGATCGGGGCGACACGGCAGGCGCAGCGGGTCCTTCGGGCTCACCGGATCATTGTGTCCGACGCGCCCGGCGGCCGCGGGCCAGCAGCCCGGCAGCCGCCAGCAGAGCGAGGGCGGCCCCCGCGTCGATGCCCGTCGTGCCCAGCGCACCGGCGCCGCGGTTGACCACACGCGGTGCCTCGCCGACCGACAGCGGCTGGCCGGCGGCATCGCCGCCGGCCGTCACGGTCCAGCTGCCGCCCTCGGCGGCCGCGGCGCTGCCGCTCCACGCGACGAGCAGGGTGCAGCCGTCGTCGGCGAGCAGGTCACCGCCGAGTCCGTTGCACGGCATGGTCCCGCCGGAGCGCCACGTGAAGCCGCCGCCGCGGATCAGGCCGGACTCCAGCTCGCGCACGCCGGAGCCCGCGTTGATCACCCAGACCTGCCGCTCGGCCGGCACGGGCTCGGCGGCATCGAACCGCAAGGCCTCGGGCCAGCCCTGCAGCCAGCCGGTCGGCGGCGCCCCGGCGCGGCCCTCGATCGGCACGCCGACCGGTGGCGAGCCCTCCAGCCCGATGCTCAGCAGCGCCGCGCGGACACCGGGCGCAGTCGGATGGAAGCGCAGGTGCAGCTCACAGCGCGCACCGGGTGCCAGCACGTCCCCGACCCGGCAGCCCTGGGTGGGATCGATCGAGAAGTCGCTCCACGCCAGGCCCTGGATCGACAGCCCACGCAGCACGGCGCTCGCGGGTCCCAGGTGAACCAGCCGCAGCACCCCGTGCGCCGACTCAGCGCCCAGCTCGGCCATCGGTGTGGCGATCCTGGTGCCGCCCGCGCCGGCCTCGTCGACACCCGGCCCCTCGAGGCGCCAGGTCGACGCGGCGACCGGGATCGCGGGCTGCGCCGACACCGGGCTTGCGCGCAGCGCCACCAGCGCCAGGCCCTCCGAGGACTCGATGACCAGACTGGCCTCGCGGACCGCGACGTCGGCCAGCGCAGCGTGCGCCACGTCGATGCCGCAGGCGTCGGCATCGGCCAGCACCTGGCCGGCCTGGCAGCTGCCCGAGACCTGGAAGCCCGCCGCGTGGTCACCGACGACATCGATGCGCCGGATCGTCGTGGGCAGCGCGCCGCCGTGCTGCACGGTCACGCGGGCCGGGGCCGCACCGGGCCCGACGATCAGATCGACGGACGTGCGGTCGAGCCGCAGCGATCCCGGCGCCGCGCGCACCACCAGATCGGCCGCCAGCTCCGCGCCCGGCACGGCCGTGCCGGCATCGGTGAGCACGCGCAGCCGGGCCCGCCGCTCGGCGGCGGCCGGCACGACGGGCCGCACGCGCGCCTGACAGGCCTCGCCGGGTCCGAGCGACCGGCCGGGCAGGCAATCGGTGTCCAGCGCGAAGCCGCCGGCGTCCGGCCCGTCGATGGACAGCCCCACCACCCTCAGCGCGGCGCTGCCACGGTTGACCAGCCGACTCACCCGCAGGTCCGACGCGCCACCCTCGGCGCCGGCCCAGGCCAGACGGCGGGGCACCAGGTCGGGCCAGGCCGTTTCGGCCACGCTGCGGCCAGCCAGGCCCAGGCGCACCGGCTCGGCATGGCCCTCGGCCCACACGCGCAGCTCGTCGCTCACGTGCTGGTGGCGCTGGCCCTGGAAGGTCACGCTCCAGGTGCACACCCGGCCCGGCTGCAGCAGGTCCCCGCGGCGGCAGTCGCCGTCGCCGGCCAGCCGGAACGCCGGGCCCTGCACGGTCAGGTCCTGCAGGCGCAGGGGATCGCGACCGACGTGCCGCATCCGCACCCGCTGGGGCGCCGACTCGACACCGGCTTCGAGCACGCCGAAGTCGAGCCCTCGTGCCTCGAAGATCCAGGGCGGCCGGCTGGCCGGCGCCGACAGCACGAGCGGCACGGACGAAGCCCCGCCGACCCCGTCGTGCAGCACCTGCAGCTCGGCGCCGCCGGCCCCATCCGGCATGGGGGCGGCGGGGTCGTACCCGACGACCCAGGTGCACGACGAGCCGGCCGGCAGCGTGGAACCGGTCCGGCAAGTGCCGCCGACGATCGGGAACGCCGCCGAGGTGGTGGCCACCCGTTGCACCGCGAGCGGGCTCGCCGACGGATTGCTCAAACGCACGCGGCCACGGCTGCCGGCTCCGTCGAAGGCCAGCACGGAGGGCTGCAGGGCCACCTGGGCCGGCGGCTGCAGGACGGCCTCGGCCGACAGGCCCACCGCCGCCGGGGTGGGCGTGCCGTCGTGGTCGACGAGCAGCCGGCCCGCCGCGGCGCCCGCCGCCGAGGCATCGAAGGCCAGGTCCACGCTGCAGGCGGTGCGCGCCGGCACGGTGGCCGCGCAGCGGTTGTCGCGGATCGTGAACGGTCCCTCGACCGACAGGCGCAGTCCGCTCAGCGCGGCCTTCGAGCTGGCCCGCACCGTCACGCTGCGCAGCGCCGCCGGCGCACCGATCACCTGGCGACCGAAGTCCACCCGGGCCGGGTCCACCCCGAGATAGGCCGCGATGTCGGCAAAGTCCACCGGCGTGTAGTGGTCGCGGATGAAGCCCATGCCACCGGTGTTGCTGTCGACGGCGCGCTGGATGAGCGCCGGCGCGTTGCGGCCGACGAAGATGTTGCCGAAGTTGTTGACGAGCGGGTCCTCGCTGTGACAGTCGGCGCAGGCCAGCAGTCCGCGTTGGGGCGGCGTGGCGAACAGCCGCGCGCCGCGTTCGGGATCGGCGGCCTGCGCCGTGCCCACGCCGGCGCACAGACCCAGGGCCGCCCCCACCCGCCAGCACCAGTCGGTCACGCGCATCGGCGACCCACCGGCGCGCTCAGGGCGAGCCCTTGCCGGCACGGCTCTGCACCGCGGCCCGGAACGCCGCATTGCCGCTGCCAGCCACCGGGTCGTGCACGGGCAAGGGCACGCGGCCCACGTCGGGTGGCGGCGGCAGGGCCTGCGCCACGGCCGCGGTGGCGTCGATGGCGGCGCGGGCGTCGATCGTCCCCGACGACGGTGCGGGAGTCGGTGCCGGGGTCGGCCCGGTCAGCAGCGCCGATGTCGGCGCCGGCAGAGGTCCAGGCGTCGGGCCGGTCCCCGCTGGCGGCGCCGCCCGCCCGACCACCCTCGGCCCGGCCGAGGCCATCGGCCCGCCCAGGTGGGCGGGCGACGCGCCCCCGGGCTGCGCGATGGTGGGCCCGGACCCGCCCGCCGAGGCCGACGGGACCAGCACCGCAGCCGCCACCGGCGCGGGCACGCGGACCTGCGGCACGCCAGGATGCTCGCCCGCCCACCACCGTCCCAGCGTCACCCCTACGCCCATGCCCAGGCCCACGCCCACCGCCAGACCGGCCAGCAGGCCCAGCGCCGTGGCGGCCGGGACCCCCCTGCGGGGCCCGGCGTCGACCCGCCGGGCACTCACGCCGCGATCACCGCAACGTCACCACCGCCGTGCCCACCTGCAGACCGGCGGCGTTGTGGAAGCTGCAGTTGCCGGCCAGCCCCACCAGGCGCGGGCATTGCAGCGCCATGCCGTTGCTCATGAAGAAGGCCATGTTCACGCTGCCGTCGAAACCCACGTAGCCGCTGCCGGCCAGCGTGTAGCCGCTGGCCGTGGCCGGGCAGTTGAGCACGCCATAGACCACGAACTTGCTGGAGTTGACGAAGTCGCCGCTGGCATCCAGACGCAACTCGTTGCAGGCGCTGTAGCCCGACAAGGTGGTGACCAGGTCGAAGGCCAGGTTGGCATAGGTCTGGGTCGCCGTCAGCGACTGGCCCTGCACGGCACAGGTCGCGGCCCCCAGAGCGGCGGCGCACAGCAGCTGTCGCAACATGAAACCTCCCGTGTGTGGCGACGATTGTGGCGCAGGGCCCCCGCATCGGGTGGTTGGCCCGATCGGGCCATGTGCACCGGTCCCCGCCCTGTTATCTTCCCGGTCGCAGTTTCATCACCTGCACCGGCTGCCGGTGCCCTCGACCACCATGAACACGACCCGCATCCTGTCGCTCTCCACCCTGGCCCTGGCGACGG
>WBZL01003042.1_pt1 | contig 12795 bp, 9 predicted proteins | sample 5204291 | NCBI WGS metagenome assembly WBZL01 (sample SAMN12344345, study PRJNA552823) | activated sludge metagenome | biome: Activated sludge suspended growth; feature: Nitrification reactor; material: Wastewater; isolation source: activated sludge from nitrification reactor of wastewater treatment...
CACCAGCCTTGAATGCCGCCGCCGTGTCATCCCAGTACTTGTCGATGTTTGTCTGGTAGGCCTCAACAACCTTGCGCTTGGACAACTCGCTCGCGATCTTCCCTGCAAGCCGGCTCTGCCAGGAGCCACGTAGAAGAGCCCAACCAAGCACACCTGCGAGCACCACGATGCCGATTGCGATCGTCACGGGCCCGCCGACAGCGGCCACGGCGGCAGTCCAGGCAGCCGTCCCGCCGGTAGAGATCCCCAATGCAGACACAACCGAAACCGTCTTGGCGACGATGATGTAGGCGCCAAGGTTGCCAAGCGTGCTTGCCCACAGCGCCAGCCCGCCGACGCTGGCAAGACCGGCGAGACCGCCCGCAAACGCACCCTTTGCATTGAAGGGGATGTGGATCCGGCCTGGGCCCGACTGCTTGCCCATGCTTGCCTGCTCGTACTCCCCGATGAATTCCTCCACCAATTCGGCGACCTTTTCGGTGCGCTCGCGCGCCTGCTTCTCGCAGAAGTTTTGGATCTCCTCCATCACAAGGGCCGCCGCGTTCTGTTGCGCGTCCTTCTTGGACGAGAACTTGTCGCGAATCAGTTTCTCGAGGTCGCCCTTCGAGGACCGTTGGCGGATGTAGTCACTCACCTCCGCCGACATCTCGACCTTGTGCTGAGTGATTGCGGACTCGACGGCCTGACGCGCGTACTTCATGACCTTGCGTCGCTGCGGCTCCTGCCTCTTCAGCTCCCCGTACTCCGCTTCGATTGCGGCGCGATCCTGGATGCGCCGACGGTAGAAGTCGATGGTCTGCTGTAGCTCCTCACCGGCCTCGGACTTGAATTGCAGGATCTCGACGTCTGCTTGCTCCCGCATGGCCGCTGGCATTGTCCTGGCGAGCAGATTGCGCAGATTCGCCACTACGGCCTCACGGCGCTCAGGGATATCTCGGTAGAAGGGGAAGAACCGTGCCCTAAATTGAGCCTCCTCGATACTCCTACCTGTTGCCTTGGCGCGCTCGGCGAGAGTGGTGGCTCCCAGCTGCCTCCATCCGCGCTCGAAACCCCCCAGGAGAATCTCGCTCTCCAGCTGCTCTGTGCTGATGTCGCGGTGGGCATGAGTGGCAACCACGAAGAGGTTGCTCAAAGGCTCGGCGGTCGGCAACATGGCCTCGATTGGTGGCAGCCGCCTGACGACGTCCCCCAGGCGAAGCAAGGTGCCCTCGTTGAGGAAGCTCGTGGCGGTATCGGCGAAGATCGCGATTTCAAACGCAATCTGCTTTGCCTCGGCTCGCTCGGTATCAGTCGTGTCGTTGTCTGTGCCTGGCAGGTCGATGATGGTGCAGGCGTTGAGCACCGGAGCATCGACGTAGACCAATGCGTATACGGCAGTTGAGTCTTTGTGCGCACCGCGGTGGCTTCCGTGGGCGTGCAGGGTCTCCAGCCCCCCGGCGACCACTTTGAATTCGGTGCAGTGGTCCTCGTCGGCCCACCGATCTGGATCAAAGCCCTCGGCAAGCATGAGGACGTCTTCCTTGAGCCACCGTGGACGATCATTGATGTGGCGTACATACGTCGCAACCCGAGTGGCCGGCTGGTACGAGGTAGGCATGCTCTTGCTGCCCAGAAGCATGTTCACAAGAGTGGACTTTCCTACGTCGAACTTGCCGAACAGCGCCAGTCGAGGCTTCTGTTCGAGTTGGAGGCACAGTTGCATCAGATCGCTGATCGACGGAACAGACACCGAATCGTCGGGTGAACTCCAGTCTTTGCCGTCCACGTAGTCACGAAGAAGATCAATGTCACGCCATAGCGGCTGCAAAGGATCTCCCGGATCGAGACCCGGCACGTCGTTTGCCGGCTGCCCGCTCACGGGCACTGGGTCAGCACCGAGTTCCCTCAACATGGCGACGACAGCCCAGTGCGGCGCATCGTCCGGGTTCGCCTCGTAGCGAGAGACTTTGGACTGATCCCAGTCCCTGCCTGTCGAGCTCTGAAGTCGACTCGCGAGTTCCTGCTGGGTCATACCCGCATCCAGGCGCAGTCGATGGATGTCCGACTTCGGCACCCTTTCTGTGGCTTCTACCATTGCCTCCTCCTTCGTTCTGCATGATCTTGACACAGGTGATCAGAGCCATGCAACTCCACGAGCATAATCGGACCGCGCCATTTAACTTGACTTATGCAGATTCCGCATGTCATCGTGTCCATGTTCGCCGTTGATCTTCCGCGCAGAAAGGCATCCGAGCCATGACACCCGCACCTACGTCCCTCGCGATGATGAGGATTCTGGAGGCTGCTGCTGTGGCCGCGGCCCAGGCACTGCTCGCTGAATTGATTCGCAGGAACACGCCGTGACTGCGCGCGGGGGCCATTGCCCGAGCGGCAAGTAGTTGAGTCCAGGGATGTGGTGTAACGGCTGATTGTGTTCGGCGTGGTGTCGCAGACAGGAGCGGTCACCGCGTGATCCTCAGAGAACCGACTAAAGATCTCTGAGAGGAATCATCACGATGACCGCTAATCCCAGTATTGACCTGTCCGGGTTCTTGGACGAGCAACTGTCCCAGGCAAGCCCTGATCTGCTGCGTCAGATGCTCAAGACGTTCGCCGAGGCGTTGATGGGTGAGGAGGCTGATGCGGCGTGCGGGGCCGGCTACAACCAGCGTTCCGAGGCCCGCACGAACTCCCGTAATGGGTATCGGGAGCGGCGGTGGGACACCCGCACTGGCAGCATCGAGCTGGCCATCCCGAGACTGCGCAGCGGCTCCTACTTCCCGGAGTGGTTGTTGGAACGCCGTCGGCGTTCCGAGCAGGCGCTGGTCACCGCGGTGGCCACCAGTTACCTGCTGGGGGTGTCCACCCGCCGGATGGAACGGCTGGTCGCCGCCCTGGGGATCACCGGGTTGTCCAAGTCGGCTGTCTCGCAGATGGCCGAAGACCTCGACGAGCAGGTGGAGGCGTTCCGGACCCGGCCGCTGGACGCCGGGCCGTACACGTTCCTGGCCGCTGACGCGTTGACCTTGCGGGTGCGTGAGGGCGGGCGGGTGATCAAGGTCGCGGCGATGGTGGCCACCGGCATCAACGCCGAGGGCTACCGGGAAATCCTGGGTTTGCAGCTGTCCACCGCCGAGGACGGCGCCGGCTGGCTGGGGTTCTTCCGCGACCTGGTGGCCCGCGGTCTGACCGGAGTCGCGCTGGTCACCTCCGATGCCCACGCCGGGCTGGTCGACGCGGTCGGCGCGACCCTGCCCGGTGCGTCCTGGCAGCGGTGCCGCACCCACTTCGCCGCGAACCTGATGGCCAAGACCCCGAAGTCGGCGTGGCCGTGGGTCAAGGCGCTGCTGCACTCGGTCTACGACCAGCCCGACGCCGCATCTGTGCACGCCCAGTTCGACCGGATGGTCGCCACCTTGGCCGAGCAACTACCCGATGTCGCCGACTACCTCGACGAGGCACGGGCGGACATCCTGGCGTTCACCACCTTCCCCAAAGAAGTGTGGCGCCAGATCTGGAGCAACAACCCCAACGAGCGACTCAACCGGGAGATCCGCCGACGCACCGACGTCGTCGGGATCTTCCCGAACCGCGACTCCGCGATCCGACTGGTCGGCGCGGTCCTGGCCGAACAGCACGACGAATGGACCGAAATGCGCCGCTACATCGGCCTCGACGTCCTCAAACGCTGCCGCCTCGCACTGCTACACACCGACCCCACAGACACCAACGTCCAGGAGGTGACCACAGCAGCGCTCAGCGCGTAACATCAACCCACCTGAGGATCACGAACCCAACCAGTTCGTACACCACCCCACAGGACTTGACCCGGCAAGTTCCGGCTGCGCGATCACTTGGAGGCCGTGCAGGCACTCCACAGATGCCAAACGTCGCGTTCCCTGGGGAACGCGCGCCGGCGCGAAACACGAGCGTACGCCTGTGACCTGTGCTCTGGCTGGCATCTGACCTCGCAGCCTTAGCGAACGCTCAGGCCTGGGAAGATGCTTCGAGTTGGCAGGCCCGCTGCTTTGGCAGCTCAAGACGCGCCCACTCCCCCATCGCAGTCTTGCCCCCGTTGCCTTCACACCTAGTAGATCGGTCAGCTCCCCGCCTCACTGAAGCCTCTCCTCGGTGCTGATGTTCCCGATCCCGCTATTCACTGTTAAGCCCAAGTCGCTCTTGTTCAGCTGACACGATCTCACGGGCCAACTCCGCTTCGGTCACATCGAATGCCTCAGGGGCACTTTCAGCCATCTCGCTCACACGGGCGAAGTCCGCGAAGAGTTGTCGTTTGCGCTCGAGAATGTCCCGGATCCTCTGGTCCACCCCCTCCTCCGAGACAAGACGGTGAACCTGCACGGACTGGAGTTGCCCCATGCGGTGCGCCCGCGCGATTGCCTGCCATTCAGTGGTGGGCTTGAGCTGGGGCTCGCAGATGATCACAATCGACGCGGCCTGCACGTTCAGGCCGATACCGCCGGCAACGATCTGGGCAACCAGCACCGCGCCATGTTCCGCCTCGGAGAATCGGTCGACCATCACCTGTCGGGCCGCTGCTGGCACGGCCCCCGTCAGGGGGCCGAACACCCTTCCCGGAAGACTTGCAGCTACCCGGTCCAGCACGCTCAAGAAGTACGAGTAGACGATGACTCGGCGTCCGCTATCTTCCGCCTCCTCGACGATCTCGATCAAGCGCTGCATCTTCTGCGAGTTCTTGCCGGTGAGCAAGGCCGCCTGCCGCATGGCCATGAAGTTGCCCGATTCCACAGCCTCCCGATAGGCCGCCGTGTCGTCGTTGGACATCGGAAGCCACTCATCGACTTCCACAAGTTCCGGCAACTCACTGAGAACGTCCTCTTGATTACGTCGCAGGTAGGCTGGCGCAACTTGCTGCCTGAACAATCGAGGTCGCCACTCCTCCACATTGACCACCAGATCGGGCCGCAAGTAGGCGACGAGCGTCCGGAACTCGTCAATCCGATTCTCGAGAGGGGTTCCCGTGAGGAGGATCGCTCTCTCGGACTCCCTGATGAGTTTCGCGCAGCGTTCAGATCGTTGCGCTTCGGGGTTCTTGATGTAGTGGGCCTCGTCGACGACCACGCAACTGATTTCCGCGAGATTCGACAGGTGCGCCTGCATCCACGGCAGCGTTTCGAAAGTGGTGACGGCCACCCCGTCCATGCGCAACCACCGATCCGCCTCTACGTCGCGTTGAGGGCCATGGGCCCGATGTGCGCGCAACTGGGACTTCGCACCGACTTCCCGCACCCAGTTGGTCACGACAGCAGCCGGGCAAATCACCAGGAAATGCCGATGACCCTCAGCGTGAAGGTGCGCCAGAACCGCAAGAGCCTCGACGGTCTTGCCGAGTCCCATTTCGTCCCCAATGATCACCTTGCGCTGGACCAGGGCGAAGCGCGCCCCGAAACTTTGATAACCGCGCAGCGACACCGATAGGTACCGGGAATTCAGTTCGAAGCTGCGAACCGCATCGATGATCTCCTCAGGTAGGTCCCCGTGTGACCTCAGTTCGTCCTCAGGGGCCAGACCGAGTTCCGCGAGCATGGACTGATAGTCAGCAGGTCTGGCCTGGAAGTCCTCCCATGGATCGGCCGGCAGGGGGATCTCCGACGGTTGGTTGATTTCACTTGCTCGGTCGACAACCGCATCCACGGAACTGCTGAGTTGCGCCAGAGAGGAGCTTCCGGCGATCAAGACCAGGAATTGAACGTCGCCCCCTAAGGTCCGGGCGAGAGGCAGCAAGGCCTCCGTGCGCTCCACATCCTCTCGAGTGAGGCGATTACCTCGCGACCGGTTCCATTCAGCGAGGGTGCGCAACAATCTCGTCGACTCCGCGCTTCGATTCTCTAAGTCAATACGAACCGGGGTCTCATCCTGCGCGATCTGGCGCAAGGTCTCGGCGGCTCCCAACATGCGTCTCGCTGTCACAGGGCCAACGCCAGGGAGGTTCACAAGGCTGGCACTACGGCTCAAGAGGGTCCTAACATCTCGAATACCCGCCTCTGACAATGCACCCACGCGAAGTCTGTCGCGCGTGGCTTCCCGTATCCGTTCCACCGGCATCGACGCGAGGAGCTCGTCCACGTCACGACGTCGCACCGCATCCCCGGCCGCCATCGCCTCGGTCCGAGCCAACCGTTCACGCTGCACAACGCGGCTTAGGATCTCTGCGGAGCTGGCAAGATCCGCCAGTTCTGAGGCAGGCACCAACTGCCGGGAGCTTCCCATAACCGCCAGCCGGGCATCGAGACCGACAGCCCGGGCCAGCGCCTGCCTCAAGGGAATCGCCGTAGCGTCGACTGTGCCTGACACCTGCAACCGCTGCAGCAAATGAGGCAGCCCTGACGAATGCGCCCAGTCTCGGTACTCGATGAGAAATGCCGCAGCCACCGCTGCCTCATCTCGCTTCCTGCTCCCGGCGAAGAATCGCCTCGCGGAGATGCCGAGTCTCGCCGTTCGAACATTCGCCGCCACTTGCTCTACGAGGGCTTTCAGTGTCTGATGCTCGGAACGAGTGGCAGCGGGAAGTGAAGATGCCCGGCTGATGGCGCCCAGATCGGCTTCGTTGGCAGGCCTCAGTGGGATAACCCGCCATGCGACTTCGGAACCCCTGCGCAGAACAACGGCACTCCTCGAAATGGTCGAGAAGGCAGCGTCACCTGCCTGGATCACGGACTCGCGAGAAGCCTGGACGCGCATCGCCAAAGAGACCCAACCTTCGACCTCCTCGAGCACAACTCGAAGAGACCGGCGATCTATTTGACCCATGGCGCCCCATCACCCGTTCGGCCGGCCACTGAAACCCCGCGGCTCAGCACCTGTCGTCTGCGGTTGCTGCGACAGTCTAGGCATCCAATGACGAGTCGAGCATTGCGCCGGACTGGGAAGCCCGATCTCCAACAGGGCCGGCTCAGATGCCCTCGTCATGCACACCTACCGAGTCGAACTCCACCGTGCCGCCGGGTAGTTGCCAGTACTTGAGCCTGCGGGCGGAGGCCGTGTTCACTTGCAGGCTGCACCGCCATGCCGCTCCACCGTCAGACCGGGTCTCTTGCGGCCCGACCGGACCGACCCGCCATTGGTGCAGTTGTCGGCCGTGGATCTGCCGTACCAACCCGGTGGCAACCTCGACCAGGACGTCCACGACCTTGTCCCGCGACACACCCTCGAGGTTTTCCAAGGAGTCGATGAAGTCCGGGCCGAAACCATAGTCCAGCAATGGCAGCTCGGCACGTTGAGACTCCGGTATGCGATGCAGGTACTGCAGCCAGATCTCATGGCGCAGTTGGGCTTCCGGGTCACTGAACACTCGGAGACCACGGGCGCGGTCGTTCATCTCTTCTGCGCGCTTGACCGCGTGCTTTGCCTTCTTGTCGGCATCCCGCAGACTCCTGCGCAACTTCGCGGCTTCGGCCTTTGCGGCGGCTACTTGGGCTTCGGCCTGCGCCAGGCGTGTGTCAAGCAGTGCACGTTCCCGGTTAGCAGCCTGCAGTTGCCCGAGCGTGGCAGGATCAGGCGCGTCCTTCACCGCAGGCGCGGGTGGCGGCGCCTCTTGAAGAGGTGCGGCTTCGGGCGTCACCGCCTCTCCTGGTTCCTCGTCCTCGATCAGATCGTCGGGAACCAGCCACGGTGGACCACCTGGAATCACGGAAACCGCAGGCACCGGTAACTCATCGGTGTCGGGCAGCCGGCACTGCAAGGCGTCACCGTCGATGTGAATCTGGACGGCGACGACATCTCCCGCGTCGATCAGACGACTCAGCGGCGGCCCGTCCATCTCACCGAGCAGCCAGACCTCCACATCCGGATGCAGAGCAACCTTGGCACTGAGCTCCCCCGTCTCCACCACCTTCGCCAGGACAACAGCACCCTCTGGGTAGGCCTCCCGGACCCGCCGCATCGGATCATCGGCAATCTGAGCGAGTTGGAACTGGCTCAGCGGACCACCATGCCCGTCCACGAACCCCGATACACGCTGACCTTCGGCGAACAGGCGGTCCGCATAGACACCGGGATGGACGGTGGCGGTCCGCGCCGCTGCCTGCCCACCGTCGCTCAACTTCAGCAACACATGGAACTCCCCCATGGCGCCTTCCACGACCGCCTCGCAGCGCTTGGCCTTCGCAGCTGGCGTGGCAGGAGTCAACAACCCGGCGGAATGGGCAGCGGACAGTCCAGCCTCGATGACCTCCGTTGTGATCCGACGCGCGCCGACGCCATCCCAGCAGAACTTCAGTGGCGCCTTGGTCTCGTCCTGCAGCCAGTTGCGTTCCACGGGATAGACGCGTGCGGCACCTCCGAACACACCCAGCCGGGCGGGCAGTGCGCCTGTGAACGCCCACGATGCTTCGCCTTGAACAAGGAGATAGACCTCAGCGAGCCCATCGAGGTCTTCCGCCATGCGTGGGGCGTCAAGGTAGGGCTCCTGTCCGGTCGCGTTCGTTACCACCACGACGGGGAATCGACGGTCGGGGTCCAGCAACGTGGTGGCCAGGTCCACAGCCTCGGCCTGTGTCGCGACTCGGCTGACACCTGCTCGAGGTTTCTCCAGCACCTGGGAGGTAGGCGCCTGACCGTGTCCCATCGCAGTGACCGCCTGCGGAGGCGCCGGGACCGCTGCTCGCGACTGCCTAGGCGTGGCGGGGGCTTGGCGGCTTTGCATCGGCCGGCGCACGGCGTCGATCAGCGAGCCAGTGGCCTTCTCCGCATCCTCTGCTCCCTGGCAAAGCACGAGCGGGGCAGTCAAAGGACTCCCCTTGACGTCGATCCGTGGTGGATACACGCGCCCGCCACCGCCATAGACCTCCCACTTGGCCGGCAGGTAGTCGGCGAGCAACCACGTGAGCTTCTGGTCGCGTATGACGTACACCGCCGCATCTGGCCGGGCCGCGGCCACCGCCCCGGGATCGATCCACGGGTCAGCGCCATCCTTGCCCGAGGTCACCACGACAAGGGGTGCGGTGCGGTAAGGCGACAGGATCCAGGCCACCACGTCGGCAAGGGCCGCCCTCGAATCAACCTCCACCGGCGATCGCCCAGACTCCGCGCCCAACGGCGCGAAAGTGACACTGCTCGGATCCGGAACCGCCGGCGTCTTGGTCATTTCGCCTCCCCACATCCCATTTTGCAGGCCGGGTCCGACAACAGACGCGGAGAACGGATCAAGGACCATCCATCACGCCAATGCCCCAGCCACCGGCGAGAATGGACAAATGACTGTCGAACCGCAGACCTTGACATCCCGCTACACGCAGGCTGTGGAATATGCCTCCGTGATCCATGCAACGCAAACCCGCAAGGGAACGAACATTGCGTACATCTCACACCTTCTTGGCGTCTCCAGTCTGATCCTCGAGGCTGGGGGCAATGAGGACGAGGCAATCGCCGGACTCCTCCACGACGCGGTCGAGGATTGCGGCGGTCTCGCCCGCCTCGAAGACGTGAGGGCTCGATTCGGCGATCGCGTCGCCGACATCGTTCTGGCATGCAGCGATTCCACCGATGAGGGACGGAAGAGGTCCACCGCCTACTGGGAGCGGAAACGTCGATATCTCGATCATCTGGAAGCCACCAGAGATGACCGAGCGGTCCTCGTATCCATCGCGGACAAGGCCCACAATGCTCGCGCCTTGGTTACTGACCTGCACGAAATGGGAACAGGCGTCTTGGAGAAGTTCAATGGAACCCCGAGCGAAATCGTGGAGTACTACAGCGAGTGTGTACGCATCGCGCGCCTGCATCGCATTCCTGGTGCTGCCCTGGATCCCCTCGAGACTGCTGTGGCCGAGATCAGGCGCCTCATAGCGCCCGAACGCGACTCCATCGGCAAGTCGGCACCCTAAGATACGAAAGTTCGCTCGCTGCATCTGCACAAGCGATTCATGAGCGCACTATTGCCTCGGTCCCTGTTCAGTTGTTCGTTCGTGGACCCTGCCTATCGGTACGTAGCGGGGCTTCGCCGCTTTTCATCCCGCCTGCGGTGCTGTTGTGGCTGACTCCTCGCTTGGGAACTGTCGTGCCGCCAACACGCTGGCGTTCCACGAATTCCGCATATGTTCGGGCATGTAGCCACGGGAAACTCAATCGCGATATCGATCGAACCTGTGCATGCGGTAACCCGCCTCCTCGTCGGTGAGCGGGCATTACAACGAGTCTGCAGTTGCCGGCGTATAGCCGGACTCAGGCTTGACCCAACGCGCGTGCGATCTTACGTTCTCAAGGTGGGTCGGCTTGCAGGCCGCCAGTTGGTATCCTCTCCCTCAATAGACGCGGGGGATGGCCCCAAGAGCCCACAGGGATGTGACCATGATGAGCGAGACCCAGGCTGCCAACGATCCACTGACACGTGAGGCCAACGAGCGACTACAGGATGTGCGTCCCACCCATCCCGCTCTGGCGCGAGTGCATGACACCCTCGTTGGGCGAACCGACAGCGACGAGATCACCTCCTACGACCGGATGCACCACCGTCACAACCGCTCTTAACGGAGCGTCTTCGTGACGGCAATTCACACCACACAGTCGGACAGCGAACTCCAGTTCTCGTCCGCCCTGCTCAAGGTCGCCTCTCGCTGCAACCTGAGCTGCGACTACTGCTACATGTATGAGCACGCCGATCAGTCGTGGCGCCAACAGCCACGTTTCATGTCGGGTGAGACACGACAGCTGGCCGTAGACAGAATCACTGAATACCTGAAACAGACCGGGCGTAGCGCCTTCTCAGTGGTGCTACACGGCGGTGAACCACTCCTCGCAGGCGCCGAAGCCCTGTGCGAGATTTCCGACGCAATTCGTGCGGCCAGCCCGAACGTACGGATCGACGTCGGCATCCAGACGAATGGGGTTCTTCTATCGCCGCAAGCGGTCGCATCATTCAGAGAACACGACATAGCCGTGTCCTTGTCCCTCGACGGACCCGTTGAGGTTCACGACCAACACCGGCCGACCAACTCAGGCAAGGGCTCTCATGCAGAGGTGATGCGCGGGCTCGCGCTCCTCCAACGGAATCCGTCCATCTTTTCTGGCGTGATTGCGGTCATCGACCCCTCAACAGATCCGCGAGAAACAGTTGCGTGGTTCGCCAGACTAGGTATCCCCGCTCTGGATTTGCTGCTGCCTGATGCCCATCACGGCAGTGATATCCCTCCAGAAGAACACCAGCGTTTGCGCGAATGGCTTGTGGGCGCCTTCGACGAATGGTTCGACAACTTTCCTCACCTGCGACTTCGCACGTTCGACGCCCTACTCGGCGCAGTCGCGGGCGTGCCGTCCAATACAGACGCCTTTGGCTTCGGCGACGTCTCTATGCTGTGCATAGAAACCGACGGCAGTTACCACGACCTTGATGTCTTGAAGATCACCGAGGAGGGACGCACCCGACTAGGTGCCACACTCGCCGAGGTGCCAATCGTCGAACTCCAGCACAGCCCAGTCTTGACTCATCATCGTCACCTGCTGACTCCTGAGGGTCTCTCCGACATCTGCCGAAGCTGTTCCGAAGTCGAGATCTGTGGCGGAGGATCCCTGCCTCATCGATTCGACCCGGACGGTTCGACTCTTGAGGAGTCGTGGGCGAATCCTTCCGTCTACTGCGAAGAGCTGAAAAGCCTGATCCGGCACATCCGCAAGCGGCTGGATCAACAGTTGAATCAAGAGGTGGCTCACAGAGAGCCTCTTCAGTCGACCGACGGCCCGATCAACTGGCCCCAGCTGGACGCCCCCGGAGGAGCAAGAGACCTCTACGACGATTGGGCTCTGTTATCCGCTGGCCGACTGCGGGACTACTGCTCGCAGCAAGTCGACACCCAGCATCCGGATGACGAGGCCAAGTTCCAAGAGATCGCCTCTCGACCCCTTGGGGAACTCGCGGAACTTGCGGCCAGCCCACAAGCGCAAGTCCTCCTCCACGTGAGATCAACCAATGCTCAGGGCGGCGTGGTGAGGTTCGCCTCCGGAGAACCCGTCGACATCCCGATGGCAGACCTGATGGAACCAGTTCCATCAGGGAGCCGACCTGCGGTTCATCGGGACGACCCCGTTCTGCGGCTTCCCTTTGCCGAACCAATCGTCTTCATCAACCCCGATGATCCCCAGATGGCAGCGCACAAGGCTGGCTTCGCTGAGGCCCTGGGAGTGGTCGAGTCCTACTCTGCCGCTCTTTCCGCAGAATTGGCTCTGCTCTGCCCAGATGTGCAGTTTGTGCGAGATATCAGCGCGCACCCCGACAAGAGCGTCTCTTTCTCAGATGACGTGGTCCCGGGGGTGCTATTCATCGCACCTCCAATGCAGTGGGACGCAGAAGCCGTGTACGACGTCGCCGACAGCTTGGTGCATGAATACAGACACCAGAAGCTGTACCTGATCGACAGAGCCATCCCTTTGGTTGCTGCCGATTGGCCACTCATATCCTCGCCGTGGCGTGAAGAACCCCGGCCTCCGTCAGGCCTCTTGCACGCGCTGTTCGTGTTCGTAGAACTCCTTGATTACTGGGACTGGGTCGCGGGAAGTGCCGCGGAACCACGCGTAGTCGAACGAGCACGACGGGACCGCGAGGTCATCGCGGGCAGGTTGAGCGAGGGCTTCTCCACTCTTGCGACCACGAGGCTCACACCTGAGGGACGGAGGCTCAGCCAGTGGCTCGAAAGCAGGTTCGAAAGCGCACGCTGAGGGCTAAGGCGCCGCATCACCGAAGGCCCTCCAAACGGACATCTCGTGTTTCGCGGGAGATCGATCTGCCAAGCGGCTCGTTACCCGATGACCTCACGGAAAGACGAGTCCAGCTGTTCGACCTCTTCT
>WBZL01004131.1_pt1 | contig 12791 bp, 13 predicted proteins | sample 5204291 | NCBI WGS metagenome assembly WBZL01 (sample SAMN12344345, study PRJNA552823) | activated sludge metagenome | biome: Activated sludge suspended growth; feature: Nitrification reactor; material: Wastewater; isolation source: activated sludge from nitrification reactor of wastewater...
AAATCCTGAGCTTTCTGCATGTCGGTGTCTCCTGGGGGGTGCGCGGCCCGCCGCGCGTTTCTTGATGGAGAGTACATACATGCTGCAGTGCAGAAATTCAAGCCCTCTTGCTGCAGTGCAGAAAATTTCTTCGCTGAATTATTTCCGCTCAGGCCCCGGGTGTCTCGACGACGTAGGTTCCCGGGGCGGGCGACAGCGCGGGATGCGCCGCGTCGCCCGGCACGCGCGCGGGAACGAGCTTGCCCGAGCGTTTCTCAAGCCAGCCCACCCATGCCGGCCACCAGCTCCCCCGGTGGTGCTCGGCCGTGGCCTTCCAGGCCTCGTCGTCCGCTTCCATCGCGCCGGCGTTGGTGTAGTAGCCGTACTTGCCCTTCGCCGGCGGATTGACGATGCCGGCTATGTGCCCGGATTCGGCAAGGATAAAGGTCTTGTCCGTCGCGCCGAATGCACGGATGCCGGCATAGGACGCCCGCCACGGCGCGATGTGGTCGGTTTCGCAGGCAATGGCACACACCGGCACGCGGACATCCTGGATGGAGACCGATTCGCCGCAGATATCGAAGGTTCCCGCGGCGAAGCGGTTGGCCTGGCAGAGGCCGCGCAGATACTCCATCGCCATCCGCGCCGGCAGGTTGGTGCCGTCGCCGTTCCAGTAGAGAAGATCGAAGGCGGGCGGCCGCTCACCCATCATGTAGCTCTTGATTGCCGGGCCGTAGATGAGGTCGTTCGAGCGCAGGAACGAGAAGGTCCGCCCCATGAAGAACTTGTCCAGATAGCCCTTCTTCGCCACCTCGCGTTCGATCCCGTCGACGAAATCGTCGTTCAGGAAGACGCCGATCTCGCCGGGGTCGGCGAAATCGGTGAGCGTGGTGAAGAAGGTCGCGGACCCGACCGCCCGGTCGCCCCGCTTCGCCATCAGCGCGAGCGTCAGCGCCAGCGTGGTTCCCGCGATGCAGTAACCCACGGCGTTGATCCGGTCCTGGCCGGTGATCGCCTTCACCTCGCGGATCGCGGTCAGGTAGCCCTCCTCCACATACTCGTCCATGCCGACACCGGCATAGGCCGCATCCGGGTTCTTCCAGCTCACGACAAAGAGCGTGTAGCCCTGGTCGATCACCCACTTGATCAGGCTGTTCGCAGGCTTGAGATCGAGGATGTAGAACTTGTTGATCCAGGGCGGAAAGATCAGAAGCGGCCGCTCGCGCACCGTCTCGGTCGTCGCCTTGTACTGGATGAGTTCCAGCATCCGATTGCGAAAGACGACCGATCCTTCGGTGGTGCCGATGTTCTCGCCCACCGTGAAGGCGTCGCGGTCGGCGAGCGTCACCAGAAGCTCGCCGCGATGAAGCTCGATGTCGCGCACGAGGTTCTCGAGCCCCCTGACGAGGCTCTCGCCCTCGGTCTCAAGCGCACGTTCCAGCGCGTCGGGATTGGTGGCGAGGAAGTTCGTCGGCGCCATCATGTCGATGATCTGGCGGGTGAAGAACTCGATCCGCCGCCGTTCGAGCGGCGTCACGTCCTGAAGCTCTGCCACCGCGCTTTCCAGCGCCTCGACGTTGAAGAGATACTGCTGCTTGAGGAAGTTGAAGTACGGGTGCGTATTCCAGAGCGGGTTCGCGAAGCGGCGGTCCTTCGGGCTCTCGTCGGCAGGCGGCTGAAGCTTGCCCTGAGCCAGCGCATGCTGCGCCTCGACATAGTGCCTGAGCGCTTTTCCCCAGTAGCTGACCTGCTGCTCGATCAGCTTGCCGGGGTTCTCGAGCATCTGCGTCCAGTAGGCCGCCGCAGCCTTGGCGAAGAACTCGGGACCGGGCGCCTCCACCTCCGGGTTCGGGGCGCCCCTGTGCGAAAGCGCCTGTACCAGACGCTGCGTCAATTCCTCGATCCGGGCGATATTGGCGTTCAGCTTGTCGATGTTCGCGGGCGGCTCTTCAGGGCTTTCCGGCCCGCTCGCAACATCTGTTGTCATACTTACAATTCCCCCGTAACATTGTTGCGGTGCAGCATTCACAGGATACCGCCGCCCGGGTCCCGTGCAAAGTGTGGAATGGAGACCGGTCGATTGAGGGGTTCGGGAAACGCGATGAAGGGCATGGCCACTTACGACCTCATGGAGACCGTGCGGAACACGAACGAATGGCTCGGCGCCTCGGCCCGTGCCTTCGCCTCCTACCCGGTCTGGGGTCTCGTGCCGCATCCGATGTTCAAGGTCATGTCGGCCTGGGGCCGCATCACCGAACGCAGCTTCGCGCGCATGGTGATCAAGCCCGACTGGGGGATCCGCACCATCGTCGGCTCGGATGACCGCGACCATCTGGTCGAGGTGGAGACCGTCATCTCGCGCCCCTTCGGCGACCTCATCCACTTCCGCGTTCTCGGGCGCGAGCCGATGCCGCGCCGGGTGCTGCTCGTCGCGCCGATGTCGGGCCACTATTCCACGCTCGTCCGTTCCACCGTCGTCAGCCTGCTGCCCGACTGCGACGTCTACGTGACGGACTGGGTGAACGCGCGCGACATTCCCGTGTCGGCCGGCAAGTTCGACATCGAGGACTACACGCTCTACCTCGTCGATTTCATGCGGGCCCTCGGCCCGGAAACCAATGTCGTCGCCGTCTGCCAGCCGGTGCCCCTGACGCTCGCAGCCACCGCGTATCTGGCCGAGGAGGACCCCGAGGCACAGCCGCGGACGCTCACGCTCATCGGCGGTCCGGTCGATCCCGACGCGGCGCCGACCGAAGTCACTGACTTCGGCCGCCGCCTGACGATGGGCCAGATCGAGCACCTCGCCATCCAGCGCGTTGGCTTCAAGTATGCCGGCGCCGGGCGGCTCGTCTATCCGGGGCTTCTCCAGCTCGCCTCCTTCATCTCGATGAACCTCGATCGCCACGCCCAGGCCTTCTCCGACCAGATCGTCCGGGCGGCGAATGGCGAGGCCTCCGAACGCGACGCGCACAACCGCTTCTACGACGAGTATCTCTCGGTCATGGACATGACCGCGGAATTCTACCTTTCCACCGTCGAACGCATCTTCAAGAACCGCGAGATCGCCACCAACAGCTTCGAGGTCGCCGGCAAGCGCGTCGACTTCGGCAAGATCACCGATGTCGCCGTGAAGGTCGTCGAAGGCGAGGAGGACGACATCTCCGCGCCCGGCCAGTGCCTCGCGGCGCTCAGGCTCTGCACCGGCCTGCCCGAGGCGAAGAAGGCCAAGCATCTCGAACCGGGCGCCGGCCACTACGGCATCTTCGCCGGCAAGTCCTGGCGCAAGAACATCCGGCCGCTGGTGCTCAACTTCATCGACGCTAACGCCGGGACCGCGCGCCCCGCCCGCGCCGGGTCCAGCAAGACGCCGCTGCGCGCGGTCTGAGCCGTCTCAACCCCCGCGAGGCAGGTTCCTGGCCCAGCGAAGGATCTCCTCCGTCACGGGGGCGGTCATCGAGGGGCTGAGCACGTCGCCCGCGATCACGTGGGACAAGGGGTCATCGCCTGCCCCGACCACGAGGGGCCGCAGCGTCACCGGCCCGCCCCACCGCGCGGCGACACGCGCCGTGGCCTTGGGCGAGACCACGCGGTCCGCCTCGGCAAGGAGGAAGAGCGCGGGCAGCGTCACGGTAGCGTAGTCCTGCCCCGCCGCATGTTTCGCCACCGCGGCCAGCGGCAGCAGCGCCTCGGTCGGGTAGCAGGCCGTCCAGTAGCGCGCATGGGCCGCGCTCCCCGTCGTAAAGCAGCGCTCCCGTCCCGCGACCGCCGCCACCCAGCCCCTTGCGAAGGGCCAGGTCAGAAGTGCCGCCGCCGGGCTCCGGATGCCGAAGTTCGGCGAGACGAAGACGACGGCGTCCATCCGCGCCGCAAGGTCCCGCTGCACCGCCGCCTCGGCGGCGAGCGTCCCGCCGGTGGAGCTCGCGATCACCAGGACCCTTGCGCCGATCCTCTTGCCGATGGCCAGCGCCTCGGCCACGTCGATCATCCAGTCGTTCACGCTCGGCCCGGCGAAGCGCGCGGGCCCGACGCCATGGCCTGCGAACCGCGTGTAGTAGAGATTTGCCCCCAGCGCTGCGGCGACGCGATCCGGCACCGGCCTGATCTCCTCGGCTGTGGCGGAAAATCCGTGCAGATAGACCACCGCCCAGTCGGTCTGCGCCCCCGGCTCCCCCGCCCAGACGATGCGCTTCTCTGCCCCCGGCACGATTCCGCCCACGGTGGCCTCGCGCGTCGCCAGATAGGCGTCGAGATCGGCCGGCAGCCGCGCGGCGTCGAAATCGGGCTCGAGGTCGAGCGGTTCGCGCGGTCCGACCGCGAAGACGAGCGCGACGGCGATGCCGAGGAGGAGTACAATCCCGCCGAATATCCGCCCGCGCCTAGGCATCGCCCGGGCACCGCTGAAGAACCTCGCCCACCGAAGCCTCGATCAGCCGCAGGCAATCCGGCGTCGAGAACCGGTGATCGGCCCCCCGGACCAGAGTCAGACGGATGTCGGGCCCCTCGGCATGGTGGAGCAGCCGCAGCGCCACTTCGACGGTCACATCCGTGTCGCCGGTGCCCTGCAGCATCCTGACCGGCATCGGCAGCGGCAGGGGCGACCGCAGCACAAGGCGCTGCCGCCCCTCCTCGATCAGCCGGCGGGTGATGATGTAGGGCTCATCGGCGTAGTCCGAGGGCTGCGCCACATGCCCGTTTTCCATCAGCGCCCACCGCTCTTCCGCCGTGAACCCGATCCACATGTCTTCGGTGAAATCCGGCGCGGCCGCCACCGTCACCAGCCCCGCGACCTTCGCCGGATGGTCCCGCGCCAGAAGCAGCGCGATCCAGCCCCCCATCGACGAGCCGACCAGAACCTGCGGCCCGTCGGTGAGCGCCATGACCGCCGCCCGCGCATCCTCCAGCCAGGCGCCGATCGAACCGTCGAGGAAGTCGCCCGAGGACGATCCGTGGCCGGAATAATCGAAGCGCAGGAAGGCCCGCCCCTCGGCTCGTGCCCAGTGCTCCAGCGCCAGCGCCTTCGTCCCCTCCTTGTCCGACCGGAAGCCGCCGAGGAACACGACGCCCGGCCCCTTGCCTTGGGTCCGGTCATGGGCGATCCGCCGTCCCTGCGGCGTCTCGAGATAGTCGCTCATGCCGCTCCCCCCTTTTCGCTGTGGCACAAATACTCCCGGGGGTCCGGGGGTGGAACCCCCGGCTTGCCCGTTGACTTCCCCCGGCCATTCCCCGATATGAAAAACCCGACATACCCGCAACCGGGCGTTCCGTAGGCGCCAAACCGACGAGGAGCATGGCCGATGAGCCAGATTTCCCTGACATTCCCCGATGGCAACAAGCGTGACTACGCCAGGGGCGTGACCCCCGCCGAGGTCGCGCAATCCATCGCCCCCTCGCTTGGCAAGGCCGCGATCTCGGCCTCCGTCGACGGCAGGCACTGGGACCTCCAGTGGCCGATCGAGGCGGACGCCGCCATCGCCATCCATACGATGAAGGACGACGCGCAGGCGCTCGAACTCATCCGCCACGACTTCGCCCATGTCATGGCCCGCGCCGTCCAGAAGCTCTGGCCCGAGGTCAAGGTCACAATCGGCCCGGTGGTGGAAAACGGCTGGTACTACGACTTCGACCGCGACGAGCCCTTCACGCCCGAAGACCTCGGGCTGATCGAGAAGGAGATGAAGGCGATCATCAACGAGCGCGATCCGGTCCGCACCGAGGTCTGGGACCGCGCCCGTGCCATCGACCACTATGTCCGGAAGAACGAACCCTTCAAGGTCGAACTGATCGAGGCGATCCCCGGCGACGAGCCGCTGCGCATGTATTGGCACGGCCACTGGCAGGATCTCTGCCGGGGCCCGCACCTCCAGCACACCGGCCAGCTTCCGGCGGATGCCTTCAAGCTGATGTCGGTCGCCGGCGCCTACTGGCGGGGCGATCACCGCAACAAGCAGTTGCAGCGCATCTACGGCGTCGCCTTCAAGAACCGCGATGACCTCAAGGCCTATCTGACGATGCTGGAAGAGGCGGCGAAGCGGGACCACCGCAAGCTCGGCCGCGAGATGGAGCTGTTCCACCTTCAGGAAGAAGCGCCGGGCATGGTCTTCTGGCACCCGAACGGCTGGACGATCTACCGCGCGCTCGAGGATTACATGCGCCGCCGGTTGCGGAAAGCGGGCTACAAGGAAATCAGGACCCCGCAGGTCGTGGACCGCATCCTGTGGGAAAAGTCGGGCCACTGGGAGGCCTACCGCGAGAACATGTTCATCGTCGAGGTGGATGAGGAAGGGGCGAAGGAAAAGCGGATCAACGCGCTGAAGCCGATGAACTGCCCCTGCCATGTGCAGGTCTACAACCAGGGGCTCAAGTCCTACCGCGACCTGCCGCTTCGGCTGGCCGAGTTCGGCTCGTGCCACCGCTACGAAAGCTCCGGCTCCATGCACGGGCTGATGCGCGTGCGCGGCTTCACCCAGGATGATGCCCACATCTTCTGCACCGAGGACCAGATCGAGCAGGAATGCGCCGATTTCATCGGGCTTCTGTCGTCGATCTACCGCGATCTCGGCTTCGCCAAGTTCGACGTGAAGCTCTCGACCCGGCCCGAGGTGCGGGTAGGCTCGGATGCGGTCTGGGACAAGGCCGAGGCCGCTCTGGAGAACGCGGTCCGCAAGGTCACCAACGATTTCGAGATCGACCCCGGCGAAGGCGCCTTCTACGGGCCGAAGCTCGACTTCAAGCTCACCGATGCGATCGGGCGGGAATGGCAGTGCGGCACCTTCCAGGCCGACTTCAACCTGCCCGTCCGGCTCGGCGCCGAATATGTCGGCGAGGACGGCGCCAAGCATCGTCCGGTGATGCTGCACCGCGCCATCCTCGGGAGTTTCGAACGGTTCATCGGCATCCTGATCGAGAACTATGCCGGCCGGATGCCCTTCTGGCTTGCGCCGCGGCAGATCGTCGTCGCCTCGATCGTCTCGGATGCCGACGACTACGTGGCCGAGGTCGTGGCGAGGCTGACCGCCGCTGAGCTTCGGGCGGAGGCCGACACGCGGAACGAGAAGATCAACTACAAGGTCCGCGAACACTCGGTCGGAAAAGTCCCCGTGATCCTCGCCATCGGCATGAAGGAGGTCGAGGAGCGGAGTGTTTCAATCCGCCGCCTCGGTGAAACGCGGACCGAAACCCGGGCGCTGGCGGATGCAGTCGCAGCATTCGCTGCCGAGGCCGCGCCGCCGGACCTCCGCTAGCCTTTTATCATGGGTTTTCGGCCGTCGCCGCGCCGCAGCGCCCGCGCGAGCTTGCCTGCGTTCAGACGGGCGCTGCGGCATGCAGGGGTTCACGGCCGCGTGGGCCACAGGTTCGTGAGTGGATCGTGACGCACCCTGCCCGCTAGCTTGGCTCCGTCGAACCAACGACGATCGAAACCAAGCAAGGGAACCAGTCATGTCGCATTCCATGAAGACGCTCGCGGTCGCAACCTCGCTCGCCACCGCGCTCGCGGCGCATCTCGCGGTGCCGGCCGCCGCCCAGGAAGCCAAGGATAAGTGCTTCGGCGTGGCGCTCGCCGGCCAGAACGACTGCGCCGCCGGCCCCGGCACGACCTGCGCCGGCACCTCCAAGGTGGACTATCAGGGCAATTCCTGGAAACTCGTGCCCGCCGGCACCTGCACCACGATGGAACTGCCGGACGGCCGGATGGGCTCGCTCGAGGCGCTCGACCGCGACCTGCCGCAGGGCTGATCCGCCACGCGGCCTTCCCGGCCCCACCGGGGAGGCCCCAAGGCCTAAAAGGGGGACGAGATGTTCGACCGGACCGCGATGAACGGACTGCCCCCCTACCCGGGTGTCGGCTACAAGCCGCAGCATTTTTCGAACATCCTCGCCGAGACTTTCCCGGTCGGCTGGTTGGAAATCCATGCAGAAAACTACATGGGAGCCGGCGGCCGGCCGATCGCGCAACTTCGTGCCCTGGCGGAACGCTTCCCGCTCTCGGTGCACGGTGTCGGCCTCTCCATCGGCGGCGAAGGTCCGCTGGACCGCGACCATCTCGGCCGGCTCCGCCATCTCTGCGGCTGGCTGAAGCCGGCGAGCTTTTCGGAACACCTCGCCTGGTCCACGCACGATGCGGCCTTCCTGAACGACCTCCTGCCCCTGCCCTATACCGAGGCGACGCTGGCGCGCGTCGCCGAACATATCGACGAGGTGCAGGAGGCACTCGGCCGCAGGATGCTCCTGGAAAACCCCTCGGTCTATCTCGACTTCGCCGAAACCAGCATCGCCGAGATCGACTTCCTGACCGAGGTTGCGGCGCGCACGGGCTGCGGGCTTCTGCTCGACGTCAACAACGTCTTCGTCTCCTGCACAAACCGCCGGACGGACCCTTGCGACTATATCGAGCGTTTCCCCCATGACCTCGTCGGCGAAATCCACCTCGGCGGCCATGACGAAGACAGGGACGACACGGGCGCCGCCCTTCTCATCGACGCGCATGGCTCGGAAGTGACCGATCCGGTCTGGCAGCTCTACGCGCAGACAATTCGCAAGGCGGGACCCCGACCGACGCTCATCGAATGGGACAACGACGTGCCCGACTGGCCCGTCCTTGCCGCCGAGGCCACCCGCGCCGCCCGCATCCTCGACCGGGTGACGGCATGAGTCAGGCAGAGTTCCGTGCCGCCCTCCTCGACCCCGCCCGGCTGGCGCCCCCGGGCCTGACCGCCCCCGATGGCCGCCCCGCCGGGCGCCGCTTCGACGTCTACCGCAACAACGTCACCGTCTCGCTCACCGAGGCGCTGAGGCAGGCCTTTCCGGCCTTGCGCAAGCTCGTGGGCGAGGACTTCTTCGCCGCCATGGCGCGCGAGCATCTGCGCGCCCATCCGCCCGCCTCGCCGGTCCTGATGTTCTACGGCGGAGCGATGCCGGCCTTCCTCGAAACCTTTCCTCCCGTCGCCCATCTGCCCTACCTCGCGGATGTCGCCCGACTGGAACTGGCGCTGCGCGAAAGCTACCACGCCGCCGACGCCGACGCGGTGGCGCCCGGGACACTCCAGTCGCTTGCGCCGGAGCGGTTCCTCGCCGCCCGGCTTACCCTCGCGCCGACCCTCCGCCTCCTCAGGTCGCGCTGGCCGGTCCATGCGATCTGGTCCGCCAACATGCGCGGCACCGCCGTGCCGACGTCGGTCGAGGCGCAGGACGTGCTGATCCTTCGCCCGGAGTTCGACCCCGAGCCCGTGGTCCTTCCCGCGGGCGCCGCGCCATTCGTCGCGGCCCTTCGCGCCGGCAGGACCGTCGCCGAGGCGCTCGACGCCGCCCCCGCCTTCGACCTCACCGCTACACTCGGCCTCCTGATCGGCGGCAACGCAATCACGGGCCTCTCGACCGGAGACTGACGATCATGCTCGCGCTCTACGACCGCCTTGCCGGCGGGTTGTCCCGATTGGCGCCCGCGCTCGTGCCCAGCCTCGCCCGGGCGACCTTCGCCGCGGTGCTCCTCGTATATTTCTGGTCCTCGGCGGCGACGAAGCTCGGCCCCGGCCCCCTCGGCTTCCTGATGCCCTCCGACGGCGCCTACGTGCAGATCTTCCCAAGGGCGATGGAGGCCGCCGGCTACGATTCCTCGCAGCTCGGCCTCTTTCACTGGGCCGTTGCGACGGCCGGCACGATGGCCGAACTGTTTCTGCCGCTCCTTATCGTTGTCGGGCTCTTCACGCGCCTCGCCGCGCTCGGCATGATCGGCTTCGTCTTCGTCCAGAGCCTCACCGATGTTCTCGGCCACGGCGTCGCCGGCGACGACCTCGGTCGCTGGTTCGACGCGGCGTCCGGTGCGCTCGTTCTCGACCAGCGCACGCTATGGGCCTTCCTCCTCCTGGCGCTCGCCCTCCACGGCGCGGGGCCGGTTTCGCTCGACCGGGTCCTTACCCGGAAGCGCCATGCACCGTTTCCGCAAAATCCTTGATTTTTGCCTGAAATCCCGCATCATTTCGCCGGCGTGAACGCAGACTTTCCTACCGCTCCCTTCCTCGGGGCAGCCGGAAGAACCGAAAGACCTGGCTGCACGGCCCCAGGCAATGTCGCCTCGGGGAGACCTAATAGGGAGTAGACGGATGGCCACGGGCACCGTGAAATGGTTCAACACGACGAAGGGCTATGGTTTCATCGCGCCCGATGATGGCGGCAAGGATGTGTTCGTGCACATCTCCGCAGTCGAACGGGCGGGGCTGAAGACGCTCTCGGACAACCAGAAGGTTGCCTACGAGATGCAGTCCGGCCGGGACGGCCGTGCATCGGCGTCCGACCTCAAGCTCCTCTGAGCATCGCGGATCTCGATCATTCCGCCCCGCCCGGCCGACCGGGCGGGGCTTTTCATTTCAGCAACGCCGCCTGCGTGGCCGACCCCCAGCCGATATGCAGCGCACCACCATCCGCGCGGATCACGGGCCGTTTCATCTGCGTCGGATGGGCGGCAAGCAGGACGGTGGCCGCCCCCGACCGCGCTTCTGCGTCGAGACCCCGCCAGGTCGCCGAGGAGCGGTTGAGGATCGCGTCCCCGAAAGCGGCAACGAATTCGTCCCGCTCGCCGGGGGCAAGCGGCTCGGCGCGAATGTCTCGGAAGCTGACCTCATGCCCCGCCGCCGTCAGCGCCGCGCGGGCCTTGCGGCAGGTGTCGCAGTTCGTGATTCCATAGACGATCATGCCGGTCTTCCCCAGGATGCGGTCCCCTTGGTAGCGCTCCCCGCCGGGGCTCAGCAACCTCGGCGGAATCCCGCCGCGGCGGGTGCCTTATTTCGGCCACATAGGCGGGAATCCGTCCATCGTCGGCAAGAATCCGAGATGAACCCGCGACGGACGTTCGGGCTTCCTTGACCCCGCCGGTGTTGCGATTTAGCACCATGTCATTGCTTTCGAGTTCTCCCTCCGGGGATCCTTACCCACAACGAATCATGGCCGCGCGCCCCGCCCTCACGGTGCGCGCAAGGGGGGCATATGACCGTGAACGAGGAACTGGTCGACCGGTTGTCGACCGAGGTCGGACGCCGGCTGAGCGACAAGGCACGGGCCGGCCGGCGGCGTGCGCTGGCGCGGATTTCACGCTGCTGCGTCACCGTGACGGACGACGGAAGGACCACGCGCGAGGTCTGGTTCGACCAGACGCCGACGCTGGGCCAGCTCGTCGCGCGGCTCGGGCCGGAGTGCTACGTCGTGTCCATCGCGATGAAGCGCCGGCCGCTGCGCGAACGCATCCGGCTCGCACTCGCCGCCGAATGAGGCACGGGCAGTTGCCCTACTCCGGCCATGATCGGCGCTGGAACTCAGGACAATGACTGGGCTGGCGGGGCATTGTCCCGCAGGCCCACCGCGCGAGCGGCTTCTTCCACCACAAACTTGCCACAATTCGCCCCGAGCGGGACTGTTGCAACAGGCGCCTCCGGGGCGCTCGTGATTCGGTGTCTGCGAGGTTTGGCCATGGTCGGGGCGACGGATTTCATCGGACTCGTGCGCGCCCGTGCCGGAACGGCAACAGAGCGCCAGAAGACGACCGCCTGGCCGGCCGCGGGACGGATCGCCGTTCTTGTCACCCGTGACGGCACCCGCTCCGAAGAATTGCTGTTCGAGCGTCCGCCGACGCTTGCCGACCTCATCGCCCGCGCGGGCGAGGGCGCCTATCTGCTCGGCATCGGCGTGACGGAGACACTTCAGCACGCCGCGGAATAGGCCGAGGCCCGGACCGGAGGCCGACAAAGATCGGCTCGCGGTCGCACGGCGGACGGACAGCCGAGGGGTCGTCCCGACTGGACGAGAAAGAACAGTTAAGCGCTGACAAGGCGGGGCGCCTGCCGCCGCGCATCCCGGCCGGGGCAGCACGTTTCGGCTCCCGCGCTCAACCGAAGAGGAAATCCCCCGCGTCGATCAGCGCCGCGTCCACGCCCTCGAGGACCACCGCGACATTTGCGAACCGAACGAGCGTGTCGAGGCCCTGGTCGATGACCGTCATCGCCGAGAAACCCGCCGCTCCGGCGGCAATGCGGATGAGGTCGAGGCCATCCTCGAAGTCGAGAAGCCGGTCGCTGCCATCGCCGGTGGCGAAGATGAACTGTTCGGCCCCGTCGCCGCCGGTCAGACAATCCGCTCCGGTTCCGCCGCGGATCAGGTCGGTGCCGTCGCTTCCTGTGAGCGTGTCGCGGCCGGCCCCACCGTCGAGCAGGTTGTCCTCTCCGCCAATGGCGGTCAGCGCATCGTTGCCCGCCCCGCCATGGAGTTCGCTGAAGCCCCCGCTGCCGGCGGCGGCGATGGCCGTCAGCACGTCGTTCCCGAAACCGCCGTCGAGAAGATTGTGCGCCGAGCCGCGGAAGGCGGGATCGCCGTAGTCGTCCTCCAGGTGATAGTAGTTGGCATCGGCGAAGGCCGTCAGGATGTCGTGCCCGGCACCGCCGATAAGCGTGTTCTCGATCACCGAGTAGGCGTCAAGATATGCGCCGGACGTGGCGCTGGCCGAGAGCATGTCATCGCCCGATCCGCCATCGAGGAAGTTGGTTGCGACGGCGCTGCATTCTGCCAGCGCCAGCATCGTGGCCGTCAGGCTGTCGTTGCCGCTGCCGCCGCTGAGTTGGGATGTCAGCGTGCTGGCGTAGTTCTCACCATCCAGCGAGGAGAAATTGTCGACGATGAGCGTGTCATGCCCCGCACCACCGACGAGCGTGTTGCGGCCCTCCGGCGCGCCGGAGTTCGAGTCGACATAGGTGCTCGCCCACAACACGTCGTTGCCCGCGCCCCCGTCGATGTGTTGCTCGCCAGTTGGCTGCCGTTCGAGAAGACCGTGG
>WBZL01004132.1_pt1 | contig 12785 bp, 9 predicted proteins | sample 5204291 | NCBI WGS metagenome assembly WBZL01 (sample SAMN12344345, study PRJNA552823) | activated sludge metagenome | biome: Activated sludge suspended growth; feature: Nitrification reactor; material: Wastewater; isolation source: activated sludge from nitrification reactor of wastewater treatment...
ACCGGAAGAACCTCCGGTATTGTAGCGCGTCAGTGGACCGTGACCATCTGCCTTGAGTCGGTCGACGTTGACGCGAATGTCGTGTTTGTTCAGCAATGGCAGGGCGGACAAGTCATCGATGCCGCGCACCGACCCCGGGTCAAAGCCGAGACGTTTGAACAAATCCCGGTAATAGGGAACGCGCAGCCCAATGTCCGCAAGGAAGTGGCGCAAACGACCCGTGCGATCGTCAGTCAGTCGATCCGCTGACCACCACTGGCTTTCCTCCAACCTCTTGCGCACAGCCACTGAATCGTGCCCTTTGAGACGCTCATGCAATGGAAAGAGGACATGTGAACACATGGCGGTATACAAGTTCACGAGCTTCTCCTCGCGGCAAGCCGACGACAAAAAGCGCCTGGCGGTTGCGTTCGCACCTGCAAACGGATGCCCCTCATCGTGGCCTGCACCTGCCTGGCCTTCGCTCCATCCAGGGAGGGCGCTTGTAAGCACCGCACCATTTCCCGCACCCTGGCGGGTTGGTCAAGCCATCGTACTCGCAAACCAAGCAAACCAAGGACTCCCCGCTCAACCATGTCCGCCATCCTGTTCTTCAGTACTCTACCACCGACCGGCCGCTGACCTGCGGCCGCTGTCAGTGACTTAGGCCCGGCTTGCGCAGCGTGACCATGATCCAGCCCCGCAGGAAACGCAGACTCTCGAAACGACTGATCAATTTCTCGTAGCAGGTGCCCAGGAAGAACAGCGCGCCATTGAACATCAAGTAGTTGGGGTATTGGCTAAGGTACTCGAAGTTCTCTACGGTGAACCCCGCCGAAGTCGCCAGATGTTCCACGTCGGTACGTGTGTTGGTCCGATAGGCGGTCGGAAAAGTGTCCTCCTCTGCCCTGCCTTCGACCTGCCTGACGATCCTGCTGTGGAAGCGATTGGGAACCAGACGCGCAACCAGAGTACCGTAATCCCACATGTTGGCGGTCAGGAACACCACCGCGCCTCCTGGACGCAAGACGCGCGAGAACTCCTTGTACACCGCCGCGGGTTCTGTCAAATGTTCGAAAACGCTGCGTGACATGATGAGGTCCACACTGGCGTCGGGCAAGGGCATGTTCGACAGGTCCGCATGATAGGTCTCGATTCCAGGAGGAACGTCGCTAAAGCTGACCAACTCGATCCCGATCAGACGGCGGACGCGTCCAAGATACTTTCTCAGAACCGGGACGGTACGCCCACAACCTGCGTCGAGCAGGACGGCATCCGGAGTCAGTAGTTGCGTGACCTGCTCTTCGTACAAACGATAGGGATGAGGGCTATTGGCGTAGCATTTCCGCAGCAGCGCTTCGGAAAGAGCAGTCATGGCAAATCTCCATTGGTAGGGATCACAGGGATCAACTTACGCTTCGCTGCACCGACCCGCCGGTAAGCGTCCAGCCACTGCCCTCGCACTTGTGGCCAGGAGTACCTTCTGGCTTGTGCCAGACCCGCCTGTTTGAGCGCCATGGCCAGGCCAGCATCCTGCAGGACACGCAGAACTTCTCGCGACATCGCCTCGTGGTCGGCGATCGGCACCAGCAAACCGCTGACTCCTTGCTCGACCAGGTCGGGGATTCCACCCGCAGACGTGCTGACCACCGGCACACCGCTGGCGAAAGCTTCGAGAATCGAGATCGGCATGTTGTCGACGGTGCTCGGATTGAGCAGGCAATCCGCTGAAGCGTACAGCGCTGGAATGTCGGCGTTGTCGATGCGACCAGCGAAGCATACGCTGTCCTGCAGGCCAAGTTCAACAGTCAGTTGCTGCAGGCATCCAAGCTCCGGCCCGCTGCCGGCGACAGTCAAGCGGGCGCCCGGAAATGAGGGCTTGACCCGCGCAAAAGCTCGCATCGCGGTTGGAATATCGTAGATCGCTTCGAGGTTGCGGGTGACCACCAGATGTGGCGCGTCGCCAAAACATCGTGGCGGGCTCGGCATGAAGCGGGAAAGATCGACGATATTCGGAATGACTTCGGCAGTCAGCCCGTAGCGCGCAAAGACCCGCTGCAGAAACGCCGAAGGGGTGACTCTCAACGCTGCTCCGGCGAGCATGCGGAGTACGTTTCGCGGCGCTCCCGCAAAGAAAGTATCGGCATTCCCTCCCCGGTAGTTGATGATCACCGGCGTGCCGCGCAGACGAGCGATGACCATCGCCGGAGCGGCAAGCAGATGCCAGGCCCAGCCTGAGTTGGCAAGCACATGCAGCACGCTCGCGCGCCCAGTCGCCTGCCAAAGCTCCAGTAGATACGGCAGCAGACGAAAACCGGCGCGCAGCACCGGCAAATGACCCACCCAGGCCGGTCGATAAGGCGCGTTGGTGCGCACCAGTTCGACGTCGAAGCCATCAGTCCGCAGCAAGCGGACGAGTTGTTCGCATTGATTCGCCATGCCGCCGGACGGTGGCGGTAAGGGTCCAACGACACAGATCCGCGCCAAGAACTCGCCGTTCATCGGATGCTTTGCTGTGCTTGCCATCGCCGCCCCTTCTCGGTTCGTCGCGACGATTTTCGTCTGGCCAGGTACCAACCAGCGAGAGAAGTCAGCAGTCCCAGCAGAGCAACGATCACAAGTACGCCGACCGACAAGAGATGTAACCGAACGCGGTGAATGGCTTCCACTTGCCGCTGGTTGGCAGGTTCCTCGAGAATCCGGATTCTCGGATAGACACCCTCGGCAATCGCGCCAAGCTGTTCGAGCGGATGCGAGAAAGGTCCAAAGACGCGAACCAGGGGTGATCGGTCATACGAGAAGACGTTGTTGCCCCACACCATATACCACTCCGGCAGGCCGCGACGGTAGTAATCCCACATCTTCGCTTCGATTGCCGATCCTGGCCGCACCCCCGGATGCAATGGCACGAGACGAAGCGACGTCGGATCTTCCAGCATCGCTCGACGGACCTCGAGCGCCGCCAACGGGATGTCCTCGGGGCCGACAAAATAGTAGTTGTCGAAGATATCGACGAGTTGCCAGCGCCCAAGTTGCCGATTCCAGATCTCGGGCCAGATATGTCCGTGGCCGCCGAAGCCGTCAAAGGAGAATGCCCAGGCGCGTACCGGAATGCCGGCGGCTATCGCTAGTCCGGAAAAGACCTGTGAGAAATCGCCGCAATAACCCTGCCCTTCGTCGACAATTTTCCGATAGGTATCGTACAGATTGGACTGGATCGCGCCGCCCTGCAATGCCCGGCTTGAGCCGAGCAGATGGCGGCTGATGGCGACCGCCCGCTCCCAGTCCGACGACATTGCCGCGAGTCCGAGACGGTTGACCACGTCGACAAATAGCGGATCGGGAGCAGCCTGCTCGAGAAGAAAGTCGGCTGGCACCTCCGCCGGTGTCCAGTTGAAACCGGCGTTACCGCCAGTAGCCAGAACAAGAGCGTGCCGCATACGAACGACCTCGGTCGAACTCGTCAGGTACGGCGCCAAGGACAGCAGCGCACCGATCAGGACGATCAGACTGGTCCAGACCCCCAGACGCCAGCGCCGGGCGGAGTCCGACACGCGGTCTGCTCCTACCAGCACAATCCAACCACCTTGGCCGCAATCGCCGGACGATTCGGCAAACGGACCAGATCGAGCAGTACCTGTCCGGGAATGCACGATCTGGCCAGGGTGTCCGCGATCGCCTGCCCGGAGAGCCCGATCACCAGCACTTCCGACTCGCGGATGACCTCCTCGAGATCCGGCCGCATCATCTGCCCGATGTGCGGCAGATGCGTCTCGATAAAGCTGCGGTTGGCTCCGAGCAGGCGTGCCAGATGAACCTCCGGGTCATAAATGGCCAGTTGCATCCCCTTGCCGATGAGTTGTTCGGCCAGCGTCACCAACGGGCTCTCTCGCAGGTCGTCAGTACCGGTCTTGAACGACAGTCCGACAAACCCGATCTTGCGCTTGCCGAGGGCAAGCAGTTTGCGCAGCGCCAGGTCCAGATGATTCCGGTTCGACTGCATGATGCCACCGAGCATCGGGATGTCCACGTCGTGGATCTTGGCCAGGTAGGTCGTCGCGCGCAGATCCTTCGGCAGACACGATCCGCCAAAGGCATAGCCGGGCTTGAGATACGCCGTCGAGATGTTGAGCTGCGTGTCCTGACAGACCAGATCCATCACCTCGAAGGCATCGACGCCGAGGGCTTCGCAAAGACGTGCCGTTTCATTGGCGAAGGTGATCTTGAGCGCATGAAAGTTGTTGCAGCAATATTTCATCATCTCGGCCGAGCGCACCGAGGTTTCGATGAAGCGGCACGGCAAATTGCCAAACAGTGCGCGCAGACGTTCGACCGGATAGGCATGGTTGGCACCGACGACGGTGAACGGCGGCTTGTCGTAATCGCGAATCGACGATCCTTCGCGCAGAAACTCCGGCTGAAAGCAGAGGAAGAAGCCCTCGCCATCCTTTTTGCCGGATTTTTCTTCGATGATCGGCCGCAGCACGTCCTCAACGGTACCGGGCACCAGCGTCGAACGAAAGACGACGATGTGCGGCTCACGCTTGCCAGCGAGCGCACAGCCCATCTCTGCTGCCAGACGCAGGATTGCCCCCTGATCCTGACTGCCGTTGGAGGCGGACGGCGTGCCAACACAAACCAGGGAAACCTCACTGTCGAGCACTGCCTGCTGCGCATCGGTGGTGACGGTGACGCGGCCACTGGCTGCGGCAAGGGCCATCAGGTCGACCATTCCCTCCTCGACCACCGGTGTCTTGCCAGCCATGATCAGTTCCAGTTTGGTCGCATCGATATCGACACCGATCACCTCGTGACCATCACGCGAAAGACACGCCAGCGAGACAGCACCGACATAGCCCAAACCGAAAATGCTAATTTTCATGCGAGTTTCCTTTTGCTTTGCGAGAAGTTCCTGATGCAGCGATCAATGATCTGGTCCAGTCTTGCCATCGAATTCGGCCAGGCATGGTTGTTGAGCATGCGCTGCCTTCCGGCCAGTGCCAGTCGCTGCCGTTCCGCCGGATCATCCAGGATCCGCAGAATCGCTGCAGAATATTCTTCTGTTGTATCAGCAACAAGGAAATGCTTCACGGACTCGGCGTCGACGCCTCCTGCGGCAACCCGACTGGTCACCACCGGCACACCCATGGCCATGGCCTCGAGAATCTTGTTCTGCGTACCGCGGGCAATGTTGAGTGGCGCCACCATCAGCGCCGAGTTGCGAATGTACGGGCGAACATCGGGCACCGAACCGGTGACCGTGACACCAGGCAGATCACCCAGCTTTTGCATCTCTGGCGAGGGATCGGCACCGACGATCAACAATTTGAGGTTCGGCCGAAACCGCCTGAGCAAAGGCCAGATCTGCTCGCAGAAGCGCGCCATGCATTCCTGATTCGGGTAGTAGTCCATCCGGCCAATGAAGCTGATGGTGTCCGCGTCATAAGGTTCGCTGGAAGGGCAGAAAAACTCGCTATCGACACCGTTCGGAAACCAGTCGGTCGCCACGCCGGTGCCATAGCCTTCGAGCGTCTCCCACTCGGCGTGTGTGGTCGCCGTACACAAGTCGAACAGTCTGGCCAGACGTTTTTCGGCCGCCAGCATTTTCATGCCTTCCAGCCGATAGCCGAGGGAAAGCGGAAAGGGTTTGTAGTTGGCATACTCGAGCCACTTCTGCGAATCCATGTCACCGAAGTCGAGGATCTTTGGCACGTCGCGAACCTGTTCGACGTACTGCGCGACCGATGAGCAATGGACAAAGATCAGGTCCCACTGCTGCGCGCTCAACAGTCGGCGCACGCACTGCCGCAGCGACGCCGAGAAGAAATAACCCATCGACGAAGGCTGCGGCACGGGCAGGCGGGCGACCATTCGCAGCGTCTGTACCGGATCGGAGACCTGTGCCATCTCGAAAGCGGCACAGTGCGGTGCGATCCCGCGGCCTTCCTCGGCTTCCTGCGGCGAGCGCACGAGCGAACAGACGGTTACCCGGTGGCCGCTGGCCGAGAGATGGCGGATCATGTTGAAGGGTCGAATCTTTCCGCCACGCTTGGGCGGGAATGGAAAACGGTGGCAGACATAAAGGATGTTCATGCGACGTAGCTTTTCAGTTCTTCGGCAACGTTGCCGGGGTCGCGATGGTCGAGATAGATCCGGCTCCAGATCTCGAGGTTCATCAGGGCCAGCAGGATGTCGGTGCCGTCCATGCGGTTGGCCGCGTGCGCTGCCACCAACTGGTCGACCGCCGATTGGCGGAACAGACCCCGTGCAGTCACCACCTCGGCCGCCAGCAATCGCTTCAGCAGGGGTGCCAGTTCGCGCTTCAGCCAGGCGCCCATCGGTGTGCCAAAACCGCGCTTCTTGCGGTTGAGGATGTCGTCGGGCAGCAAATCGGCCAGCGACGCCTTGAAGAGATGTTTGAGCCGGCCATCACGCATCTTGATCGATGCCGGCATGGCCGCCGCCAGTTCGACGAGTTGATGATCGAGCAGCGGTACCCGGCATTCGAGCGACACGGCCATGCTCATCTTGTCGGTGAGCAGTAGCAAATCATCAGGTAGTTGCGTTTCGGCATCGACCGCGAACATGCGGTTGAGCTCGTCCGCATGACCGGCCGCCGCAAAAGCACGCGCCAGCGAATCGGACGACGCCCCACCCGGCTCGATCAACAAAGCCGCGACGGCCTGCCGATCGAGCACCTGCAGGTAGCTGCGATAGCGTTCGTCGGCGGTCATTTCGGCCGATGCCAGGAAGCCCTTGGCCAGGCGCAGCGTATTGAGAAATCCGGAGTGCCGGTCGGCGGGCAAGCGCGCCGCTGCGAAACTGGCCGAACGCCGCAACCAATCGGGCAAGCGCCGATAACGCTGGGCGTAGTGCCCACCGAGGTAGCGGCGGTAGCCGCCGAACAGTTCATCGCCACCGACCCCGGACAAGATCACCTTGACATCCTGGCGAGCAAACTCCGAAACCAGGAAAGTGGTGATGAATGCCGTGTCCGACAAAGGCTCATCCATATGCCACAGCAGCTTCGGCAATAATGCGACGACGTCGGGACGAACGAGAATCTCGCGATGCTGCGTTGAAAACAGTTCGGCAACGCGACGCGCATAGGGCAATTCGTTATACAGTGCCTCGGCTTCGCCACCGGTAAAACCGATGGCATAGGTGCGTATCGGCTGTGGCGAGTGGCGGGCCATCAAACCGACGACTGCGCTCGAATCGACGCCCCCCGACAGAAAGGCGCCGATCGGGACATCGCTGACCATCTGCATGCGTACAGATTCCTCAAGCTGAGTCCGCACACATTCGCTCCACTCGCTCTCGGAAAGATCCTGGCGAATCCGCTCAGGCAGCCGCCAGTAGCGCCATTCGTGCACCTGACCGCCTTCGACCGCCAGCAGCGTGGCCGGTGGCAACTTGCGAATTCCCTGGAAGATACAGTCAGGCGCGGCGACGTAGCCGAGGTGCAGGTAGTCGGCGACGACCCGCCGGTCGAGTTCTGCACTGACCCCTGGCAAGGCCAGCAGGGCTTTGGCTTCACTGGCAAAGGCAAGCTGCTGCCCGTCCTGCAACACGTACAGCGGCTTCACCCCAAGCCGGTCACGGCCAATCAGCAAGCGACGCCGGCGCGCGTCCCAAAGTGCAAAGTCAAACATGCCGTTCAGCCGGTGAATGAAGTCGTCACCCTCGGCATCATAAAGGTGCAGCATCACCTCGGAATCGGAGCCGGTCTTGAAATGATAGTGTTTTGCCTGCAGCTCGCTGCGCAACTCTCGGAAGTTGTAGATCTCGCCATTGCACACCAGCCATAACGTTCCATCGGCATTCGAAAGTGGCTGGTGACCACCGGCCAGGTCGATGATCGACAGTCGGCGCATGGCGATGCCGCAGGGGCCATCAACGTGACTGCCTTCATCATCAGGGCCACGGTGACGCGTGCGATCGCCCATCGCGGAGAGAATTCCAAGCTCGACGCTCAGCCCGTCAAAACGATAGATACCGTGAATACCACACACAATGGAGCCTCTGGATCAAAGGGTTGGACGGCGGTCATAACGGGCGAGTGCCCGACAGTAGACCTCGCGATAGCGGGCCACACTATCAGCCCAAGTACGCTCGACCTCGACAAAGCTACGCGCTTGCCGACGAATCTGTGGCCACAGAGAGCGTTTGGCCAGAAGGTCTTCGATCGCCACTGCGAGGGACGCGGCATCACCGGCACGAAACAGGAAACCGGTTTCACCGTGCCGGATCAATTCGCGGTGGCCACCGACGTCAGAGGCGACCAGCATCCGCCCCTGCGCCATGGCTTCGAGTGGCTTGAGCGGCGTCACCAGTTCGGTCAGCCGGATCGGTAAACGCGGGTACGCCAGCACGTCGATTAGTTCGTAATAGCGTTGCACTTCGGTGTGCGCTACCCGGCCGGTGAAAATCACCTGCTCCTGCATCCTGGCGGCGGCGACCTGTGCCTTCAGATTGCTCTCTTGTGGTCCACCACCGACCAGCAGCACGCGCAGCCGCGGCTGCCGGGGGAGCATCTGGCGAGCCGCCTCGATCAGCAGATCAAGGCCTTCATAACCATAGAATGAACCGGCAAAACCGATCACTGTCGCGCCTTCGAGTCCCAGCGAACGACGCAACCCGGCATCGGGTTCGACGCCATAGCGAAACAGGCTGACGTCTACGGCGTTCGGGATCACCGTGATTCGCTCCGGCGGGATACCGCGAATGGCGATATCACCGCGCAGACCTTCACAAATCGTCGTGACCTGATCGGCATGGCGCAGCGCCAGGCTCTCCAGCCCCCTCGATACGCGGTAGCGCAGACTGCCTTCCTTCGTCGTGCCATGATCGACGGCCGCATCCTCCCAGGAGGCGCGCATCTCGTAGACCACGGGTAGACGCTGCCGGCGACCCACCCAAAGGCTGGGCAGGGCATTGAGGACGGGTGAATGGGCATGAATGAGATCCGGCTGCGTCGCCCGCACGACCTCCTGCAGACGGGTAGTCGTCAATCGCATCTGCTGGAGCAGGCCGCTGCCTTCGGTACTCGGCGTGCGATGAAAAAGCCAGCCATCGACCTCTTCCTGCAGGACTGTCCCGGCCCCCTGTTTGGGCGTCGTCAGATGCTCCGTCTGCCAGCCCAGCGCGCGCTGCTCACGCAAGATGGCCAAGGTACGAAAACTGTAGCCGCTGTGCAGCGGCAACGAATGGTCAAGCACGTGCAGAACACGGAGGCTCATCGCGGGGCTTGCGCTGCGGAGACAACGGCCACCGGATCGGTCGACGGCACATCCAGGACATTGCGCAGGAAGGCCTCGAACATCAGGATCGTCCACAAGGGCGAACTGTAGTCGCGCGCGCCCGACTGGTGGGCGTCAACCAGGTGCCGCAGATAATCCGGGTTGAACCAGCCGGTCGCAGCCAGGCGTGGGCCAAGCACGGCCTGGCGAACGCGCTCCCTGAGCGGGCCGCGGAACCAGCGGGCCAGCGGCACCGCAAAACCCATTTTCGGGCGGTACAGGATGTCTTGTGGCAGGCGCGGTTCCATGGCTTTTTTTAGCAGAAACTTGCCTTCCCGGCCGCATACCTTGAGCGAAGAAGGTAGCGTCGCCATCCATTCGACCAGGGGGTGATCCATCAGCGGTTCACGCACCTCGAGCGAGTGCGCCATGCTGGCACGGTCAACCTTGGTATTGATGTCACCGACCAGATAGGTTTTGAGATCGAGGTACTGGATCACGGCTAGCGGATCGTCGGTGTCTGCCCGCCCCGCATGGTAGCGAAAAACATCTTCAGCGCTGTAACCGTCGATTTCACGGCGGAAACGATCGCTAAAAAGCTCGCTGCGCATCGATCCGCGCAGGATCGACACGGAATGGAAATAGGCTTCCACCGAAGTCCTTCCCATCCCTTGAAGCGTCGTCTTGGCGCGGAAAATCCGCGGTGCCCAGTCCGCTTTCGGGTAGACGCGGCCGAGCAGGCCAAACAGGGGGCGACGCACGCTATGCGGCATCGCCGAGCGCAGTCGCTCTTCCATCAGATGTAGACGATAACGGCGATAACCTCCGAAAGTCTCATCCCCCCCATCGCCCGAGAGGGCCACCGTGACATGTTTACGGGCCAACTGACAAACCCGGTAGGTCGGAATCGCCGAGCTGTCGGCATAGGGTTCGTCGTAGAGTCTGGCCAAGGTATCGATCAGATCGAAGTCATCGCTGGCGACCAGTTCGCTGTGATGGTTGGTTCGATAACGGCTGGCAATCGTTTGGGCAAACTCGGCTTCGTTGAACGCCGGGTCATCAAAGGCGATCGAACAGGTATTGACCGGCTCAGCCGAGAGTCCGGCCATCAGCGCGACGACTGCGCTGGAATCGACCCCCCCGGAAAGGAAGGCGCCGAGCGGCACTTCCGAGATCATGCGCAGACGAATCGACTCGCTGAGTTTGTCGTCGAGTTGCGCACAGGCCTCCTCGATCGAACACGGGTTGTCGAGGCTGAAGCGCAGATCCCAATACTCTTTCGGCGGAGCCACCGAGAGACCGCGGCGTAGCGTCAGCGTGTGGCCGGGTGGCAGCTTCCTGGCCTGACGAAAAATGGTTCTCGGTTCGGCCACATAACCGAGCGCGAAGTATTCTTCAACCGCCAGCGGATCAATGTCGCGGGCCAGAGCGCCATGGGCCAGCAGGGATTTGAGTTCGGAACCGAAGAGCAGGATCCCGTCCGGCAGCAGCGCATAGTAGAGAGGCTTGACCGCCAGCCGGTCACGTGCCAGGAAAAGCGTTTCGCGGTTGCGATCCCAGAGGGCGAAGGCAAACATGCCGCGAAAACGTCGAACGCAATCCTCGCCCCAGGCTTCCCAAGCGTGCACGATGACCTCGGTATCACTACGAGTGTGGAAAACATGTCCAAGCGCCAGTAATTCCGGTATCAGTTCCTGGTAATTGTAGATTTCGCCGTTGAACACCACGCAAACGCTCTGGTCCTCGTTGTAGAGCGGCTGCTGGCCAGTCGACAGGTCAATGATCGAGAGCCGCCGGTGCCCCAGGCCCACGCCAGGTTCGACATGCAAGCCACTCTCATCCGGGCCACGATGGTGCTGTGACTCGTTCATCTGCATCAGTACGGCGCGATCAATGTCACGCCGGCCTCGAGTATCGAAAATTCCGGTTATGCCGCACATGGTTTGTCTATGTCTTCTCGTAGTCAGAAAAATACCTGTCGCTTGCCCAGGCGCTTGGTCGAAACGTCATGCCTGGGAGAGTCAGTGCCTGGACACAGAATCTGCTTTCCCCGGTTGACAATGCCCTGCCGCGCATTCCCGGAACAGGCTAGCGTCGATCACAGAATTCCTCGTATACCGCCTGGTAGCTCGCCAGCATCGCCGGCAGGCTGAAACGCCTGACCGCCATCTCGCGCGCGTTGCTGCCGTGTGCGCTCAACATCGAGGGCTCGCCGAGGTACTGGTTCAGCAAGCGGGTCAGCGCATCGACGTCACCTGGCACGAACAGTCGGCCGTTGACACCTTCTGCAACGAGTTCCAGATTGCCACCGGTGGCGGTGGCGATCAGCGGCAGACCACTGGACATCGCTTCCAGGAGGGTGTTAGAAATACCTTCGGCCAACGACGGCAGAACAAAGAGGTCGAAGGTACGCAGAATCTCGGCAACGTTGCTGACGTTTCCCGGAAACCAGGTGTGCGCTGAAACCCCCAGGGAGTCGGCAAGGCGAATCAGGGTGTCACGCAAGGGGCCCTCTCCCACGATCGCCAGCCTTGCCCTTGACTCAATCTCGCCGCCACTTCTGATCAGTTCGGCAAACGCCCGCAGCAGGGTTTCCTGATCCTTGACCGCCTGCAGTCGGCCGACCGTACCAATGATCATGGCATTGGGAGCGGCAAATCCTTCCGGAAGAAGCTGCCGCGAGCGAGTCGATGGCGGGCAGAAGCGCACTGTGTCGACGCCATTGATGATCTGGGTGACGCGTCTGGAGGAGATGCGCACTCGCTGCACAAGATAGTTCCTGAGATCCCCGGATACCGTGATGTAGCGGTCGACCAGCGGCGAATGCAGCCGGCGCAACAAGGCAGGCTTGACTCTTTCCCCATTCAGGTCATCGACATCCCAACCGTGCTCGCTGTGGATACAATGGGGAACCCCCGCCAGTCTGGCCGGTAACAGGGCATCGAGCCCTGACTGGTTGCGCGAATGCACGATCGTCGGCCGGAACTGGCGGCAAAGACGAAAGAGCCCGTGTCTGAGCCGCCAAACCCCGATACGCGAACGGTGCAGTGCAATTACCGGGGTATCCGGACGAGTCACCCGCAGGCGAAAGTCTGAAAAATCCTCGACACATGCCACCGCGTGACGATAGCGGGATTCCGGCAGATGGTTGATCAGATTGACCAAGCCGTTCTCCAAACCACCCGTGTGAAGGTGATGAATGACATGCAGAATCAGTGGTCTGGTATCCTGTTTCACGCCCGCCCCACGCCTACGGACAGCCAAACCCGGCTTGCGCAACTCCCGCAAATTGCGCCGTGCCGGTAGCACCCGCCGATCATCGGGCGGCCTTGCTCTGCTGCAGCGCAGCTGTGATGACCGGCCCTGCAGCACGGGCAAAAGCATCGAGGGTCCCTTCCGCCTCACCTGCCTTGCGTTGAAGCGTATAAAGAACGATCACCGCCGAATCGTCCCCGCTGCCGGTCAGCCGCGACACCGTCGTGTAAACTTTGGCCAGAACATCGCTGGCAGTCCAGTGTCCGTTGACCCAATACCATTGCCAGACCACCAGACGCGCACTGCTAC
>WBZL01004134.1_pt1 | contig 12783 bp, 10 predicted proteins | sample 5204291 | NCBI WGS metagenome assembly WBZL01 (sample SAMN12344345, study PRJNA552823) | activated sludge metagenome | biome: Activated sludge suspended growth; feature: Nitrification reactor; material: Wastewater; isolation source: activated sludge from nitrification reactor of wastewater...
GAAATGTACTAAGTTTAAATACATCTCTTCTGTTGTAACAAAAATCACTTGGCTATCGATGCCATGTTCTGCTTGTGCCAATAAATCTGCTGCAATAAAATCAGGTCGTGATTCATCATCGCCAATGACTAATACTTCACTTGGTCCAGCTGGCATATCGATTGCTGTGCCACTTTTATTGACTAATTGTTTAGCAGCTGTAACATATTGATTGCCGGGTCCAAATATTTTATATACTTGTGGTATCGTTTGTGTACCATATGCCATTGCCGCAATCGCTTGCGCGCCACCGACTTTAAAAATTTTATGAACGCCACATAAATTTGCAGCGTATAATATTACTGGATTTATTGTTCCATCTTGATTTGGTGGCGAACACAATACCACTTCGCTACAACCTGCAATTTTTGCCGGAATTGCCAGCATCAACACTGTAGAAAATAATGGAGCAGTACCACCAGGAATATACACACCTACTTTATCAATCGGCAACGATTTACGCCAGCAAAAAACACCAGCACTTGTTTCAATTATCTCGGCGCTTGTTTGTTGTTGTTGATGGAAATATAGAATATTATTATACGCTATGTCGATTGCATTTTTCAAACCAACATCAATAGATGCGATAGCGGCAGTAATTTCTTCTTCCGTGACCAAAAGATTAGAAATACGAGCTTTATCAAATTTCTCAGCATACTCAAACAATGCAGCATCACCACGCAATTTGATATCATCTAAAATCGGGCTGACCACTTTCTCTATTTCTTCTAGAGATTGTGTTGGTCGTTGAGAAAGTTGTTGCCAAGTTTCTTTACTTGGATATTTTATTACTTGCATTACCATTTATATTTAACATGCAGACAAAATATTAGTATGCGATGCATGAATTAATAAATTAATTTCTCTATTGGCATAACCAAAATACCTTCAGCGCCAGCCTCTTTGAGTTGTTGTATTTTTTCCCAAAAATCGTGTTCTGTTATAACCGAATGCACCGAACTCCAACCTTCTTTTGCTAGTGCCTGTACAGTAGGCGAGCTAATACCAGGCAATAAGGATATGATTTTATCTAAGCTTTCGTTTGGTGCATTTAACAAAATATATTTATTTTTTTGCGCTCGTTTTACTGCTTCTAAACGGAATAATAACTGTTGTAAGATTTCTTGTTTTTCAGTCGATAGTGATTTATTTTTTATTAAAACAGCTTCTGATTGAAAAATTTGTTCTACTTCTTTTAAACCATTACTCAACAAAGTTGATCCCGTTGAAACGATATCGCAAATGGCATCTGCCAATCCAATGCTCGGTGCAATTTCAACAGAACCAGAAATGATATGTATTTCTGCTTGGATATTATTTTTATCCAAATAATTTTGCAATATTTTTGGATAGGAAGTGGCTATAGATTTTCCTGATAAATCATTGGCAGAATTAAAATTCATAGTGCGAGGAACGGCAAGCGACAATCTGCATTTACCAAAGCCCATTTTTTTTACTTCATCCACTTTTTTATCCGATTCTACTAATACATTTTCACCAACAATACCGATATCGGCAACACCATCTTGCACATAATCTGGAATATCATCGTCGCGTAAAAACAATAGTTCGATAGGGAAATCATAAGCAGCAGTGACTAGCTTACCAGAGCTTGTTGGAAATGAAATATCACATTCGTTTATCAGCTTGATAGACTCATCGCTTAAGCGACCTTTTTTTTGTATGGCTAATTTTAATTTTTGCATAAAAACAAAATTACTTTTTTAAAAATTAAGATAATATGATGCTTTAATTCAAAAGCATAAATAAATAAAATAACAAATTGGAAAAATAATATAGCACACTCCTACTTGGAGTGATGACGAAAGAGAACGATTGTTTGTAATGAGAACATCATTTAATCAAAGATAATGAATTAATTTATCCAGCATATTAAGTCTATGTTAGAAATATACTATAGAAAAATAGAATCAAATGGCAAGAAATACACAAGAAATACGCAATAAAATGTAATTTTATATACACAATTAGGCTTATGAAAAAAATACTTTTAATTGCCAATTTACTTATTTATATATCGCTGAGTTCTTTTGCGATGCAAAATGATGTCCTTAATTTCGACAATTACAAAGAAGAATTTTCTAAGCGGCTTTGGAAACAATATCCTGACTGGGCAACTGGAATTGGCTATCATGAATATGACAATGTTTTATTCGTTCCGAATGCATTACAGCGCACAAAAGAAAAAGCATTTTTTGAACAGGAATTAAGCAAACTTCATAGTTTTTCGCTGAGCACTTTAAGTGATGCAAATAAGATTGATTACAAGATTTTAGAGGACTTTTTCCATTACAATATTTTTCTAATTGACACCTACAAAAGTTGGCAATGGAATCCAGCAGAATATAATGTTGGTGCATCATTTTCTTACATATTATCAGAAAACTACGAACCATTAAGTAAGCGATTAAATAGTTTTTATCAGAAACTTAAAAATGTACCAGCCTATTATACAGCAGCCAAATTAAATATACAACATCCAACAAAAGAACATGTGCAACTCGCCATTGACCAGAATGAAGGCACTTTAACAATTTTTGAAAAAGACTTCATCGATTCTGTGAAAACGATGCATTTAAAACCTGCTGTGGAAGAAGCTTATTTAAAAAGAGCAGAAGCTGCCGCAAAATCGATTCGATCTTATCTACACTATCTAAAAAACTATAAAAACGAAACGCCAAGGAGTTTTCGTATCGGCAGCGATTTATATGCAGAGCGTTTTAAATATGAAATTCAAAGTAAATATACAGTTGATGAAATATATTTAGCAGCAGAATCACGCAAACAATATTTGCATGACGAAATGGAAAAATTAGCCATTAAACTATGGCCAAAATATTTTGGTGATAAACCGCAAGTAAAGGACAAACTCCAGCTCATAAAAATGGTGATTGATACTATTTCTGTTCAACATGTTGAACCAGCATTGTTTAAACAAGAAATAGAGAAGCAACTACCAGAACTCGCTGCATTTGTAGAGAAAAAAAATCTCATTTACTTAGATCCTAGCAAGCCTTTGAAAGTCCGAAATGAACCTGGCTATATGGCTGGCGTTGCAGGTGCATCTATGAGTTCGCCAGGTCCATATGAAAAAAATGGAACATCTTATTATAATGTTGGCACGCTTGATGGCTGGAGTGCAGAACGTTCGGAAAGTTATTTAAGAGAATACAATAAATATGTATTGCAAATTTTAAATATACACGAAGCAATTCCAGGGCATTATGTGCAGTTAGTGTATAGCAATAATTCACCTTCTATCATTAAATCAATTTTAGGAAATGGTGCAATGATTGAAGGTTGGGCGGTTTATTCTGAGTTGATGATGATGGAAAATGGCTATGGCAATAATGAAGATGAGATGTGGCTAATGTATTACAAATGGAATTTAAGAACAGTATGCAATACCATTTTAGATATCAGCGTGCACACCAAAGACATGAGTAAAGAAGCCGCATTAGATTTATTAATAAATCAGGCATTTCAGCAACAAGCAGAGGCAGAAGGCAAATGGAAAAGAGTACAAGTTACAAGTGTGCAACTAACAAGTTATTTCACTGGATTTTATGAAATATTGCAATTACGTGAAGCTTATAAATTGCAAAAAGGAGCTCAATATTCCGTAAAAGAATTCAATGAAAAGATTTTAAGTTATGGAAGTGCACCCGTAAAATATATCGCGGAAATGATGTTAAAGAAGTAAAAAAATAATTTGTTAAATATTTGCAGAATTCAAAAAAAATAATCAACTTAAAGTCATAAAAAGATTGCAGTCTTTATTAGTTAAAAGCAGACTAAAATAGTTCTAAAGCGCCTAATGGGCGCTTTTCTTTTTTTATATTTTTTTTGAAAAATGTTATATCTTCAAGGAAACCAAATCCAGCAATGAAACCAATTTTCATTTTATTTTTTTCCGTTATTATTTTTTGTTTCTCCTGTAAAAAAGAAAGCTCAAATGATAGAAAAATTCTAATTCCAGACCAGACAGAAATAAATAAATTGAAGATTAATCAATTGCAAATTTTAGGCAGCCATAATAGTTATCACAAACACATGGACAATAGGCTGTTTGCATTTTTAGGTAACATCAATTTTTTATTGCCCGAAAAATATAAAGTAGATGCATTAGACTATATGCACGAAAGCATTCCAGACCAATTGAACAAATACGGCATGCGCAGTTTTGAAATTGATATTTATAACGATCCGAATGGTGGAAGGTTTTATAATAGGAATGGCAATAGATTTGTACATATGACCGTTGAATCGCATATTGCAGATTTACAGCAACCAGGTTTGAAAATATTACACATTCCAGATATTGACTACGAAACGCATTACTACACATTCAAAAAAATATTAATCACATTAAACAAATGATCTGATGCACATCCCAATCATTTGCCATTGTTTATTTTAGTGGAAACGAAAGAAGAAACTGTTGGTGATGTTTTAGGATTTTTAGGATTTCAACAAGCAATTAAATACACGCCTGCGCTTGCGAATGCAATCGACGATGAAATAAAAAGTGTATTTGATACTAACTTAAAAAAAATAATTACACCTGACCAAATACGAGGTACTTATGCTACACTAGAAAAAACTATGCTGGCAAAAAATTGGCCGACAGTAGGCGCCAGCAGAGGCAAATTTATTTTTGTGATGCAAGGTGGTGCCGAAGACGAATATCTTGTTGCACATCCTTCGTTGCAAGGCAGAGCCATGTTTATAATGTCTGAGCCAGGCAAGCCTGAAGCCGCATTTATCGGATATGATAATCCAATTGAAAAACAAGCAGAAACTATACAAGCTGTGCAAGCAGGATATATGGTGCGCACTAGAAGTGACGAGCCTAATGTGCAGAATAAAAATGGAAGCTACGAGCAACAACATGCTGCATTTAGCAGTGGCGCTCAAATGATTTCAACAGATTATTACAGACCAGATACAAGACATGCATCTTCGCCAGGAATGTTTACTAATTATTCGTGTAATTTTCCGAATAATGAACTTGCACGAATTAACCCTATTTCGGCAGCTGACAAACAAAACATAGGAATTATTGCAGAATAAATTATAAATGCATCAAACTATTTATGAGAATTATCTTTTATGTTTTCATTTTATTAACTGCCAATGGCATTGCTCAAGAAAATAAAATTATTGAGCAATTAAAGATAAATCAAATTCAAACGATAGGAAGTCATAATAGTTATCATATACGAGCCAATAAATTTGTTCTTCGTTTTCTGAAAGGCCTTGCCGCGATTTTACCAAAAGAATACAATCCGAAGGATTTAGATTATGCACATGAACCACTATTTACGCAATTAGATAGTTTTCATTTGCGTAGTTTTGAAATCGATGTATATGCTGATCCAAATGGTGGACATTTTTACAAACGCAAAAAAAATAATTTATTAGGCAAACCTAAAATATCAAAAATAACAGCGCTAAAAGAGCCAGGATTTAAAGTGATGCATATTCCTGATATTGACTATAACACACACTATTTCACATTCAAAAGTATGTTGAGTGATTTTAAAAAATGGAGCGATTCGCATCCCAATCATTTGCCTATTTATATTATGATTGAATGCAAAGAAGAAACTATAGCAGATAAAATAAAGCCATTTCATTTCACAAAAGCCATACAATTCACGCCAGCATTATGCGATGACTTAGACAATGAAGTAAAAGAAATTTTTGGCGAAAGTTTGCAAAAGGTAATCACACCTGATGAGGTACGCGATACGTTTGCTACACTAAGAGATGCAGTATTAGCAGGTAATTTTCCAACATTAAATAATGCACGAGGCAAGTTTATATTCATAGTCATGCAGCAAAGAGATACTTATACGAAAAATCATTTTTCATTAAAAGACAGAGCCATGTTTGTATTTAGCGATGCCAACGATGCTGAGGCTGCATTTATCAAATATGATGATGCATTACATGATGAAAATGAAATCAAAAAAGCTGTTCAAATAGGATTTATTGTGCGTACAAGAGCTGATGGTCCTAATATTCAAAATCGAAGTGGTGACTATTCACAACAAGACGCAGCCTTTCGCAGTGGCGCTCAAATAATTTCTACAGATTATTATCGACCAGATATTCGACACCAAAAAAAACCTAGGAAATTCACTAATTATGCTACGCGATTTATAGGAAATGATATTGCAAGAATTAATCCAATCAACAGCACCAATTATACCATAGAAGAAAAATAAATGCTTACTGTTGGATTGTAAGTTTTGACAAATATTGTTGTTCATCAGCAATAATACTCACAACATATATGCCATTTGCTAAGTCAACATTCAAATCTATATTTTCTTTATTTTCTGCAAGTACTGAAAAAACATTTTTTCCTACAACATCAGTAATAACAACACGTACAGCTTTATATTGTAATGTACGTGGCAGTTGAATTGTAAAATTTCCTTTAGAAGGATTGGGAAATAATTCAAATGATTGTACCACATTATTTCTAATAGAAGTCACGATTTGTTGATTCATGATTCTATATAAAAAATCAGTTGTTTTCTGCAATATCATAGGTCGAGCTACGGTATCACTAACTTGATCAACAGGATGACCTAATCGATTTACAGGATAAAATTCAGCATAAGTTCCATTGTTTCTGATTTTAGGAAAAATTTTATTAGCGCCATAAAAATTACCCAACCAACATGCCACTGTAACGAAGCAACCCACATCGAAAGGCACTGTCAAATCTGGATTATTATGAAAACCGAGATATTCAATATCTCTATTGTTATTCATGTAATTTAAGTCAGCAATTGCGCCACTGCAACTCACAATCGCTTTTATTCCTTTCATCGAGTATCCAAGATTTCCACTATTTCCATCGAGTCCGCCCATTTCTCTGAATGCCACTCTAAATTGCGGATTCATCTCTAATGTGTCATCTAAAAATACGGTATGTAATGCAGTAATTGCGCCAGCAGATGAGCCATAAATAAATATGGAATTGGTATCCACTTTATACTGATTATAATTTGTTGCGACATCTTTTTTTACATAACGAATTGCGGCTTTTAAATCATGAGAGGCACGTGTAATGGCACGATACCAATTATACATATCAGCAAAATCAACAAATGGAGAAATAAGTGTAGTTTGTTGCACACGGTATTCGATATTGGCTGTGACATAGCCTTTCTTTGCAAAGAATTCAGCAATCTCATCAATAGATTGATCCTGTCTATCACCGCCTACAAATGAGCCGCCATGTACAAAAAAAATAATTGGACGTAATGCTGCTGTATCACTTTGTGGTTCATACACATCCATTAATAAATCGGTCAATTGATTTTTATTATCGTAATTGCGACCATACATTACGTCAGTATGTTTTGAGATACTAAACATCTCATCTTTATATCTAATTTGAGAAAAAGCAGATAAGGAGATACAGAAAAATAATAATGTAAAAAAACGTCTCATCTTTATTGATTACACAATAAATATAAGATTTTGTTTATTGAAAATGAAATTAAAAATTGATAGCACAGCTTTCATTTTCCATTTTTAAAAAAAAATAATAAGTCGTGTAAATTAGTATTGTGTGTTATACACCAAGTAGCTTTTTTGGAAATATTTAAGCAAATAAAAAAAATGTTATTTCAAAAGAAAAAGTCAATTATTTGCTCATCAACCACGCTTTGAAAACATCAAAATTTGCAGACATTGGAATGGACAACTTTTTGCCATTAATTATGGATTGCAATCTTTCTGGTATTGCTACTTCTTCACCAATTAATGGTGCAACAAGTTCGCCAAATTTAACAGGATGCGCAGTCGATAAAATCACACCATTGATATAATATGGATTCAAATCATTATCTAATACAAACTCTTCCATGCCTAAATATCCAACTGCTGTATGAGGGCACATAATATAATTATATTCTTCAAAGATATTTGAAATGCAGCTTGCTGTTTGCTCGTTATTAAATGAATATGCGGCAATCTCTTCGCGAACTTTTTGTACATCATTTGCAAATATATCCATCATTCGTGCAAAATTGCTTGGATTTCCAACGTCCATTGCATTCGACAAAGTTTGGACAGAACGCTTAGGTTCAAAAACACCAGTTTCGTGATATACTGTAAAGATGTCATTTGAATTATTTGCTGCAATCATTTTTGTGATGGGCAAGCCCATTTTTTTAGCAAACAGTCCTGCTGTTAAATTGCCGAAATTACCAGAAGGAACACTGAAATACAATGGCAATGATTTATCATCGAGTTGTTTATACGCATAAAAATAGTAGAATGATTGCGGAATCAAACGTGCAATATTTATTGAGTTTGCAGACGACAAAGTTAATTTCTCATTTAATTCTTTATCTAAAAAAGCTTGTTTTACTAATGCTTGGCAATCATCGAAAGTGCCATCAATTTCGATAGCAGTTATATTTGCGCCAAGTGTTGTAAATTGTTTTTCTTGAATATCGCTCACCTTTCCTGCTGGATATAGAATGGTAACGTGTATGCCTTCTACATTCAGAAAGCCATGTGCCACCGCCGAACCTGTATCGCCAGAAGTTGCCACTAAAATATTGACTTCTTTATCATTGTCTTTTAAGAAATAACCCATCAATCTGCCCATAAATCTTGCGCCAAAATCTTTGAACGCTAATGTTGGGCCATCGAATAATTCTAATACAGAATAGTCACCGACTTCAATTAAAGGAGCATCAAAGTTGTAAGCATCTTGGATAATTTTATTCAGTGCTTCATCAGGTACTGCATCGCCAATGAGATGTTTGGCCACATGAAATGCCATTTCACAAAATGTATAATTATCTAAATTATCCCAAAATTTCTGAGGTAAAGGATTTATTTCATAAGGCATATACAAGCCATTATCCGATGGAAGGCCTTTTAATACGGCTTCTTTCAAGTCAACATCTGGAGAAATGTGTTTTGTGGAATATAATTTCATGTGTATATTTTTATTGTATTTTTAAATGTTGCACTTCGTATTCGCTAACAATAATTTTATTTTTTTTGCGAACATTGTTGCTCATTTATTATAATTGATGGAAAAATTAATCAATAAGTGGCAATACTTTTGGTCCTTGGTTATTTACCTTGCTTACATAAACATCAGCACCGATATTCATTTCGTTCATGACGTTTTTCATCGCCTCTCCAACTTTATATGCTATTTCTTTGCCATGGCACAAGGCAAACACACTTGGTCCTGAGCCGCTAATGCTACCGCCTAGAGCGCCTGCATTTTTTGCTGCATTTTTCATTTCATAAAAACCAGGAATAAGCTTGCTTCTATAAGGTTCTGCAATGTAATCTACTAAGCTTCTGCCAATTAAATCGTAATCGCCGCGCAACAAACCAACCATCATGCCACCAACGTTTGCACTTTGACGCAAGGAATGTGCCAACGGAATATTTTTAGGTAATATTTCGCGTGCATCTTTTGTCAGAACAATCACATGCGGATTAATAACAGCGCACCACAAATCTTCGGGCACTGGAATTTGAAGGATATCTAAAGGCTCATAACTACGAACCAAAATAAAACCACCAAATAAGCTTGCTGCAACATTATCAGCAATGGCGGCATCGCATGCTGCTTTTTCTGCATGCAATAAGAATGGCATCAATTCTTGTTTCGTTAGTTTCTCATTGCACAACATATTGACTGCAAACACACCTGCTACTGCACTTGCTGCACTGCTACCTAAACCACTGCCACTTGGCATCATCTTTTTCAACCAAATTTTGCAACCAAAATCCGCTTCTATAAAATCTAAATAATCTTGAATCGCAACAGTGGCAGAGTTCTTTTTAGCATCGCGTGGCAACACACCATCATCACCTTCTATTTCTTCAATGACAACACCTTTTTCTGCAGTAATTTCCATGATTAGTTCATCGCCTGGTTTGTCAATGGCAAATCCTAACACATCAAAACCACAAGCCACATTGGCTACTGTTGCAGGTGCAAATACTCTTATTTTATCTCCAACTTTCATTATACTTAAGTATTTAGCAATGCTTTTAAAAATTAAATCTCATTGCTTTTTCTCTAAAATTTAATCAGCCATATAATTTCCGATAGTAATAATTTCTGCGAAAACGCCAGCTGCTGTCACTTCTGCACCAGCGCCAGGTCCTTTAATTACTAAAGGATTGTTTTTATAACGCTCTGTAGTAAACACAATCATGTTATCGCTACCACTTAGGTTGTAGAATGGATGTTGGGCATCGACTTGCTTTAATTCGATTGCTGCATTGCCATTTTCAATCACGGCCATATAGCGCAAAACATTACCTTTGCTTTCTGCATCTTTTTTCATTGACTCATACAATGCATCAAGTTCTGGAAGTTTATCAAGGAAAGTTTTCACATCTACTTCGCGTAAATTTTCAGGCACTAAATTTTCTACTTTGATATCGCTTAATTCCATTTGTGCACCGCTATCTCTGGAAAGAATTAATGCTTTTCGTGCGACATCTAAACCTGATAAATCGTCACGTGGATCAGGCTCTGTAAAGCCTTTTGCTTTAGCATCAAGCACAACATCAGAAAATTTTAAGTCTCCTTTATACGTATTAAAAATAAAGGACAAAGTGCCAGAAAGCACAGCTTCTATTTTTAAAATTTTATCTCCTGAATTCAATAAAGAATGCAATACGCCAATAACTGGTAAACCTGCACCAACATTGGTTTCATACATAAACTGAGCATTAGATTTTTTTGCTAATTCACGTAGGCGAACATATTTATCTTGACTAAGTGTATTGGCAATTTTATTAGGTGTTACAATTGACACACTCTTTTTCAAAAGTTTTTCATAAAACTCTACCACATTTTTGCTGGCAGAACAATCAACAAATACAGAGTTGGCAAAGTTTAAGTCTATTATTTTATTTGTAAAATTATCTAAATCAGACTTCTCTCCTTTTTCGACGAGTGTAGTTTCCCAATTTGACAAATCGATGCCATTGCTATCTATCAACATTTTATTAGAGTTGATAATACCAGTAACATTTATCTGCATGGATTTCTCTTTTTTGAGATATTCAAACTGATTGTGAATTTGTTTTAATAAAGTTTTGCCAATCAAGCCTGTTGGTCCGACCAAGAAAATATTTACAGAATGTACATCACTTTCAAAAAAGATTTCGTGTAATGCGTTTAATGCTTTTGCTTCATTGTGTTTATCAATAACAGCAGTAATATTTAATTCCGATGAGCCTTGTGCAATTGCATTTACGTTAATACCATTTTTTCCAAGTGCTTTAAACATTTTAGCAGATACGCCTGGCACGTTGGACATATTTTCGCCGATAACGGCAATTATAGAATTATTTGTTTCGACTACTAATGGTGCAATTTGTCTATTTTGAATTTCATACCTAAATTCTTCTTCTACACTTTTTTGTGCTTTTTTTATTTCATTAGGCACAATACCAAAACAAATCGAATGTTCAGATGAGCCTTGTGTCAGGAAGATGATATTAATTCCTGCGCGAGACAAGCAACCAAATAATCTTGATGCAATACCCACTACACCAACCATACCAGTGCCTTCCATGCGCAACACGGCGATATCAGAAATTGACGAAATACCTTTAATGTCATTATTTGACTTACCAGAATCTTTAGAAACGAAAGTACCTGGATGCGTAGGATTGAAAGTATTTTTAATGACCAAAGGAATATTTTTGATATAAGCAGGCTGAATACTTGGCGGATAAATAACCTTTGCACCAAAATGTGATAATTCCATGGCTTCTTTATAAGACAAAGTAGGAATAGTGAAAGCCTGTTCTACACGACGAGGGTCGGCAGTTAGAACGCCATCAACATCTGTCCATATTTCAATGGCATCTGCTTTTAGTGCAGCGCCAAAAATTGCTGCCGTAAAATCTGAGCCTCCACGACCGAGCGTGGTTACATCTCCATGTTCGTTACAGCCAATAAAACCGGTGACTACGGCAACGCCGTTTACTGCTTCAAAGAAATCAAGAATATTTTTATTAGTTTTTTCAAAATTTACTTTTGCCGATAAATAATTAGAATCTGTGCGGATAAGTTTTGTTGCATTTACATAAATGCCATTTAAGCCAGCACTTCGAAGAGCGCCAGCAACGATGAATGATGAGAAACGCTCGCCATACGACACTAAGTTGGCTAATGTTTTGTCTGATAATTCGCCTAACAAATTAATGCCATTCAAGATGTCTTCTACACGCAGCATGCTTTCGACAAACTCTTCCATCATCACTGCTTTGATTTCTTCGTCGCTAACCAACTCTGCAATTGCTAATCGATGACGTTCTTTAAAACTCTCAAAAATTTCGAGATAAGTTTTATTGTCTTTTTTTTCTGCCAGTTTTCCGGCATTAATTAATTGATCTGTAACTTTACTAAATGCAGAACATACTAATACGACTTCTTCATTTTTGTCTAATTCAGCACGTACTATTTCGATAATACGTTTTATATTGTCTGTTGAACCTACGGAAGAGCCTCCAAATTTTAAAACCTTCATGTTAAACTAATTGCATTGTTTGAATGATTTAGCAGCTAAATCAAGGAAACAAAAATAAGTAATTGGCAATACTATTCTTATATAAAAAAACTACACAGCGTTAAGTATTAATTAAATGTTGAATAGAATGATAGCATTTTGGATAAATCTCAATAAAAAATGAAGA
>WBZL01004135.1_pt1 | contig 12782 bp, 10 predicted proteins | sample 5204291 | NCBI WGS metagenome assembly WBZL01 (sample SAMN12344345, study PRJNA552823) | activated sludge metagenome | biome: Activated sludge suspended growth; feature: Nitrification reactor; material: Wastewater; isolation source: activated sludge from nitrification reactor of wastewater...
AGCATCGGCCGCTCCAGCAGTGCGGGGTCGCAGAACGACGGGGCGGCGAAGATCACGCCCTCGGCGCCACGTGTCTTGACCTGCTTCATCAGGAACACGCCCTTCTCCTCGCGCGTGGCGTCGTACTTGGCGGCCGTCGAGGCCGACTGGTGCAGGAAGGCGCGCGCCAGCTCCTGCAGCGGGTCGCCGTCGGCGGGCACGTCGCCCTGCAGCCAGCGCGTGACGAGCATGAAGTCGTCGTCGACGACGTAGCAGCCGGCCATCTCGATGGACTTGATCAGCGCCAGCGGCGGCTGCTCGCAGAAGCTGCCGTTGATCACGACGCGGGCGTTGTCGCGCTTGGGCCGCTGCGTCTGCTCGGCGGCGACGAGGTACTCGCGGACCAGCGCCGTGTGCTCCTCCACCGGCAGCACCATGCCGGCACGCAGCAGCAGGTAGACCTCGCTGGTGGGCGCCTGCCAGGGCTTGGCCGCGCGGTAGGCGTAGAGGTCGCGCAGCACGCGTCGGTTGTCGTTGTAGACGGCGATCGAGGCGTTGATCTCGGCATCGGTGATCGGCGCGCCGCGCAGCCGGGCCAGGTCGTCGCGCAGCGCCTGCATCTCGCTCATCCAGAAGCGGCCGCCGATCTCGTCGTCGTAGTTCTGCGGCACGTCGAAGTAGCGGACGTACTTGTCCTTGAACAGGATCTGCCACATGCCCGAGAGGTTGCGGATGACGTCGCAGATGCTGGGGAACAGCATGCCGTCCAGTCCGTCCAGCCGGCCGGTGAGGCCGAGCTCGATGGTCGAGCGCGGAATGCGGCAGATGTAGCTCTGGTAGTAGGCGTCGCCCTGGATCACCTCCAGCGCGTCGCCGCCGCCAAGGATGCCCACCGGCAGCATGCCGGCGGCGTGGATCAGCTCGCGCGGCACGTACACCGGCATGTAGCCGATGGCCTTGCGCCCGGGCACGGCGGCCTTCCAGTCCTGGACGGCCTTGAAGTGCAGGTCCTCGAACAGCGCTTCGCAGCGCTGGACGATCTGCGTCACGCGGGGTGGGGTGGGTTCGGCCATCAACGGTGCTCCCATTGCGGTTTGCGTTTGGCGAGGAAGGCCACGAGCCCTTCGTTGGCGTCGCGCGTGGCCATCAGGGTGTCGAGGTACAGGCGCTCGACCTCGGCCAGGCGCTGGCGGACCTGCTGGCGCAGCGGGCCGCGCACGGCCTGCAGGGCCAGCGCCAGCGACGAGGCGCTCTTGCCTTCGAGGTGCTCGATGAAGTAGGCCACCGCGGCGACCTCGGGGTCGTCGGCGACGGCCTGCACCAGGCCGGCCGCACGCGCCGCGGCGGCATCGAGCGAGCGGCCGCTGAACAGCAGGTCTTCGGCGGTCGGCTGGTTGACGCGAAACGGCAGCAGCACCGAGGCCGCCGGCGCGAAGACGCCCAGCTTCATCTCGGGCTGGCCGAACTGCGCGTCGGGCGCGGCGAAGATCGCGTGGCCGGCCAGCGCCACCTCCAGCCCGCCACCCAGGCACTGGCCGCGCACGGCCACCAGGATGGGCACGGGGAAGTCGACCATCGCCAGGATCAGCTCGTGCAGCGAGGCCAGCATCTGCGCGCATTGCGCCGGCAGGTGCTCCTCGACGCTGGCGCCGAAGCTGAAGTGCGGGCCCTCGGCGTCGAGCAGCACGCCGCGCAATTCGGGCCGCGTGCGGTGGGCGACCAGCGCGCCGTGCAGCGCGGCGATCATCTCGGCGTCGACGATGTGGGCCTTGGGCCGGGCCAGGCGCAGCCGCAGCAGCGCGCCACCGGATTCGAGCCAGTCCTTGAGCGGGGCGGTCATGGCCGGCCTTGCTTCAGCCCCGGCCCTGGGGCTGGATCTCGTCGTGCAGCGGGCCGACCCAGCTCTGCCCGGCGGCGAGTTTCTGGCGCAGCAGCACGAAGTCGACTTCGCGGTCGTCCTTGGGGCCTTGGTTGAACGCGGTGAAGCCCGAGCGCGCCTCGGTCACCATGTTCAGCGCCAGCCAGGAGCGCGAGTCCTCCTTGTTGCGGTTCCAGGATTCGAGCTTGGGCTTGCGCAGCTCTTCCAGCGACTTGGTGGTGCAATCGGGGAAGGTCAGCAGCATCTTGGCGCACAGCTCCTCGACCTTGGCGTCGAGCAGCGACAGGTCGACCGTGCCCTTGGCCAGCACCGCCTTGCCGGCCTTGGCCGCCTCGCCGGTCTTGGGCTCGCCGTAGACGAAGCGGCCGAACTCGTCGACCATCTTCTGCGTCTCGACCAGCGGGTTGGCGACGAAGGCGCCGTCGACCTTGAGCGCGGGCACGATGTCGGTGAGCATGCCCATGTGGTAGGCCTTGTGCGCCGAGAACGGCTCGCACAGCACGCAGGCGGCCATCGCGCGCTCGGCGCCGATCATCAGCGGCAGGAAGTCGGTGGCGCCGCCGATCGGCGCCGAGCCGTGCTTGGGGCCGGCCTGGCCGAAGCGCGCCAGGTCCTGCGCGACGGTGAAATCGCAGGCCATGCCGATCTCCTGCCCGCCGCCGATGCGCATGCCGTTGACGCGGCAGATCACCGGCTTGTCGCAGCCCAGGATGGCGCTGACCATGTCGTTGAACAGCCGCATGTACTGGCGGTACTCCTGCGGGTGGCCGGCGTAGTACTCGGCGTACTCCTTGGTGTTGCCGCCGGTGCAGAAGGCCTTGTCGCCGACGCCGGTGAAGACCACGCAGTTGACGTCGCGCGAGTTGCTGGCGGCGCGCATGGCCAGGATCACGCCCTTGACCATCTCGGTGGTGTAGCTGTTGTACTGGGTCGGGTTGTCGAGCCAGATCCAGGTGTTGAACAGGCCCGCCGCCACGCTGCCGTCGGGCCTTCTGGCCGGACGCTTCTCGATACGCACGCCGGGACGGCTGATGTCGTCGACCAGGTCGTGGTTGGCGAAGTCACGGGGCTGGGGCAGGGACTCGGGCGCGTTCATCGGGAGGCTCCTCGTTGCGTCTGGCGGGTCGGTCGGCCGCAGGCAGGGCCGACGCGGGTCGATCGGTCGGTGCGGGGCGGGCATCCGGTGGGCCCGGCCGGGTCTTCCAAGGCTTCAAGCGTAAATCGGTACGGCAATACCGGAATAGGGTGATTCTCGGACCCGAATCGCGTGGCTCCTTGATCCAGATCAGCGACGCAGGGGTGGGGGGCCGAGTCCACTTGGACGGTCCTTCTGCATGGGGGTTTTCACCGTGTCCGTCCACTCTTCCTATTCGCTGGCCCTGGCCGGCAGCGGCGGTGCCGGCGTCATGACGGCCGGCACGCTGCTGCTGACCGCGGCGGCGCGCGCCGGCGCCTATGGCCTGATGGTGCGCACCAGCGGCCCGCAGATCCGCGGCGGCGAAGCCGGCGCGCTGCTGCGCATCGCCGGCGAGCCCGTCGCCACGCTCGACGACGGCTTCCAGCTGCTGCTGGCCATCGACTGGGGCAACGTCGGCCGCTTCGCCGACGAGATCCCGCTGCGGCCCGATGCCGTGGTGATCGGCGACGCCGACGAGGGCGACGTGCCGGAGGCCTTTGCCGCGGCGCGCTGCATCAAGCTGCCGCTGAAGAAGATGGCCAAGGCCATCCCGGGCAGCTGGGTCAACATGGTCGCCCTGGGCCTGGGCGGCACGCTGGCCGGCCTGTCGGCCGACGCGCTGGAAGGCGCGCTGCGCGCCGACTGGAAGCGCAGCGAGGCCGGCCTGCAGGCCAACCTGCAGGCGCTGCACGCCGGCATCCGGGCCGCCACCGACATCGACGCGCCGCGCGGCCGGCTCACCACCGCCACCGCGTCGACCCCGCGCTGGGTGATCAGCGGCAACGAGGCCGCCGGCTACGGTGCGATCCGCGGCGGCGTGCGCTTCGTCGCCGCCTACCCGATCACCCCGGCCACCGAGATGCTCGAATGGATGGCCCCGGCGCTCACCAAGGTCGGCGGCAGCCTGCTGCAGGCCGAGGACGAGCTGGCCTCGATCAACATGGCCATCGGTGCGTCGTTCGGCGGCGTGCCGTCGCTGACGGCCACCGCCGGCCCCGGCCTGGCGCTGATGACCGAGGCCATCGGGCTGGCCGTCACCGCCGAGGTGCCGGTGGTGGTGGTCGACGTGATGCGCGGCGGCCCGTCCACCGGCATCCCGGCCAAGAGCGAGCAGAGCGACCTGTCCTTCGCGGTGGCCGGCCTGCACGGCGACGCCCCGCGCATCGTCGTCGCCCCGACCTCCATCGCCGACTGCGTGGCCACCACGCAATGGGCGGTGCACCTGGCCGAGAAGCTGCAGACCGCGGCGCTGGTGCTGTCCGACCAGTTCATGGGCCAGTCGCGCGCCATCATCGACGTGCCGGCCGATCCGGGCTGGCGCGCCGAGCGCCTGACGGTGGGCGCCGACACCGCCGACTACAAGCGCTACCGCGACACCCCGAGCGGCGTCTCGCCGATGTCCATCCCCGGCACGCCCGGCGTGACCTACACCGCCGACGGCCTGGAGCACACCGAGGCCGGCACGCCCAGCAGCAATGCGCGCGACCACCAGCGCCAGCTCGACAAGCGCGAGCGCAAGCTGCTGAAGCACGACTACGACGCGCACTGGGCCCAGGTGGACGGCGAGGGCGACTCGGTCGTCATCACCTTCGGATCGACCTCGGCCGCGGCGCACGAGGCGGTCGACCGCGCGCGCGAGGCCGGCGTGGCGGTCAAGCTGATCGTGCTGCGCCTGCTGGCCCCCGCCCTGCCCGCGCGCATGGACGCGCTGCTGGACGGCGCCCAGCGCGTGCTCGTCGTCGAGCAGAACCACGGCGGCCAGCTGCTGCGCTACCTGCGCTCGGTGTACGACCTGCCGGCCAAGCCCAAGGGCTACCACCGGCCCGGGCCGCTGCCGCTGCGCGCCGGTGAACTCGCCGAAGCCATCATCGACTGGGCCCGCGCCGATACGAGGAACGATGCGCGCGAAGGAGCGCTGGCATGAACGACATGACGACCCCTCCCGCCACCTACACCGCGGCGTCCTACAAGTCGGCCACCAAGCCGATCTGGTGTCCCGGCTGCGGCGACTTCACCGTGCTGAGCTCGATCACCAAGGCGCTGGCCGCGCTGCAGCTGCCGCCGCACCGGGTGGGCGTGGTCTCGGGCATCGGCTGCAGCTCGCGCATCCCGGCCTACACCACCTGCTACGGCTTCCACGGCGTGCACGGCCGTGCGCTGGCCGCGGCCACCGGCCTGAAGGTGGCCCGCCCCGACCTCACCGTGCTGGCGGCCGGCGGCGACGGCGACGGCTACTCGATCGGCGGCAACCACTTCCTGCACGCCTGCCGCCGCAACGTCGACCTCACCTACGTGGTCATGGACAACCACGTCTACGGCATGACCAAGGGCCAGGCCAGCCCGACCACCGAGCCCGACTGGGACAACAAGCTCTCGCCGGGCGGCACCGGCATCCGCTCGTTCCACCCGCTGGTGCTGGCACTGGCGGCCGGCGCCAACTTCGTCGCCCGCGCCTTCGCCGGCGACCCCAACGGCACCGCCGACATCATCGCCCAGGCCATCCGCCACCCGGGCTTCTCGTTCGTCGAGGTGCTCAGCCCGTGCGTCACCTTCCGCCCCGAGCAGCGGGCCTGGAAGGAGGCCGTGCACCCGGCCACCGTGACGGCCACCGACGACGCGGCGCGCGCCACGCACCGCATCATGACCGACGACGGCCTGAACATCGGCGTGCTCTACGCCGGACGGCGTGCGCCCTACCAGGTGCCGGGGACGCAGGGCCACCAGGACGTGTCGGCACTCGAAGCGGAGTTTGCGCTGTGAGCGCGCACCGCGGCTCCAGGCCGCTCACACCGGAGCGCGACAACGAGGAGGTTTCCCGATGAGCAAGACGCCGCTGACGATGGAGGCCTTGATGGCCCAGGCCCTCGAGATGGAGCGCGAGGCCGCCCAACGCTATGCCGAACTGGCCGATGCGATGGAGACGCACCACAACCTCGAGGTGGCGCAGATGTTCCGCACCATGGCCGGCTACGAGGCCAAACATGCCGAGAAGATCGTGCAGGAGATGGGCGGCAAGGAGGACCCCACCCTCGCCGGCGTGGGCTGGCCCGGCCGCGAGGCCCCCGAGGTGGTGCCGCACGACGCGGTGCACTACCTGATGCACCCCTGGCATGCGCTGCAGCTGGCGTTGGCCGCCGAGCTGCGCGCCGAGGCCTTCTTCTCCGACCTGGCCCGCCAGGCCGCCACCGAGGCGGTGCGCCGCGCCGCGATGGAGATGCAGGCCGAGGAGGCCGAGCACGCCGCGCTGGTGCGCCAGTGGCTGGCCAAGGTGCCCGAGCCGCCGCCCGACTGGAGCGAGGACCCCGACCCGCCGCGCTACAACGAGTGACGCGGTGGACAGCGCGTCGCACCGGGTGCTGCTGCCCGAAGGCTGGGCCGCACCCATCGGCTACAGCAACGGCATCGCCGCCGCGCCGGGGCGGCTGGTGTTCGTCGCCGGGCAGGTGGGCTGGGACGCGCAGCAGCGCTTCCACAGCGAGCTGATCGCGCCGCAGTTCGAGCAGGCCTTGCGCAACGTGCTCGAGGTGCTGGCCAGCGCCGGCGGCCGTCCCGAGCACATCTGCCGCATCACGGCCTACTGCTGCGACAAGCCGGCCTACCTGGCGGCACGCCGCGAGCTGGGCGCCATCTGGCGCCGCCTGATGGCAACGCCGGCCGGCACGCACTATCCGGCGATGAGCATGATCTTCGTCGCCGACCTGCTCGACAGCCCGGGCAAGATCGAGCTCGAGGCCACCGCCGTCGTGCCCTGAGGCGCCGGACGCAGCCGGCGCACGGCGCGTTGCCGCGCTGACTGGCGGACGGCGCGTTGCCGCGCTGACTGGCGGACGGCGCGTTGCCGCGCCGACTGGCGGACGGCGCGTTGCCGCGCCGACTGGCGGACGGCGCGTTGCCGCGCTGACTGGCGCACGGCGCGTTGCCGCGCTGACTGGCGCACGGCGCGTTGCCGCGCCGGGGCGGCGTCCGCCAGCGAGGATCGGGCGCTTCCTCCAGAATGGCTCGGTCAGGCCCGCCCCTCGGCCGCCACGATGGCGGGCGCAGGGCGACCCGCGGGCCGCCTGCGCCGGTGCTCGCCGATGAACTTCTTGTGGCCCCAGAACCTGTGGCTGTTGGCGGCTCTGCCCTTGTTGCCGGTGCTGTACCTGTGGCTGCTGCGACGCCCCGGCCGGCGCGCGCTGCGCCTGAGCAGCCTGGCCGTGGCACGCCAGGCCCTGCAGTCCCGCTGGCAACGGCATGTGCCGCCGGCCCTGCTGGGGCTGGCGCTGGCCGTGCTGGCGCTGGCCCTGGCGCGACCCACGGCACCGGTGGCCCTGCCGTGGGCCAAGTCCACCATCCTGCTGGCGATGGACGTGTCGCTGAGCATGCGCATCCGCGACGTCCAGCCCACGCGCATGGCCGCGGCCCAGGAGGCGGCCAAGGCCTTCCTGGCCGAGGCGCCCCGCCATGTCGACGTGGGCCTGGTCACGTTTGCCGGCACGGCCCAGGTGGCGCAGCAGGCCACGCTCGATCGCACGGCCCTCGAGCAGGCCATCGATGCCATCCAGATGCAGCGCGGCACCGCCATCGGCAGCGCCATCGTGGTCTGCCTGGCCGAGCTGTTTCCGGACCACGGCATCGACCTCGAGGCGATGACCTTCGGCCCGCGGCGCGCCGCGCGCAGCCTGGACCGCAGGGACCGGCCGGCCCCGAAGGCGATCGCGCCCGTGGCACCCGGCTCCTACGATGCCGCGGCGATCATCCTGCTCAGCGACGGCCGCCGCACCACCGGCGTGGACACCTTGGAGGCCGCCCGCATGGCCGCCGACCGCGGCGTGCGCATCCACGTCGTCGGCCTGGGCACGCCCGACGGCCACCTGGCCGAGGGTGAGGGGCTGGCCATCTACCTGCAGCTGGACGAACCCACCCTGCGCGAGGTGGCCCGCATGACCGGCGGCGACTACCACCAGGCCGGCACCGCCGAGGCGCTGCGCAGCGTCTACCAGCAACTCGGCTCGAACATGCAGGTGCGCACCCGCGACACCGAGCTGACCGCCCTGCTGGCATTGGCCGCGGCGGCGCTGGTCATCGCAGCGGCGGGGCTGTCGGTCTGGTGGTTCGGGCGGGTGGCCTGAGCATCCGGTGGGTCGCCGCCGCCGACCCGGCAGCGGCATGGTGCGGCGGCCGCAGCGTGCGCCCGCGCCGGGTCAGTCCGGCAGGCTGTAGGTTCCCCAGTCGCGCCGGCAACCCTGCGAGGTGCCGGGCTCGATGGGCTTGCCGTTGCCCAGCGACGTGAACCGGGCCACCTTGCTCGTGACGCCCTTCCAGGCCCCGGTGCCACCGAGGAACTTCCAGCTGTTGTCGCCGGACTCGGGCATTTCCCACTCGCCGACGCTGGTATCGCCGGCCAGGTTGGCCCACTTGCAGAGGCCTCGGCCCACGGGCTTGCCGCCGACGATGCGCAGGTAGCCCACGCAATGGGTCGTGGCCTTGTCGAACTCCTGGGTCGTGCTGGAAGCCACGACGCCCCAGCTTTCGGCGCCGAGCGCGACCAGGTTCGGCCCGGACTCGAGCACGGTTTGCCGGCTGTGGGAGCACACCACGAAGTCGTAATCGACGTCACGGCCCCAGGCCGTGGCGCCCAGCATGCCGATGGCGGCAGCGATCCATGTCCAGCGGGTTTTCATCGGGAATCCTCTCGCGCGTGAACCTTCGAAGCATCGCGGCCGGCGGTGCCCGGGACCGCTGTCCCGGCGCCTGGCCGCCCGATTGAGCCCACTCAAGGCCCGCCGCGACTGCGCCGCGACGCCCTGAGCCGGCGGCGTCAGAATGACCGGGCTCGACCCCGGGTGTCCCGAAAGCGGACGAAATTCCCGGTAAGGCCGCGCAGCAGGTTTGCAGCATGTCAACGGTCGCCGCATCCGGACGCATCCTGGAGCTCGGACCGGGTCGCTTCGACTGCCTCAGTGGCGAGTTGCTGATCGAAGGACGCCGCGCGCGGCTGCGGCCGCGCACGGCGGCGCTGCTGGCGCATCTGGCGCGCCATGCCGATCGCATCGTGTCCAAGGACGAACTGCTGCAGGCCGTGTGGCCGGACGCGGTGGTCACCGAGGACTCGCTGGTCCAGTGCGTCAAGGAGATCCGCCACGTCTTCGCCGATGCGGGACACGCATGCATCCGCACCGTGCCGAGGCTGGGCTACGCGTTCATGACGCCGGTGCGCGGGACGACCGCCGCGATGCCCCCAACGGAGCCCGCTGGCCGGCCGATTGCCCGCACCACGATCGCGGCGCAGCGCGCACGCGCACCCCTGATGCCGCCGAGCGCGGCGAGTTCGGCCGACGATCCGGTCATCCTCGACTGGATGCTGCGTGGCTGGCAGCTGTTCACCACCTACACGGCCGACGGACACGCCCAGGCGCGGACGGTCTACGAGGAGGTGATCCACCGGCTGCCGCGCCAGGTCGAGGCGCTGGTGCTGCTCGGCTGGATCCACTGGTTCGACGCGATCGAGGGCCGATCGGCCGACGCCGACGCGAGCCACCACCGGGCCGCCGAACTGGCCACCCGCGCCCTCGAGTGCGGCAGCCACAAGGGCCCACCGCATGCCTTGATGGGCAAGGTCTTGTTGTGGCGACTGCGCCATGCCGAGGCCTTGACCCATCTGCACCGGGCGATCGAGCTGGCGCCCGACTATGCCTACATGCCCTTCCATCTGGCCGACGCCTTGATGTGGTGCGGTCAGCCGGCGGCGTCGCTGCGCCACCTCGACCGCGCCCTGCAGCTCGACCCGGACGACCACGGCGTCTTCCTCACGATCCGCGGCATGGCGCAGTGGATGATGGGCAGCGCCTCGGCGGCGCGTGACTCGCTGGACAGCGCCCTCCGGCGCAACCCGACCTACCCCTGGGCGCGCGGCATGCTGGCGGTGCTGCATCACGAGGCCGGCGACGCCGCTTCGGCGCGCGCGGAAGCCCTGGCCGGACATCGCCTCAACCGGCGCTTCAGCGTCGGCTTCGTCGAACGCGTGATGCCCTTCCTGCTGCCGCCGCACCGGGAACGCGTGGCCGCGGCCTGGCGCGCGGCGGGCATGCCACTGTCGGAACCGGCTTGACGACCGACGGGCTCGCGCACGCCCGGGAGTCGAAGCCCGCCGCCTGGCCAGCTCCGCTGACCGATGTGTCGGCGCCGACCGATACCGGCCATCGCCGCGACACATGCCCACGCTGCAATGGCGGCCTGGGTTCGGGGGACTTCCCGGACCGCCCACCTCGACCCCAGCGGAGGACTGCATGCCCAGAACCGAACACGCCCCTGGTGGCGCCCCCCACGACGTCATGCCCTTGGGCGACGGGGGTCGCGCCGAAGCGTCGATCGTCGACACCGTCAATCACCTCTTCGCCCGCTTCGACGTCGACGGCGATGCATCGATCACGCTGGCCGAATGGCTGGGCGTGGTCGATCCCGAGCGTGCCGACGCGGTGACCGCCGCGCTGGTCCGGCTCGACGGCGATGCCGACGGTGCATTGAGCAGCACCGAGCTGACCACGGCCCTGACGGCGCTGGACAGCGACGCCAGCGGCACGCTCGACCGCAGTGAAGTGCTCGCCGCGCGTGCCGCCGACGGCACGCCCAGCGCCGCCGAGGTGCTGCTGATGGGCGGCCGCCACGGCCATGGCGCCGGCGCCGATCACGACCCCCGGGCGACGGACCCGGTGACGATCGACACCGCCGTCACGATGGCGTTCGCGCAGTTCGACAGCGACGGCAGCGGCAGCCTGGCGGTGTCCGAACTGGTGGCTGCGATCGGCGCGCCTCACCACGGGTCCGGCCGTACCGATGGCACGGCCCGGGCCGAGACCGCGTTGGCGGCGCTGGACGGCAACGCCGATGGCGCGTTGGGAGTCGACGAGCTGACCGCAGCGCTGCAGGCGCTCGATGCCGACGGCGACGGCAGCCTCAGCGCGGCCGAGCAGGGCTGCCCGCCGACCCACGAGGGCGGCGTCGACCTGGTGGGCGTGCTGCTGCACCACCTGGACCTGCCTGAGGGTTGAGCGGCAGGCGCCGACCCGCACGGTTTGACGCGTCGATGAGCGAATGGCGTGAGCCACGCAAGGGCTCCGCCTGCCCGGCTGAGCAGCCATCACCCAGGCGGCCGGACCATGCCGGCCGCACCCCGCCTACATCGACAGCGATCCCTCGCGGAACTCGGTCTTGTCGAGCCACACGTTGACGAGCACCGGCCGCCCGCTGGCGGCCAGCTCGCGCGCGCGGCGCAAGGCGGGTTCGACCTCGTGCGAGTGCCGGACGACGATGCCCTCGGCGCCGAAGCCTTCGGCCACGCGGTGGTAGTCGGTGCGCGCCAGCACCGTGCCCACGTCGTCGTGCAGCATCTTGACCTGCTCGCGTGCGATCTGGGTCCACGCGGCGTCATTGCCCACCACGGCGATCACCGGCAGGCCATGGCGCACGAAGCTGTCGAACTCGGTCAGGCCGTAGCCGCTGGCGCCGTCGCCCCAGACGATCCAGGTCTCGCGGCCGGGTCGGACGCAGGCCGCGCCGATCGCAAAGCCCGCACCCACGCCCAGCGTGCCGAAGGCGCCGGGGTCCAGCCAGGCCAGGGGGCCGCGCGGGCGCAGCACGTACGACGCGGTGCCGACGAAGTCGCCGCCGTCGGCCACCCACACCGCATCGTCGGCGGCCACGCGCTCGAGCGTGCGGAAGAAGGCCAGCGGATTGACGTGCTCGCCGGCGGCCGCGGCCTGGGCATCGATCTCGGCCTCGCGCGCGGCGTCGCGCTGGCGCAGCGTGTCGAGCCAGGTGGTGCGTGCCGCCGGCGTTGCCGGGTTGGCCGCGCCGGCAGCCGGCGTGCCGAGGCCGGCGCGCGCCAGGTCCTGCAGGAACAGCCCCGCATCGCCGAGGGCGGCGATGTCGGGCCGCCGGTTCAGCCGCGCGTCCTTGGCGCTGCGGTTGGCGGCGATCAGCGTCGCGCTGCGCCGCACGTGGCGGCCGTAGTCGAGGCGGAAGTCGCAGGGCACGCCGGCCAGCAGCACGCAGTCGGCCTCGCGCAAGGCCTGCCGGCGCTGGTGGCGCATCTGCAGCGGGTGCTCGCGCCCGAGCAGTCCGCGCGCCATGCCGGACAGGTAGACCGGGATGCCCAGTCGCGCCACCGTGTCGGCGAGGCGCTCGGCTTCGGCCGACAGCACCACGGCCTGGCTGCCGATGACCATCAGCGGCCGCTCGGCCCGGTGCAGCGCAGCCAGCGCCGACTTCAGCGCGGCCTCGCCGGCACGCGGCGGCAGCACGTCGCGCGCCCGCGGCACCGAGGCCTGGTCGCTGCCGTCGAACATGCGCTGCACGTGACGCTGCAGATACCAGCGCAGCGCGCGGTCGGGCAGCGACGTGCCCTTGCCGGCGGCATCGGCATACCACTGGCGGATCGAGGCCTCGTCATACAGCAGGTCGACCGGGGTCTCGACGAACACCGGACCGGGCACGCCGTCACGCGCCAGCGCGAAGGCCTCCTCGACCGCAGGGCCGAGGTCGCGCACGCGGCGGATCTTGATGAAGCGCTTGACGTGCGGCTCGACCAGCGGACGCTGGTCGATGTCCTGCAGCGCACCACGACCCTGCAGCGCGGTGGGCGCGGCGCCGCCGATCAGCAGCAGCGGCGACTGCGCCAGCTGCGCGTTCTTCAGCGCGGTGATGGTGTTGGTGATGCCCGGCCCGGCGGTCACAGCGGCCACCCCGGGGATGCCGGTGAGGCGCGCC
>WBZL01004136.1_pt1 | contig 12779 bp, 7 predicted proteins | sample 5204291 | NCBI WGS metagenome assembly WBZL01 (sample SAMN12344345, study PRJNA552823) | activated sludge metagenome | biome: Activated sludge suspended growth; feature: Nitrification reactor; material: Wastewater; isolation source: activated sludge from nitrification reactor of wastewater treatment...
GCGCACGATCGAGCAGTTCTTCGACCCCGACAAGGGCATGTTCCTGCCCGACCGCTTCATCAAGGGCGAGTGCCCGCGCTGCGGCGCCAAGGACCAGTACGGCGACAACTGCGAGGTCTGCGGCGCGGTGTACGCCCCCACCGAGCTGAAGAACCCCTACTCCGCCCTCTCGGGCGCGACGCCGATCCTCAGGAGCAGCGAGCACTTCTTCTTCAAGCTGTCCGACCCGCGCTGCGTGGAGTACCTGGAGAACTGGACGCAGGACGGCCGCCTGCAACCCGAGGTCGCCAACAAGGTGCGCGAGTGGTTCGCGCGCGACGAGGCCGGGCAGGTCAGCCTGGGCGACTGGGACATCAGCCGCGACGCACCCTATTTCGGCATCGAGATTCCCGACGCGCCGGGCAAGTACTTCTACGTCTGGCTCGACGCGCCGATCGGCTACCTGGCCAGCCTGAAGAACCTGCTCGACCGCATCGGCGTCGACTTCGACAGCTACCTGGCCGACCCGGCGGTGGAGCAGATCCACTTCATCGGCAAGGACATCGTCACCTTCCACACGCTGTTCTGGCCGGCGATGCTGAACTTCAGCGGCCGCAAGGCGCCCGATCGCGTGTACGTGCACGGCCACCTCACGGTCAGCGGCGAGAAGATGAGCAAGAGCCGCGGCACCGGCATCAGCCCACTGCGCTACCTGGAGCTCGGCATGAACGCCGAGTGGCTGCGCTACTACATCTGCGCCAAGCTCAACGCGCGCGTCGAGGACCTCGACTTCAACCCCGAGGACTTCGTCGCCCGCGTCAACGCCGACCTGGTGGGCAAGTACGTCAACATCGCCAGCCGTGCCGCCGGCTTCATCACCAAGCGCTTCGGCGGCCGGCTCAGTGCCGACGTCGGCGTCGAGGGCCGCATCGTGCTGGATGCCCTGCGCGCCCAGGCGGCGACCTTGGCCCAGCTGTACGAGGAGCGTGAGTTCGGCAAGGCCTTGCGCGAGGTGATGGCGCTGGCCGACAAGGTCAACGAGTACGTCGACGCGCACAAGCCCTGGGAGATCGCCAAGCAGCCCGGGCAGGATGCCGCGCTGCACGACGTGTGCACGGTCTGCATCGAGGCCTTCCGGCTGCTGACGCTGTACCTCAAGCCGGTGATGCCCGCGCTGGCCGCCGGCGTCGAGGCCTTCCTGAAGATCGAGCCGCTGCAATGGGCGGACAGTGCACGCGCGCTGGGCGGCCACACCATCGGCAGCTACCAGCACCTGCTGCAGCGGGTCGATCCGAAGCAGCTCGACGCGCTGTTCGAGCCGCCGGCCGCGGCCCCCGTGGCGCTGCCGGGCGGCGAGGCCCTGGCCGCCGAGATCGGCATCGCCGACTTCGCCAAGGTCGACCTGCGCATCGCCCGCATCGTGGCCGCCGAGCGCGTCGAGGGCTCGACCAAGCTGCTGCGCCTGACCCTCGACGCCGGCGAGGGTGCCGACGAGCAAGGCCGCCCGCGGCTGCGCAACGTGTTCAGCGGCATTGCCAGTGCCTACAAGCCCGAGGACCTGGCCGGCAAGCTGACCGTGCTGGTGGCCAACCTGGCGCCGCGCCCGATGAAGTTCGGCCTCAGCGAGGGCATGGTGCTGGCCGCCAGCCATGCCGACGAGAAGGCCCACCCCGGCCTGTACGTGCTCGAGCCATGGCCCGGTGCCACCCCCGGAATGCGGGTGCGCTGAGGCAGGGCGCGGTGCAGGTCGAAGGGTAGCCTTCGCGCCGTGATGCGCGACGACACCACCAGTCCCCGCAACTTCCCGCCGCCGACGCCGCTGGCCGAGGGCGAGCTGGTCGGCGAGCTGGTCGTGCGCAAGGTGCTCAGCGTGGGCACCTTCGGCATCGTCTACCGCATGACCGAACCGGCCATCCAGGTCGACGTGGCGGTCAAGGAGTACCTGCCCGGCCACCTGGCGATGCGCCAGGGGTCGCGAGCCGTCGTGCCGCGCGGGCCGCAGCAGGCCGAGGCCTTCGCCGAAGGGCTGCGCCACTTCACCGACGAGTGCCGCCTGCTGGCCGGCCTGTCGCACCCCTCGCTGGTGCAGGTGCACGGCGTGTGGGAGGAAAACGGCACGGCCTACCTGGTGATGGCCATGTGCACCGGACGCAACCTGGCCGATACGCGCCTGACGCAGTGGCGCGGCCCGGGCGAGGCCTCGCTGCGCGCGCTGCTGGACGGCCTGCTCGGCGCGCTCGACCTGCTGCACGATCGGGGCGTGCTGCACCGCGACGTGGCGCCCCGCAACATCATGATCACCCCGTCCGGCGCCCCGGTGCTGCTGGACCTCGGCGCGCCACGCCGCGTCGCCGCGGCGCGCGGGGAGACCGGCCCGACCGGTCCGCGCGAGGGCTTCGCGCCGCTCGAGCTCTACGGCAGCGCACACGGCCGGGTGGCCGGGCCCTGGACGGACCTGTATGCACTGGCCGCCACCGTGCACTTCCTGATCTCCGGCCGGCCCCCCGCGGCCGCGCAGCAGCGCCAGGCCGGCGACCGGCCCGCCCTGGCCCTGTACCGCAAGGGCGACCGCTACCCCTTGCCGTTCCTGTCGGTGATCGACTGGATGCTCGCACCCGAGCCGGCCGATCGGCCGCAAAGCGTCACCGAGGTGCGTGCGGCGCTGGCCGGCGAGCGCGTCGCGCCGCCCGCCCACCAGCCGCGCCGCGGCCAGCGCCTGCGGGTTGCGCTGCATCGCCACCGGCGCTGGTTGTGGGTCGCGCTGGCCCTGCTGGCCGTCGGCGCCGCGGCGGTGTATGCGTGGATGCTGTGGCGCTCGGGCCTGCTGCGCTGGCCCTTGCGCCCGGTGGATTGACCGGTCCTGCGCGCAGGCATCGGCCCGCGACGCCGCCGCACGGCCCAGCGTGGTTGACAGCGGCGCTCGGGGGTTGCGCGGTCCAGCGCCGCTGCGGCCTACCATCGCACCATGGACCGGACCATGCGGGTGGACGCAGGCCCGCCCGGCGGCCTGCCGCAGGTCATGGCCTGCATCGAATCGGCACGCTCGGTGCGCTTCGTCGATCTCGATCGGGCACGCGCGGACGCGCAGCGCGGGCTCGAGCTGCTGCGCGGGCTGCAGACGCCCGAGGCCGCTCATGCCGACGAGGAGGCCGAGCTGCTGGTGATCCTGGGCAGCTGCGAGCGGCAGGACGGCCAGATCGAGTCGGCGGTGGTCCGGTTCCACACGGCCCTGAAGCTCGTCGGCAGCGGCGAGGCCTCAGCCGTCGCCTGCGACGCCTGGATCGGACTGGGCTGGGTCTATGCGCAGAGCGGCGAGTTCAGCCGCGCGCTGCGCTATTCGCTGCAGGGTCTCAAGACGGCGCGCAGCCTGGGCGCGCCCGACCGTGAATCGCACGCGCTGGACGTGCTCGGCTGCGTCTACGCGATCTCCGGCGACTCGGTCGAGGCGCTGAGGCACCTCGAGCAGGCCGCCGCGATCGCCCGGGCCGTGGACGACCGCCGGCGCCTGTGCTCGGTCCTCAACAACCTGGCCATGACCCGGCTCGGCATGGACGACCTCGTGCCGGCCCTGGCCGCCGGACGCGAGAGCCTGCGCATCGCCCGCGAGGAGTCGCTGACGGTTGCCGGGCTCAACGTCATCGACACCGTCGCCAGCGTTCTCACGGCGATGGGCGAGCTGGCGGAGGCCGAGGGCATGCTCGTGCCAGCCGTGTCGGAAGCCCGCAAGCGCCCGCCCGGCAAGGCGCTGGGCACCCTGCTGGGCACCCTGGGAGCGATCCGGGCCGCCTCGGGCGATGCCGCGCAGGCCGAGTCGCTGCACGCCACCGCTCTGGACATCGCCACGCGCATCGGCGACCCGGTGCTGGCGCGACAGTGCCACCAGCGCCTCGCCGACCTGCGGGCCGCCGCCGGGCGGTGGCAGGAGGCCTACGCCGCCTTCCGCAGCTACCACGAGGTCAACGAGTCGATCGCCGGCGCCAAGGCCGCCAGGCGGCTGACGGTGGTGCAGATCGCCGACGAGGTCGATGCGCTGCACGACGCCATCGATCCGATGGGGCCGCGCGCCGACGGCCTGTCGGCGATCGACGCGCTCGAGGCCCTGACGGCGCGGCTGCGCGCCCGCAACCGCGAGCTGGCCGAGGCTAAGCAGGCAGCCGATGTGGCGAGCCAGACCAAGTCGCGTTTCCTCACCAACATGAGCCACGAGCTCCGTACGCCGCTGAACGGCGTGCTGGGGATGGCCCAGCTGCTGATGCGCACGAAGCTCGACGCCACCCAGTCGAGCTACTGCCAGATCCTGCTCGAATCGGCACGGGCGCTGAGCGGCCTGGTCGCCGACATCCTCGACCACACGCGCATCGGGGCGGGGCGACTGCTGATCGAGACGGCCGAGGTCGAGCCGGCGCGCGTGGTGGACGAGGTGCTGCGTCTGGTTCACTCCGCGGCGTCGACGCAGCAGCTGCGCATCGCGGGCACGATCGATGATGGCGTGCCGGCCGTCGTGCTGGGCGACGGCAAGCGCATCCGCCAGATCCTGCAGCACCTGGTCGGCAATGCCGTCAAGTTCACCGCGGCCGGCGGCGTCGATGTCCGGGTCATGCGCCTCGCAGGCCGCGAGGCCGACCCGCGCATCTGGCTCCGGTTTGCCGTGCACGACACGGGAATCGGCATGGACCCGCAGGTCGCGGCGGCGCTGTTCGAGCCCTTCGTCCAGGCCGACGATTCGTCCCAGCGGCGGCACGGTGGCAGCGGACTGGGCCTGGCGATCAGCCGCCAGCTGGTCGAGCTGATGGGCGGGACCTTGCAGGTCCGCAGCGAGCCCGGCAAGGGCTCGGAGTTCTGGTTCGACCTCCCCCTCCACCTGCGCAGCGGGACGGCCGACGCCGGCCAGCCGTCCCACCCCTGAGCGCCGGGCCCCGGCGCTCGCAGCCCTGGCCGAGGGCGGAAGCCGGTTTCATCGGCGGCGCGCCCGGGTTCATCGGGTCGAAACCGCCCGAGATCGGGATTCGGTGGAGGCAGCGCCACCGGCCTCATTCGCTGCGGCCACACCGGTCCGCTGACCGCCGTGCAGGACCGTGCCGCGGGGCGCCGGAGCTCCCGAAGGAGATCCCCATGACCGGATGGGCCCGCCATCACGCCTGCCTGGACCTTGACCTGGATCGCCGGCGCCGGCCTGACCGTCGCGGCGGTGGCAGCCGAACCCCAGGGCGTCCTCGCCCGCGCGCCCCAGCCCGAGCAGCCGGCCCGTTTCGATCTCGGGCTCGCCGGCCCCGGCATCGCCGACACCCTGAGCCGCGAGCTCGCACCGTCCGTGCTGATGCATGGCCAGGAAGGCACGGTGCAGGTGCAGTTCCGACCGCGCGGCAACCGGGTGCGCGAGGTGGTGTCCCGCGGCGGCCCGCGCGAGTACCGGCAACCGATCCGCAGCGCGCTGCGCGGCGTCTCGTGCCTGCCTGGCCGTGATGGCGAGCGCTTTGAGTTCGCGATCCGATGCGAGCTCGATCGCGAGCCCGCCGCGCCACAGCGGTTGGTGACACGGGTGGTGCCTTGAGCGGCGCCTGCACGACGGCTTGCCAAGCCGGTGCCACTGACCCACGATGAGCTGGCCCGCGCCTGGCCGGACCTGGCCATCGCGGCCGTCGTGCACGACGGTCATGCCGCGCACGAGGCGACGCTGCGGCTGCAACCATGGGTCCTGTTCCTGGACGTGCCGCTGTCCGGGACCATCGGGCTGGACCTGGCCCGCCTGGCCGGGCCGCGCGCACGTCGTCTCATCACGGCGTTCGACCACTACGCCGTCCAGGCCTTCGACGAAGGGGCCGTCGACTACCTGCTCAAGCCGCTGGACGCCGTCCGCCTAGCGCGCGCCGCCCAGCGCCTGCGAGTTGCGCTGCATCGCCACCGGCGCTGGCTGTGGCTCGCCGTCGCCCTGGCGGCCGTCGGCGCGGCGGTGGTCTATGCCTGGATGCTGTGGCGGTCCGGGCTGCTGCGTTGGCCGCTGCGCGGCAGCGATTGACGGTGCACGTGGGTGCCGGTGCCGGTGCCGGCGCCGGCCGCCGGATGCCCGCGCCATCCTCAACCGGCATGACACCCCCCCTGGCTGAACCTCGCAAGCGGTGCCGCATCCGGTTAGCCTTGTAACCATTGGCAAGCAACGGAGGTTCCCGATGCCGGAGACAGCGCCCACAGCCGCGTCACCCACCGACAACCCTGCGCTGCCGGAGGTCTGGATCGAGGGTGACATCGTCGGCGAATGGCAGTCCGATCTGCAGTTCACGATCCACCTGACTCAGGCGGCCGTCAGCCCGGTGACGGTGACGGTGCAGACCTACGACGGCTTCGGCACGGCGGAGGCCGGACTGGACTATTCCGCGCGGGCCACCACCGTGACGGTGCTGCCCGGGCGAGCCAGTGCGACCTTCAACGTGCCGGTCCGCGCCGACACCCGCTTCGAGCCCACCGAGCTGGTCTTCGTCTACGCCGTGTCCGCCAGCGGGGCGGTGATCGGCGACTACGCCATCGACTGGGGCGCGATCATCGACGACGACAACCCCGGTCTGGCACTGCCGACCGACGACTGGGCCCATTTCCAGTGGCACCTCTATCCCGGCAGCGGCGCCAACGTGCTGCCGGTGTGGACCGACTACACCGGCCGCGGCATCACCGTCGCGGTCTTCGACAACGGCATCGACCGCACCCAGCCCGACCTGGACGGCAGCCTGTCCACGGCCTTCGGCCGCGACACCGACACGCTGGCCAAGGGCGGCGATCCCCGCAGCGCCCAGGACAACCACGGCACCGCGGTGGCCGGCGTCATCGCCGCCGAGCGCAACGGCGACGGGGTCGTCGGCGTGGCCTACAACGCCGACCTGATCTCGCTGTACCAGACCTATGGCGACGCCAGCGGCAACGAGATCGTCAACGCCTTCGCCTACGCGCAGGACTTCGACATCCTCAACAACAGCTGGGGCTTCGCGCCGCAGAGCGAGGACTATGCGCTCAACGCCCCTTGGGCCTTTGCCGACAACTTCCGCGGGGCGTTCGCGGCCGAGGGCCAGGCGCTGCAGCTGCTGGCCGAGAACGGCCGCGACGGGCTGGGCACCATCGTCGTGCAGTCGGCCGGCAACAGCTTTGCGTTCGGCGACGACACCAACCTGCACAACTTCCAGAACAGCCGCTACATCATCACCGTCGGCGCCACCGACTACCTGGGCAATTCGACCGACTACAGCTCGCCCGGTGCCTCGGTGCTGGTCTCGGCACCGGGTGGCGGCGGCCAGACCGGGCTGAGCTACATCTGGACCACCGACCGCAGCGGGGCCAACGGCTATTCGAGCGACGAACTGGCCACCATCACCGGCACCTCGTTCTCCGCCCCCCTGGTCTCGGGCATCGTGGCGCTGATGCTCGAAGCCAACCCCGGCCTGGGCTACCGCGACGTGCAGCAGATCCTGGCCTACAGCTCGCGCACCACCGGGCGGGACCAGAACACCTGGGAGTTCAACGGTGCCAAGGGCTGGAACGGCGGAGGCCTGCACTTCGACGCGCTCACGCACGACATCGGCTTCGGCCTGGTCGATGCGCAGGCTGCCGTGCGCCTGGCCGAGTCGTGGCGCGGGCCGGCCGCGACCTCGGCCAACGACGTGGAGGTGCGCGCCAGCGTGACGCAACCGGCGGCGATTCCCGATGGCAGCAGCCTGCTGCAGCAGTCCGTGTCGATCACCCAGGCCATCGACGTCGAGCGGGTCGAGGTCACGGTCGACATCGACCACGGTTTCATCGGCGACCTGGCGCTGCTGCTCACCTCGCCGGCCGGCACCGACAGCTGGCTGCTGTGGCGGCCCGGGCAGGGTTCGCTCAGTGCCGTCGGCCTGAGCCAGGACGACATCGACTTCACCTTCGACACCGTGCTGAGCCTGGGCGAATCGTCGCTGGGCACCTGGCGGCTCTCGGTGTTCGACATGGCGCCCGGCGATGCCGGGCGGCTCAACAACTGGTCGATCAACCTCGTCGGCAAGGCCGCCGACGCCGACGACCTGTACATCTACACCGACGAGTTCTCCGACGCGCGTGCCGCCGAGTCGGCCCGCGGCACCCTGCGCGACAGCGGGGGCGTGGACACGATCAACGCCGCGGCCGTCACCACCGCCGTCAACATCAACCTGGTCCCCGGGCGCACCAGCACCATCGACGGCCAGACCCTGACCATCGATGCATCGACGCAGATCGAGAACGCCTTCGGAGGCGACGCACCCGACACCCTCAACGGCAACCCGGCACGCAACCGGCTGTTCGGCGGCCGCGGCGGCGACACGATCAACGGTGCCGCCGGCGACGACGTGATCGGCGGCGGCCCGGGCGGCGACACCCTCGATGGCGGCGACGGCACCGACACCGCGGTGTTCGACGGCCGCTTCCGCGACCACAGCGTGGTGCAGGGTTCCCGGGGCTGGGTCATCACCGACCGCAACGGCACCGGCGGCCGCGACACGGTCAACAACTTCGAGCGCCTGCAGTGGGACGACTACGCGATCGCCTACGACCTGGGCGGCCGTGCGGGCGATGTGGCCGAGATCATCCGCGGCCTGTTCGGCCCGGCGTTCCTGACCGAGGAACTCTACGTCGGGCTCGGCCTGCAACTGTTCGATCAGGGTCTGAGCTACGAGCAGATCGTCGGCCTGGCGATCGGCACGCCGCTGTTCGCCAGCCTGGCCGGGTCGCGGTCGAACACCGATTTCATCGAGCTGATCTGGCACAACGTGCTGGGCGGCAGCCCCGGGGCGGCCGACCTGGCCTACTACGGCAGCCTGCTCGACAGCGGCGCGTTGACCCAGGCCTCGCTGGGCACGGCGGCGTGCCAGTACGTCACCAACGCATCGAGCGTGGAGATCCTTGCCCTCGCCACGCTCGGCATCGAGTACACACCGTACGAAGGCTGAATGGACCTGCTGCCGGCCGGAAGCGGGCCGGCTCTGCCCGGTGGCATGATCGCGCCATGACCGTCGCGATGCGCGCCGACTCTCGCGCCCTGCTGCCCACGCGGCGGCGGCGTTTCCAGCATCGTGTGCACCATTGCGGACCTCCGGGACGGGCCCTCGCCCTCTCGTCCATCTCCCGGAGTTGCCATGCCCGATCTGCGCATCCATCGCTTTCGTCCGCGCCTCGCTGACACCCTGGCCGGCTACGGACACACCAGCCTGCTGGCCGACGTCGGTGCCGGCATCACCGTCGGCGTCGTCGCCCTGCCGCTGGCGATGGCCTTCGCCATTGCCAGCGGCGTCAAGCCCGAGCAGGGCATCTTCACGGCCATCATCGCCGGCCTGCTGATCTCGGCGCTCGGCGGCTCGCACGTGCAGATCGGCGGGCCGGCCGGCGCCTTCATCGTCATCGTCTACGGCATCGTCGAGCGCTACGGGCTGACCAACCTGCTCATCAGCACCGCGATGGCCGGCGTGCTGCTGTTCCTGATGGGCCTGTTCAAGCTCGGCGCGCTGGTGCGCTACGTGCCGGTGGCCATCGTCATCGGCTTCACCAACGGCATTGCGGTGCTGATCGGCCTGTCGCAGGTGAAGGACTTCTTCGGCCTGGCCACGCCCAAGCTGCCGGGCGACTTCTTCGCGCTCATCGAGGTGCTGGCGCGGCACGCGCACACGGTCAACCCGATGGCGGTGGCCATCGCCGTGGGCAGCCTGGCCCTGGTGGTGCTGTGGCCCAAGTCGTACACGATGCCCAGTGCGCCCCTGGGACTGGTGCCCAAGCTGCGCCGCATGGCCGCACACGTGCCCGGCACCATCGTCGCGCTGGTGGCGGCCACCGCGGCCGTGACGATCCTGAAGCTGCCGGTCGAGACCATCGGCACGCGCTTCGGCGGCATCCCGCAGTCGCTGCCGTCCCTGGACCTGCCCGCCTTCAGCTGGACCAGCGCCAAGCAGCTGCTGATTCCCACCGTGACGATCGCCCTGCTCGGCGCCATCGAGTCGCTGCTGTGCGCGCGCGTGGCCGACAACATGACCGAGTACCCGCGCCACGACCCGAACCAGGAGCTGATGGCGCAGGGTGTGGCCAACTTCGTGGCGCCGCTGTTCGGCGGCATCCCGGCCACCGGCACCATCGCACGCACGGTGACCAACGTGCGCGCCGGTGCGCGCAGCCCGGTGGCCGGCATCGTGCACGCCCTGACGCTGCTGGCCGTGGTGCTGCTGGCCGCCCCGCTGGCGCTGAACGTGCCGCTGGCCGCGCTGGCCGGCATCCTGGCCTTCGTGTCGTGGAACATGGGCGAGTGGCGCGAGTTCGCGCGCCTGCGCCAGTTCAGCCTGCAGTACCGCACCATCCTGGTCGGCACCTTCCTGCTGACGGTGATCTTCGACCTGACGGTGGCCGTGCAGGCGGGCTTGCTGCTGGCCTGCGCGTTCTTCATCTACCGCATGGGCACGCTGTTCAGCGTGCATCCGGTGCCGCGCTCGGACCTGCCGCCGGGCGTCTATTGCTTCGAGCTGTTCGGGTCGCTGTTCTTCGGCGCGGTGGGCAAGGTCGAGCAGCTGCCGTCGCAGCTGCCCGAGGGCACGCGGGCGGTGGTGCTGGAGATGCACCGCCTGATCTCGATGGACACCTCGGGCCTGGACGCGCTGGAGCAGCTGCACCGCGTGCTGCAGCGCCAGGGCATCGCGCTGGTGCTGGCCAACGTCAACGAGCAGCCGCTGTCGCTGATCCGCCGGTCCGGCTTCGCGCAGCACCTGGGCGAGGACCAGATCGTGCCCACCGTGGCCGCAGCGTTCGACGACAAGCCCCAGACGTCGACCTGAGCGGCCGGCGGCCGACCCGAGCTCGTCGACAATCCCGCGCATGGATGACCATGCCCGACGGCCGGCCGGCGGCCGCGCGCTGGCGGCCGCGCGCGACGGCTCCGCGCGCCGCGCCGCCCCGCCTCTGCACGCCGTCGGCTGCCCGCGTTGCGGCGCGCCGATGCAGGCGCTGGAGCTGTCGTCGCACCGCAGCGAGGCGGTGCACGTCGAGCATTGCCTCGATTGCCGCGTCGTCTGGTTCGACCGGTTCGAGTCGGTGCACCTCGACGCGCTGGGCTGGGTGCACCTGCTGCGCGCGATGGACCCCGGCGACAAGCGGCCGCTGGCCGAGGCGCAGGTCGCCCGACCGGCCTGCCCGACGTGCCACGAGCCCCTGAGGCGCGTCGACAACCGCAGCCGCTTCGGTCGCTTCGCGGTGCTGGAGTGTCCGGCCGGCCATGGTCACCTGCATGCACACGCCGGCCTGCTGGCCGAGCGCGGCCTGGTGCGGCCCCTGGGGCAGGCCGAGCGCCGGGCGCTGGCGGCCGAGAAGCTCGGGCTGCGCTGCTTCAATTGCGGTGGTGCCGCCTCGGCCCGCGACGACCGCTGCAGCTGGTGCGGTACGCCGCTGGTGGTGGTCGACGTGCCGCGCCTGATGCACTCGCTGCGCCCCCGCGACGTTGCGCAGAACGCCTCGCCCTCCGCGGCCGGGCATGCGGTGGCCTGGTCCTGCCGGGGCTGCGGCGCGGCGCTCGACCCCGGCCGCGACACCCAGTGCACGAGTTGCGGCCACCTGGTGGTGGTGCAGAAGCTGCCCGATCTGAAGCCGCTGCTCGACGCCGCCGAGGCCGAGCTGCAGGCCGACCGGGAGCGGCGGGCCGCGGCGCGGCGCCGCATCGGGCCGGCGACGATGCGACGGCGCTGGGGCGATCGTGGGCGCGTGTCGCCGGCATGGCGCCTGCTGCTGCTGCACGGCTGGCTGCCCTTGCTGCTGCTTGCCGTGGTGGGTGCCGGCGGCCTGTTCGCCTTCCATCTCGAGCTGCCCGGGCTGCAACCCGATCCGCTGGGCGTGCTGCGACTGCAGACCGTGCGCACCGTCGGTCCCGAGACCTGGTCGCTGGCCGCCGCCTACTGCCGCGCCGCACCGGGCGATGTCGACGGCCAGCGCCGGCTGGGACGCGGCCTGCTCGACCTGCAGCTGCGCCAGCGCGCGGGCCTGGTGCAACCGGCCCCGTGGACACTGGGCCAGATCCTGGACGGCCATTACGGTCGCCTTTTTCCGGTCACCGACGCCGAGCTCGCCGAGTCCCTGGGGACGCACCTGGCGCGCACCTTGCGCATCGAACCGGGATCGGCCGACGATGCCTGGCCCGCAGGAGCCGACACGCCACCCGGCCGGCTGGCGTGGGCCGCTCCCGGCCTGTGGATCGAGTCCGAACGGCGCAGCCGTGCGGTGTGGGCCCCGCGTGTCGTCAACGGCGACGTGCTGCCGGTCACCCTGGGCCGCATCAGGCTGCGCACCGGCGAACCCCGCGGCCCGGGCCTGACCTGGCTCTGCAACCCGGCCGACCCGCAGCAGGCCACGCTCCGGCCCAGCCAGCAGGGGCGCCTGTCGTGCACCACGGCGCAGTCGCCCACCCACTCCCCGCAAGCGTGGACGTCGATGGTCGGCCACCTGGCCAGCGCCGAGACGCCGCCACTGACCTGGAGCGCCGAGGACCTGAAGGAGCGCGGACGGATCGATGCGCTGATCGCGCTGGCGGTCGCCGAAGGCGATCGCACACCGCCGCGGCTGTCATCGCTCCCGTGGTCGCAGCGCCGTGGGCTGTATGGCCCGCCAGCGCGCTGGATCTTCGCCGGGTCGGTGCTGGCGCTCGGGCTGGCCGCCTTCATCGCGCTGCGGCTGCTGGCCGGCACGCGAGTGGCATGGATCATGTGGATGCTGGTGTCCTTGCCGGCCGCCTGGGTTTTCGGCAGCGGCCTCGGCGCGGCCTCGGTGCTGATGATCGGCGCGGGTGC
>WBZL01004138.1_pt1 | contig 12778 bp, 10 predicted proteins | sample 5204291 | NCBI WGS metagenome assembly WBZL01 (sample SAMN12344345, study PRJNA552823) | activated sludge metagenome | biome: Activated sludge suspended growth; feature: Nitrification reactor; material: Wastewater; isolation source: activated sludge from nitrification reactor of wastewater...
TGTCGGGGGTGTGGCTGGCCTCGCCGCAGCTCTTGAACACGTAGAGCGTCTCGGGCAGCTCGAACTCGACCCCGAGGCCCGGGATCTTGATGGCGTTGCCGTCCTTGGAGCCCTTGGTGGGGCTGTCGATCCAGTTGGCCAGCTCGGACTGACCCCGCTTGCCCTTGTTCTTGCAGCCGGCGAGGGGGAGAGCGCAGAGCACGGCAAGCGCGATCACGGCGGTTCGGGAGCTTCTTGCGGCGAGCATGGACACCTCGGGGCGAAGGTACCGGGATGCGCGGGCGCCAACAAGGGGCCCGAGGCCGGTCTGGGGCGGCTCCGGGGCTAGGCTCGCGGCGCGAGCAGGCTCGGCAGGTAGTCGGCGGGTGGGCACAAGCCCATCAGCTCGAGGCAGGTGGCCGCGACGTTGCCCAGGCCGAACGGCTGCGACGGGTCGGTGGGGCGCACCGGTGGCGCCTGCTCCGGGTCGCATGGGTCGAAGATCGCCAGCGGCACCGGGTTGAGGCTGTGGCTGGTCCGGATCTTCTCGCTGCCGTCCTTCTCGCGATCGAGCATCTGGTCGGCGTTGCCGTGATCGGCGGTGACGACGAGCACGCCCTCGAGCCGCCGCACGAGGGGCACGAGGCGCGCGAGGCAGAGATCGACGGCCTCGACCGCGAGGCGGGTGGCGTCGATGTGACCGGTGTGGCCGACCATGTCGCCGTTGGCGTAGTTGACCCGCACGAAGTCGTAGCGATCGCGCAGGAGCGCGGCGACGAGGGCGTCGGTCACCTCGGCGGCCTTCATCCACGGGCGCTGCTCGAAGGGCAGCACGTCGGAGGGGATCTCCACGTAGGTCTCGCGCGCGGGATCGAAGGCGCCGGTGCGGTTGCCGTTCCAGAAGTAGGTCACGTGGCCGTACTTCTGGGTCTCGGCGATGGCGAGCTGGCGGCGCCCGGAGGCGGCGAGCAGCTCGCCCATGGTGCGATCGATGGCGGGCGGCTCGACGAGGAAGCGCCGTGGGAGCCGCAGATCGCCATCGTACTGCATCATGCCGGCGAACAGGACGCGGGGGCGGTCGCCGCGGTCGAAGGCGGTGAAGGCGTCGTCCTCGAAGGCACGGGTGATCTCGAGCGCCCGGTCGCCGCGGAAGTTGAACAGCACGACGGCCGCGCCGTCGCGGATGGGGCCGACGGGGCCGTGCTCGTCGGCGACGACGAAGGCCGGCAGGAATTGGTCGTCGAGCTCGGGGTGCTCGGCGCGGAGGGTCTCGATGGCCTGGCGCGCGCTGGCGAAGCGGCGGCCGTGGGCGTGCACGTGGGTGGCCCAGCCGCGCTCGACCATGGCCCAGTCGGCCTCGTAGCGATCCATGGTGATGTGCATGCGGCCGCCGCCGCTGGCGATGCGGTAGTCGTGGCCGGCATCGCGCAGGGCCTGGAGGCTCGCCTCGAGCCGGTCGACGTAGAGGAGCGCGGAGCGGCCGGGAACGTCGCGGCCGTCGGTGAGCACGTGCACGCGCGCCGCGGTCACGCCCTGCCGGGCGGCGTGCTCGAGCAGGGCGAGCACGTGGTCGATGTGGCTGTGCACGTTGCCGTCGGACAAGAGGCCCAGCAGGTGTAGCGGCTGCCCGCTCTGCCGCACGTGGGCCACGATGGCCTGCCACGCGGGGCCGCGGAACAGCGCGCCGTCGTCGATGGCCTGGGCCACGAGCTTGGCGCCCTGGTCGAAGATGCGGCCGGCTCCGAGCGCGTTGTGGCCGACCTCGCTGTTGCCCATGTCGGCGTCGCTGGGCATGCCCACGGCGCGGCCGTGGGCGCACAGGGTGGTCGCGGAGCGAAGGGTGCGCAGCCAGTCGAGCGTGGGGGTGTGCGCGAGGTGGACCGCGTCGCCATGGTCGCGAGCGCCCAGGCCCACGCCGTCCATCACCACGCAGACGACGGGGCCCTTGGCGGCACGGAGCACGGGGTGGGGAGCGAGCGCTTCGATCATGGGCGGGGCGGAGTCTATCAGCTCGTGTCATGATGGCGCCGTGCAGGGACGCGGGCGCGCGCGCGTGACGATGCCGGCGGGCTTGGCCGCGGTGATGCTCCTCGCCGTGGCCGGGTGCCGGTCGGGCGACGCGGGGGCGCCTGCGCTCGATCCGGCCAGTGCGGCGTCGGCGAGCGCCGGCCGCGAGGCGGCGCGCGCCGACGAGCAGGGGGCCGCGCCTCCGATCGCGAGCGCGGCCGAGGTGGGCGCGGCCGAGGCAGGCGCAGCCGAAGCGAGCGCGCCGGGCCAGGCAGGGCCCGCGCCCGACCCGGTGCCGGCGCCCGCGGTCGTGCCCATCGTGCTGCCGTTCCCGCCCCAGGCGCTGGTGATCCGCCCGCTCGGGGACGTCCCGCCGGTCGCGTTGTTTCGCGACGAGGGCGACGCGGTGCGCCGGCGCGTGGCGAAGGCCCTGGTGGCGCGAGGGTACGAGGTGGTGCCCGTGGCGGAGCTCGAGCGCATCGAGCACGCGGCCGCCGAGGGACGGCTGGTGCTCGAGGGCGACGTGGTCTGCCGCGCGCCGCTGCTGCCCGAGGAGGTGGTGGCGCGCTACTTCGCCGATCGCCCGTTCGCCACCGTCGAGGCGGGCTGCTTCGACGCGTGCCAGCTCAAGGTCGACGTGCAAGACCCCGCCCGCCCCGAGGCCTACGAGGGCTACGCGAGCGCGCGCGTGGCCAAGCCGCACGATCCCGCGGCGTGGCTCGCAGTGGCGGGGCGGCTGCATGCCTCGGGGGTGTGGGGCATGGTCGGCCTCGGGATGATCGGCATGAGCCACCCGCCGCCGGTGCGCTTCGAATTCCCGTCGGGCGTCGGGCCGTGGGGCTCGTCCTCGATCCAGGAGGTCTCGTTCGAGGCCGCGGAGCAGCAGGCAGCGGGCTGCGCCCACCCCGATCCCGCGGTGGGCTTTCGCACCACGGTGCGCGCGAGCGTGGACGCCAAGGGCCGCGTGGCGCGGTGCGAGGCCACGCGCGAGCACGCCATGGCGCGACCCGGGGACGGCGCGTGCTTGTGTGGTGCGCTCGAGCGGCTCGCGCTGCCGGCCGGTCGCGCGGGGCGGCGCTTTCGCGTGACGGCGGTGGACGAAGGGGGCTCGTCGATCTCCGACCTGGTGCTCGAGGCGGTGCAGCCAGGCACCGAGACGTGGCGGCGTCGGCTCGCGGACTCGACCGCGCTGGCGCGCTGCCCCGCGGTCGAGGTGCCGAGCGGCTTCACGGCGCTGGCGACGCTGGCGCTGGCGCCCGACGGCACCGTCGACGACGTGCGGATCGACGGCGACATCACCACGCCGCCGACCATCGCGCTGGCACGCTGCCTGGTCCAGGCGCTGCGGCTCGTGCCGCTGCCGTGTCGCCCACCAGGGCTCGAGGCGCTGCAGGTGCGGCTGCGACGGCCGTAGCGAGTGCCCCGTCAGCGCCCGACGAGCGCCTGGGCACGGGTGCGGTACACGCTGCGCGGCTGCTCGCGCACGAGCCGATCCACGGCGGCCGCGAGCTCGCGGGTGCGACCCAGGGCCGCGAGCGCCTGGATCTTGCCCCACAGCGCCTCCTCGGCGAGCGGGCCGCCGCGCTGGAGGTAGCGATCGAACGAGGCGAGGGCGGCCTTGGGCTTGCCGGCGGCGAGCCGGAGCTGGCCGAGCGAGACCCGGGCCGGCTGGGCCTCGGCGCTGGCCGGGTGGCCCTCGATGAGGGTCGCGTAGACCTTGGCGGCGCCCTTGTCGTCGCCCGCGGCCAGCCGCGCGCGGGCCTGCACCAAGAGCGCCGCGGGATCGTTCGCCGGCCGCTCGAGGCGATCGCCGGCGCGCGGGGTCGGCCGCGTCGCAGCGGGCTCGGCGGTGCTCGCAGGGGGCAGCGCGGGAGCAGGCGGGGTCGGGACGAGCGCAGGCGTGGGCTCGGCGCCCAGCCGCAGGCGCGCGCCCGCGTCGATCGGCCGCGTGCCGTCGGGGGTGACGAGCGCGAGCGGCCCGTGCTCGGCCAGGATCTCGACGGTGCTTCCGTCCGCGGCTACGGTCACCTCGAAGCGGCTGTCGTCGCCGGCGCCGAGGTCCCCCCTTGCGGTGCTCACGACGAGCGCCCCGTCGATGGTGACGGTGCCGTGCCCGACCTCGACGCGAGGGTGGCCGCGGTCGCCCTCGTGCAGGCGCAGCCGCGTGCCCGCGGTGGCGCACAGCGAGGCGTCCTCGAGGGTGGCGCACGCATGGTCCTCGGCGACGAGCCACATCGCCAGCGGCAGCGCATCGCCGGGCCCGTGGCGACGCTGGCCTTGCTCGGCGATCCACGCGCCCTCGCTGCCGCGCAGCCCCAGGGCGGGCGTGAGGGCGACGACGGCGAGCACCACCGCGGCCGCGACGGCCAGCGCGACGACCAGCCCGCGCGCGCGCCATGGGTGGCGCGCGGCCGGCTGCGGCGCGTCGTCGTGGCTCGCCGCGGGGCCGGTGGCCGCGTGGCGGACGAGCACGGCGTCGACGAGCGCGAGGTCGTCGGCCGTGGGGACCTCGCCGGGCGACGCGCTCGCGGCCTGGTCGGCGAGCGCGGCATAGAAGGCGTGCTCTCGCTCCCACGCGCCCTGCCAGCGTGGATCGGGGGCCGGGGCCGCGTGCGGCGGGTCTTCGCCCAGCGCGAGCGCGTCCTGGGCGGCGCACCAGCGGTCGTCGAGCTCGCGCGTGGCCTCGCGTGGGTCACCGGTCATGGCCCCACCTCGTGATCGTGCGGGTCGTGATGATCGCGTCGTGCCCGGCGGACGTCGGCGACCGCCTCGTCGCGCCGCACGAGCTTGCGCAGCGCCTTGCGAGCGGTGACGAGCCGCGACTTGACGGTGTTGACGGACTCGCCGCACAGCGCGGCGAGCTCGGGTACCGTGTAGCCCAGGCCATGCCGCAGCACGAGCGCCTGCCGCTGGACGGGAGGCAGCGCGTCGAGGTAGGCCCCCACGGCGCGGGGGAGCTGCTCGGCCAGCGGCGCGTCGTCCTCGGCGCGGGCGGGGTGCTCGGCGAGCACGGGCTCGGGGTCGACGAGGCTGGCGTGCCGGCGCTGACGCGCGGCGTGGCGCAGGGCGGCTCGGGCTGCGATGGTGCGGGCCCAGCCAGCGAGCGAGCCCTCGCCGCGAAAGCCGTCGAGACCGCCGAGCAGATCGAGCAGGGCCTGCTGCGTCGCGTCCTCGGCATCGGCGCGCTGGGGCAGGAGCGTGCGGGTGGCCCCGCGGATGACGGGGAGCACCCGCAGCAAGAGCTCGCGCTGGGCCGCGGCCTCGCCTCGGCGGCATCGCTCCACGAGCTCTGCGTCGCTCGGCCCCGAGCGCGTGCGGTCGTCCCCCACCGACCGGGAGGGTAGGCCGAGCGAGGGGCCCGCGAGAGCACCCGACGACTCACCCGAGGGGTTGCGTCGTTCGCGCGACATGCGCAGTCCGGGCCTGTCCTTGGGTGGGCGGGCGCCATCCAAGCGGTCATGAGGCGCGTGGCGGTCGGATCGGGTGGGACTTTCTTCGCGGAGCCCGCCCAGGCCGCGGAGATCACGCGATCCGGGCCGGCGCCCGCCGTCGGAGGCACGGGAGCACGGCGAGCTCCCACGGCCACCAGGCTCCGGGCACGGGATCGGCCGGGCCGCAGCGAGCCGCTCCGCTCGTGGGGGAGGGTGGCGGGAGCACGGCCGGAGCCCCGTCAGCCCTGGCCGTTCCGCAGGCTGCCTCGCTCGGCGGATGATCGCGGCGCCATGCGTCGTAGGCGATCCGCAGGCGCGCGACGGGTGGGTCACCGCCCGCGGGCTGCGAGGGCACGCGCAGGTCGAGGAACGGCGCCTCGGGATCGTCGCCCGGCGTCGCCACGCGAAGAGCCGCGGCGAGGGCGGCCTGGGGCTCGCTGCAGCGGCCGTCGCCGCCTCGCGCCGCGCCGGCCTCGAGGGCGCTCATGAGGCGATCGGCCAGCGTCCAGGGGCATGCGGGGGCGGCGGCCTCGAATGCGGCGAGCGCATCGGTGATCACCTCGGGCCCGCGCAGGATGTTGCCCTGTACGGAGACCCCGCGCCCCTGTCGATCGCCCGCCCACGCCTGGGCCTCGGCCCCGGTGAATGCGGCCACCTCGAGGTCGAGGGTCACCACGCCGTACTGCCGCGTGGCCGACCGGGCATCGCCGGCCCGTACGCCATCGACCACGGCCTGCGGGGTCGCGCCGCGCTGCAGCAGCTCGAGCGCCAGGTCGCGCAGCGACCGGTCGTAGAGCGCCTGCGCGGCGAGGGCCCCGTGCCCGGGGGCCAGCCCCGCGACGAAGGGCAGCAGGGAGGTGCCGTACGGCGCCTCGACGCAGGAGGCCACCGCCACGCCCACCTGCCGCGTCTCGGGATCGACCGCGACGATGGACCACGTGGCACCGGCGGTGGCGGGCACGAGCATCGTGCCCAGCGCGATCGCAAGCCCCGTCGCGCCCGCCCGCACGCCCGCACCCTATCAGAACCACATCGCGTAGCCGAGGCCGAGCTCCAGCACCAGATCGAACGGGTTGGCGTCGGGTGGCGCGTCCGGGCGCTCGGGGTCGGGGTGCGCCACGACCTGCGTGCGCGAGAAGAGCTTGACCGCGTGTGCCCCCACCACGAGGCCTTGGTTGCGACGGATGGGCACCGCGAGCTGGCCACCGCCGCGGAGCATCACGACGAGGTCGGAGACGCGCTCCTCGTCGCTGGGCAGGGGGCCCAGCGGGCGCACCAGGTTGTCGACGCCCAGGCCCACTGCGGCGCCGGCCTCGAGCATGACGGGGCCCAGCAGCACCTGCGCCGAGGGGCCGAGCGAGACGTCGGTGTGGCCGAGGGCGGCGTAGCGCCGGATCGTGCTCGGGGACGCACCCGAGCCGTCGTCGTAGGCCAGCCGCACCCGCTCGAGCACGCGCGTGTGGCCGAAGTGCGCCTGGCCGCCCAGGCGCAGCCGGCCGAGGTGGAGCCCGTAGGCGCGCAGCTGCAGCTCCGCGCCGAAGCCCGCGGGCTGGATCACGCGGCGGCCGTCGCCCACGAGGATCGCCGCGCGCGGCACCGCGGCCACGCCCCACACGGGGCTGCCCGCCACGACGGGGCGAGGGGAGAGCACCGTGTTGCCACGCGGGGCCGCGTCGGGGGGCGCCTCGCCTGCCGGGGGGACGAGCGCGACCAGGCAAGCAGCGAGCGCCGCAGCGAGCACGGAGGGCACCCTAGCAACGTTGGCCCGCGCGCACGAGGGTGCAGGGACCGCCCGCGCGTGGGCCCGCGTGGCGCCCCTTTGCGGTTCGGCGTCGACTCTGCTCAGATCCCGGGCCATGTCCGACTCGACCCATCCCTCGCTGGCGCGCCGCACCTTCGTCGGAGGAGGCGTCGGCCTCGTCCTGGCGGGCTGCGCGGGGTCGGCCGAGAAGTGGGAGGTCAAGCCGGTGGCGGTGCGCGAGGAGGGCCTGGTGGAGCTGGAGCTCAAGGACTACCCCGAGCTCATCACTCCCGGGGGCATGGTCGCGCTGCGGCCCGCGACGCTGTCCAAGCCGGTGCTGGTGCAGCGGCTCGAGGGCGACGGCGTGCGCGTGCTGTCGCTGCGCTGCACGCACCTCGGCTGCACGGTGCGCTGGGACGGTGAGGCGCAGGAGCTGCGGTGCCCGTGCCATGGGTCGCGGTTCGACGATCGGGGCACGCCCACCAAGGGCCCGGCCAAGCAAGGGCTCGCGCTCTACGACAGCCAGCTCGAGGGCAGCGTGCTGCGCTTCTGGGTGCGAGAGCAGTAGCCGGCCCACGCGGGGCACGACGGGCCGGCCCGCGCGCGTCGAGTGCCCGACGACGGGCCGGGCACGCGCGCGCGTCGAGGGCCCCGGGCCTCACTGCGCGAGCCGAGCCACGTAGGCGTCCCGGCCGTCCACGCCCACGTCGACCCCGCCGGCCACCCACACGCGGCGGCCGGGGCCGATGGCCACCGCGCGCCCCACCTGGTTGGTCTCGGGGTGCCCCGTGATGGTGGTGACCCAGCGAGGGTTGCCGTCGGGGTCGTGCTTGCGCACCAAGAGGCCGTTGAAGCCGCCCACGCGGTGCTGGCCCGTCACCACGATGTCGCCGGCGTCGTCGGTCGCCACGCCGAACGCTCGCGCGCCCTCGAGGGTGTCGCCGTCCCACGTTTGCGTCCACATCGGCGTGCCGGCGGGATCGTACTTGGTCAGCCACATGCGCCACGGGATCACGGGGTCGAGCTCGAAGCCCGCCACGACGACGTTGCCCTCGCGGTCGAACGCGACGGCCATGGCCTCGTCGTCGAGCGCGTTGGCGTTGCCGTAGGTCGCGGTCCACAGCGGGTTGCCGCTCGTGTCGTGGACGCGGATCCACATGTTGGTGCCCTCCCCGGGGACGGTCTCGAAGCCCACCGCGGCGACGCGGCCGGTCGCGTCGGTGGCCACGCCGCGCGCCACGTCGGCCTGACCCGCGGCGCCGCCGTAGCCCGCGGTCCACAGCGGGTCGCCGGCGGCCGAGTGCTCGCGCACCCAGCCGTCCACCTGCGGCGCGAGCGGGTCGCCCACGCTCTGCTGTGCGGCCACGATCACGTGGCCCTCGGGATCGACGGCCACGCCCTGGCCCACGTTGCTGCCCGAGAGCGCGTCGTTGAAGCCCACCTCCCAGCCCAGGCCGCCGTCGAGATCGAAGCTGCGCAGCCACACGTCGTTGCTCTGGCCCGGGACGACGCGGTAGCCGGCCGCGTAGAGGGTGTCGCCCCCGAGGGCGACCGCGCGCGCCCCCGCGTTGCCGCCCCCGCCGTCGAGCGCGTGGGTCCAGCCCAGGCCGTCGTCCTCGTACTGACGCACCCAGAAGTCGAGGTCGGCGCCGCCCCACATCTCGCCGCCCACGTAGGCGCGGCCCTGGGCGTCGACCGCGATGCCGAACGCCTCCTCGGCCTGGCCGGCGCCGCCCGCCTGCGAGTGGAACCACAGCACCGCGCCCGAGACCGTGCAGTCGGTGTTGCAGCCGTCGGCGTCGACGTCGTTGCCGTCGTCGCACGCCTCGCCCTCGTCGAGCGCCCCGTCGCCGCAGCTCTGGGGGGGCTCGCCCGTGGTGGGCTCGCTCGTGGGATCGGCGGTGGTGGGCGCGGCCGTCTCCTCGTCGAGCCCGTCGGTCAGCGGACCGGTGGTGGCGTCGGGCGGGGCGCTCGTGGATCCACTGCTCGATCCCGTGGTGGTGACGGCGGCGCTGGTCGCAGAGGTCTCGCTGTCGCCCGTGCTGCCGCCCGTGCCCCCGCACGCGGTCGCGAGGGCGAGCGCGAGCGCGCTCGCCGGTCCGGGTGGGCGAGCCCGAAACGCGCCTGCGCTGCCGCTTCCGTGCCCACCTCGCCGTGATCGCCCCGCCGTGCCCATCGACGAGGATTGTCGCACGACGAGGCGCTTGCGGCGGCCCGGAGGGTCACCTATCGTGCAGATTCCCCGCGCGTCGTTCGTGGGCCAAGCCATCCGTGCCCAGCATCGGCTCCCACTGGATCCTCGAGATGTACGAGTGCCCGCCCGAGGTGATCGACGACCTCGAGCTCGTGCGCGAGGCCCTGCGCCAGGCCGCCAGGGCCGCACGGTCCACCCTCCTCTACGAGGTGGCGCACGCGTTCGAGCCGCAGGGCGTGACGGCGCTGGGGCTGCTGGCCGAGTCGCACCTGTCGGTGCACACGTGGCCCGAGCTCGGCTATGCCGCGGCCGACGTGTTCACGTGCGGCGAGCAGGCCACGCCGCAGGCCGCGTGCGAGCACCTGGCCGCCGCGCTGCGGGCCGGCCGCTTCGAGCTGCGCCACATCCCCCGCGGCCTCGATGCTCCCGCCGAGCGCCCGGTTCGCCGGCCCGAGCCGCTGGTGGCGGCCACCGCCGAGCCCGGTCCCGATCGTCGCGACGTGGGGTAGCGATCACACGGCGTCGAGCTGCCGCAGGAACGCGTCGACGTCCTCGGCGGGCAGGTTCTGCCGGTGATCGGACAGCCCCAGGAGCACGCGATCGCCCTGCGCCTCGGCGATCACGATCTGCGTGACGGTGCCCACCACCGGATCGAGATGCATGCTCACGCTGCGGATCTGCCGGCGGGTGGTGGAGCCGATGGGGGGCATGAGCTCGAGCCGCTGGCCGTGTCCCTTGGGCACGTGCGTGCGGCTGCCCTCCACGAGCGCCGTGCCGTCACCGGGCGCGAACATCAGCAGCAAGCGGCGAGCCAGCCACTGCGCGGCGGTGCGGCGGTCGGCCACCACGGCGTCGGGGTCGGCTCGCCCGGCGCCGTTGCGTACGATGCGGATCTCGTCGCCGTCGACGAGGGTGGTGGAGCCCTGGCGCCCGTCGTCGCGCAGGACCAGGAGCGACGGGGCGCGAAACAGGAGCATGCCCGTGGTCTCGAGCGGCTCGCGCAGCAGCGAGGTCTCGCGGCGCGTGGCCAGGCGCGCGGTGAGGCTCTGGGTGCGACGGGCGTAGCTGCTCCACAGCTCGAGGCGGTTGGCGAGCTTGCGCGCCTCGGGCGAGGCCTCGGGCTCGGGCCCGGGCGCCGGGGCCGAGCCTGCCGTGCGCGGCCGCAGCAGCGCCAGGGCCAAGAGCGCGGCGGGAGACAGCAGCAGCGCGCGGCGATCGATCATGCGTCGTCTCCTTCGGGGGGCAGCGGGCGGCTCGACGCGGCGTCGGGCGGGGGGGTGGTGGGCGCCTGCGCCGGGGCGAGGGCCGGCCCTTGCGGCCGCGGGTCGCCTCCGAACAGCCGCATCATGCCGGGCGCCACGAACAGCCCCGCGCCGGCCGCCAGCACGGCCCCCATCGCCGCGACCAGGCCCACCTGGCTCCACAGCGGCTCGCCGCTGACCACCAACGCGACGCCCACCACCACCTGGCAGAGCGCCGACAAGAGCACGCCGGTCGCGTAGAAGCGCTCGTCCTGGGCCACCGAGCGGCACGCGCGGCCGCCTGCGATCGTCGCGGCCGCCCCCACCAGCAGCAGCGCAGGCAGCACGGCCGGCCCGAGGCCCACGCCGACCGGCACCATCGCGGCCAGGAGCGCGGTCTGGGCCGCGAGCGCGGCGCAGCTGCACGCGAGCGCGGTGGGCAGGCTGCGCGTGCCCAGCCACACCCACAGCGCCCCGAGCCACAGCTGCGCCGCCACGTAGATCCCGAGCCAGTCGTGGAGCCCCTGGCGATCGCGGCGGGCCGCCACCGCGGGCCCGCGCAGCTCGATCACCTCGCCCTCGTCGGTCTCGATGCGAGGCACGGGTGCGTCGGCGTCGGGGTGCAGGTGCACGCGCGTGGACAGCTCGACCCCGGTGCCCGAGCCGCGCGTCAGGTAGCCCTCGATCCACGGGCCCAGCGGGCCCTCGAGCGCCGCCTTGGGGGTGGGCGGGTCGTTGGTCGACGCGGCCCCGCGCAGGAATTCGCCGAACGCGTCGGGTCGCATGCCGCGGGACTCGAGCAGGTCCCGCAGCGCAGCCATCCGTGCGGGCAGCTGCAGCGCCGCGAGCGAGCGCGCCCGTGCGGTCAGCTCGTCGGGCGGCAGCACCAGCCGCCCCGGCGAGTCCACGCGCACCGCGTCGCCGGGCACCAGCGCGGCGAGCTGGCGCGCGTGCTCGGCCGCGCGCTCGAGCGCCTGCTCGGGCGTGTCTCCTTGCGAGGCGGCGCGCACCACCAGCCGCGGGTCGAAGAACGCCTCGCTCACCGTGCGCTCGGGATCGTCGGGACCCACGGTGCGGGGCGTGCGATCGATGGCCAACGTCGTCAGCTGCGGCAGCGCCCACGCCCCGCCCGCCATGGCCCCCACCGCGAGCACCACGGCCAGCGACCGCAGCGGGTGCAGCCGGAACCCGCTGCGGGCGGGCGCCGGCGCGAAGCGGGCGAGCACCAGCAGCGCCGGCACCACCAGCCGCAGGACCACCACGACCGCCGCCACCGCCACGAGCCAGCGCAGCGACCAGCCCTGCCACGCGGGGTAGGGCGACAGCCACAGCGGCAGCAGGGCGCTGCCCAGCACCGCCGCCGACGGCCAGCCGCGCGGCGAGATGCGCGTCAGGTGCAGCGCCGCCTCGCACCCGAAGCCGAGCAGGAGCACCAGGAGCGGCACGTCGTGGGGGCCCGGCGCGGGCCCCAGCGCCAGGACCCCCACCAGCACCGAGCCCAGCGCGAGCACGATGGCCGCCACCGGCCGGATCGCGCGCAGCGCCAGGCTCAGCACGACGACCAGGCCCGCGAGCCCCAGGGTGAGCAGCGACGGCAGGCGCTCCTCGACGGCCGCGCGGTGCTGCTGCCGGCGCACGTCGGGCCCCACCAGGGCCGCGCTCACCAGCGGCGACGGCAGGGCCTTGCGGACCTCGTCGAGCAGCGCAGCGGGGGCCTGATCGCTGCGCAGCTGGACGAGCAGCGCGTGGCCGTCGAGCGCCAAGAGGTCGCCCGCGGCGGTGAGCTCGGCCGGCATGTCGTCGGCGTTGCCCAGGTGCGTCAGCCGCCCCGCGTGCGCCTGCGACAGCGCCTGTAGGCGCAGCGGATCGCGGCGCGGATCCTCGCCGCTCACCCCGAACAGCGGGGACGACAGGCGTGCCCGCAGCGCGTCGATGGCCTGCGTCATCGCGGCGTCGCTCAGGCGCTCGGCGAGCTCGGGGTGGGCCGACACGGGCAGCAGGTGCAGCGCGTGCGCGTCGACCCACGCGGTGAGCTCGGCCGCCGGGGGCCCGAGCGGCACCCGTCGCTCGCCCAGGCGCTCGGCGACCGCCGCCGCGGCGCCCAGCAGCAGATCGGCGCCGTCCTGCTCGGCGGGCAGCGCCGCGGGCTCCACGGTGAGCACCAGCAGCGGCTCGCCCTCGGGCG
>WBZL01004143.1_pt1 | contig 12769 bp, 9 predicted proteins | sample 5204291 | NCBI WGS metagenome assembly WBZL01 (sample SAMN12344345, study PRJNA552823) | activated sludge metagenome | biome: Activated sludge suspended growth; feature: Nitrification reactor; material: Wastewater; isolation source: activated sludge from nitrification reactor of wastewater treatment...
GCGCGTGCCGCTGGTCTGGGGAGTCAGGCTGAATGCCGCCGAGGCGCCGGCGGTGCATCAGTGGCTGATGATGGAGCAGAAGCCGATGGCGCTTGGCCGCTTGCGCCACGATCCGGCGGCGCGTACCAAGACACTGCCGCTGATGCCCTTGCTGCTGCTGCGCGACGGTCGTGACCATCAGCAACCCGCAGACGAAATGCTTCTGCAACCCGGCGACCAATTGCTTTTTGCCGGGACGCGCGCAGCCAAAATGGCGCAGAACCTCGTTCTCGACAATCGTAATGTCCTTGACTACGTCCTGACTGGTCAGGATGCACAGGGCTGGTTATGGAGTTTGCTGAGCCGATCCGGTCCGGTCGGTGATGTCGGCATGCAAGTGCGGAGGAAATAGAGAAAGATGAGCGAAGCCCTGATGCCGAAAACCATCCTTCACGTCGGCTGCGGTCGGGCGCCACTGCCCGCACATTTCCGATCGCCCGAGTGGCGCGAGATCCGCTACGACATCGACCCCGCCGTCCAGCCGGATCTCGTCGGCAGCATGACCGAAATGGCCGAGCTGCGTGACGCCAGCGTCGACGCCATCTGGTCGAGCCACAACCTCGAGCATCTGCTGCCGCACGAGGTGCCGACCGCTCTCGCCGAGTTCCGGCGCGTGCTGCGGCCCGGCGGGATGGCGTATGTCGTCGTGCCCGATGTGCAGAGCCTGGCCGAAAAGATCGCCAGTGGCGACCTGGAGGGCGAATTGTACCGCTCGCCGATCGGGTCGATCGCGGTGCTCGACGTGCTCTGGGGCCACCGCGCGTCGATCGCTGCCGGACGGCACTACATGGGGCACCGTACCGGCTTCAGCGCCGCTACCCTGCAACGCCGGCTGACCGAGGCCGGCTTCGATCCGGTGTCGGTGGAACGGCGACCACAGGCATTCGAGCTGTTTGCTTCGGCTGCAGGACCTGCGGCGATCGAGACACTTTTCGAGAGCGCACGGCAGGCGCACACCGCCGGCCGCTGGGTCGATGCCGAGGTACTCTACGGCGAAGTCGTCGCGCGCTCGCCTGGACATTGGCCGGCATGGCTCGAACGTGGCATCGTCTGCTGGGCGCTCAAGCGGCGCGATGCCGCCCTGGCCCACGTTCGGCAAGCGCTGGCCATCGAACCGGACTTCGCACGCACGCAGGCGACGCTCGGCGCCTTTCTTGGCATCAGCGGCCAGCCCATGGCGGCGCTGCCGCACCTGCAGCGCGCCGTCGAACTCGATCCAAAGGCAGTCGAGGCGCATTACAACCTCGGCAAGGCCTTGCAGGAGCAGGGCGAGGTCGCCGCTGCCGAATACAGCTACCGTGCGGTGCTGCACCTCGATCCTGATCACCAGCTGGCGCGACTGAACCTTGGCAATGTGCTGCTGGCGCAATGGCGCGGCCCCGAGGGTTTGCCGCATTACCGCGCGGCGACGCGGGCAATCGACGATCCTTACGTACAGAGCAACTGGCCCATGCTGTTGAATTTTGCGGCCGAACCCTCGGATGACGAGGTTTTCGCCGCACATCGCGAGTTCGACGAGCGGATGATCGCGCCGCTGGCCGGCCTGATCGTTGCTCCGCTCAACCCACCCGACCCCGGACGGCGACTGCGCATCGGCTATCTGTCGCGTGACTTCTGCCGCCACGCCGTGCGCTACTTCCTGCTGCCGATCATCGAGCACCATGACCACCAGGCCTTCGAGATCTGCTGCTACTATTTCCGTGACCGCGCCGACGAGGTGACCGAGCTGTTCCGCCGGCATGCCGACCACTGGGTCGATTGCCACGATCTCGACGACGATGAACTGGCCACGCGCATTCGTCGGGATGGCATCGACATCCTCGTCGATCTGGCCGGTTACACCGATCGCAATCGTCTGCTCGTGGTCGGCCGCAAGCCTGCGCCGGTGCAGATCGCCTATCTTGGTTATCCGGCAAGCACCGGCATTCGCACGCTCGATTACCGCATCAGCGACTCATGGATCGACCCTGATCCGCCAGCCCCCTCGGTCGCCTCGTCGGAGATGCCGCTACGGCTCGCGCATGGCTACTACTGCTACGCACCCTTGCCGGATTCGCCGCCGGTGGGAACGCTGCCGCTCGACCGTAGCGGCAAGGTCACGTTCGGATCGCTCAACCAGGCACCCAAGCTGAACCGGCCGTTGCTTGAAGCGTGGGCCGAGATTCTGCGCCGTCTGCCAGCATCCCGGCTGTTGATCCAGAACGCCGCCATGCACGCCGGTCCAGCCAGTGGGTACGCGATCGCGCTCTTCGAGCAACTCGGCATCGACCGTGCCCGGCTGGAATTCCGGCCGTTCGGCAAGGCCCCAGGCTATCTGCAGACCTACCACGACGTCGACATCGCGCTCGACAGTTTTCCCTACAACGGCGGCACCACCACCTGCGAGGCCCTGTGGATGGGCGTGCCGGTGGTCTCGCGTTGCGGTGGCCGGCAGGTCGCGCGACTGGGTCTGAGCATCCTGAACCAGGTCGGCCTCGGCGACCTGGTCGCTGATTCGGCCGAGCATTATGTCGAAACCGCGCTGGCACTCGCCAACGACGCCGATCGCCTGCGCCGCCTACGCATGACGATGCGCGCGCGCCTGCTGCAGTCGCCGCTGATGGAGCACGCGGGTTTCACACGCGAACTGGAAGCCTCGTATCGCGCGGTCTGGCGGCGCTGGTGTGCTGAACGCTGAACCTCTGGCAGGAAGCGGGCGCACGTTCCGCTGAGAGGTTGTGAAGAAATCGTCGCGAGCAGGCCGAGATGCAAGGCGCGATGGAGCGAACGACGAGACATATCAAGTGGATAGGCGAGGAGTGAGCGACTGAGCAACGCAGCAGATCGGTCGCGCAGTAGATTTATTCACAACCTCTGAGCTTGCCGGCAGGATCGTCTTGCCCTTGCGACGCCTGATCGACGATGTCGCTGCATCCAATCGCCCGCGCGGCACGTATGAAGGGATGATGAATACGAATGAATACGAACCACCGAAAGGAAATCGATGAACAGCCGCCTGGCACCTGACCCGCGACGCGATTGCCAGGAGATCGTTCGCCATCTGGCGACGCTGGTCTTTCCCTGGGATACCACACGCTCGCTCGAACTTGCGCTGTTCCGCACCTTCGCGTCGGCGCGGATCGGCGGTCTGCTGCATGCCACCGGCGAATTCGAGAAGCGCACCGGGAAACGCTACGATGATACCGACCTGATCATCAGTGAAATCATCGAAAACGGTTTCGACAGTCCGCGCGGTGCCAGCGCCATCGCGCGCATGAACGCCCTGCATGGGCGTTTCAGGATTGCCAACGAAGACTTCCTGTACGTGCTGTCAACCTTCGTCTTCGAGCCGATTCGCTGGAATCGACGCTTCGGCTGGCGTCGCATGACCGAATTCGAGCAACAGGCATGGTTCTGGTTCTGGCGGAACCTCGGCGAACGGATGTCGATCCGCGACCTGCCCGACCATCTCGGCGACTTCGAGCGCACCAGCCGCGCCTATGAAGCGGCCAACTTTGGCTTTAGCAGTGCCAATCAACAGGTGGCGCTGGCCACGCGCGAACTCTTTGCCGGCTGGTTTCCCGCCATTTTGCGCCCGCTCGTTCGCAGCAGCATTCACGCGTTGCTCGATCCGCCGATGCTCAGCGCCTTTGGTTTGCAACCGGCATCGCGCTGGCTGGTCTGGGCTGCCGAACATGCGCTGCGTTTTCGGGCCAGGGTCCTGCGCTGGCTGCCACGCCGCCGGCGTCCGAAACTGCGCACGCAGATTCCGCGGACGGATTATCCGCAGGGCTACCGCATCGAATCGCTCGGGCCGCCCCCGCCGGGCTGACTGGACGGCGACCCCTGTAAAACTGAGGCACTACGGGTGCCTATTCTCAAGACCACCCATACAAGGAAGAAACGATGATCAGAATCATGGCCCGAATTACCGCCCGATCCGGTAGAGAGGACGAACTGCGGTCGGTATTGCAGGATTTGCTAGGCCCAAGTCGCCAGGAAACCGGCTGCGTGAGCTACGAGCTGTTTCAGAATCAGGACGATCCGCTTGAGTTCGTGACCGTCGAGCAGTGGACCGATCAGGCAGTCGCTGACGCACATCTGGCGAGCGCACATGTGGCCAAGGCGATCACGCTGGCGGCTGAACTGCTGGCGCAGCCTCCCCTGATCCATCGCTTCAGCTCGATCGATTGACATGGTCGGGCTGAGCATGGCCAATGTCCGGGTTGCTGCCGACATTGGCGCGCTGTGGCGGCGCGCGCTGGCGCTTGTCGCCGCATTGGCCGGCAGTTCTTACCTGGCAGCGCTGGCCTGGGTCTACTGCTACCAGGAGACCCTGATCTTTCAACCCGATCCGCTGCCGGCGACATACCGCTTCGCGCTTGCCGATGTTCATGAGGTGGATATCCCGGTCGCCGGCGCGACGCTCTCGGCGTTGCACTTGCAATTGCCGAATCCACGCGGAGTGGTTTTCTATCTGCATGGCAACAACGGTAATCTGGCGACCTGGTTCAGTAATGTCGAATTCTACCGGGAGGCCAACTACGATCTGTTCATGTTGGACTATCGCGGCTATGGCAAGAGTAGTGGCCGCATCGAGAGCGAAGCACAGCTTCGCGCCGACGTGCTGGCCGCCTGGCGTTTTGTTGCGCCGCAATACGCCGGCAAGCGCAAGGTCATATTTCGGCGCTCTCTCGGCACGGGGCTGGCTGCGGGCTTGGCGGCAGCGGTTCAACCCGACCTGACGATCCTGGTCTCTCCGTATTGCAGCATGGCCCAGCTCATGCATTCGAATTATCCGCTGCTGCCGACCTGGCTGTTGCGCTACCCGCTGGCGACCTGCCAGGATGCCTCGCTTTTGCATGGTCCATTGCTGCTGGTGCATGGCGAGCAGGATCGGCTAATTCCGGTCACGCATAGCGAACGACTGTTGTCCGTCGCATCGCAGGCGCGCCTGCTGCGACTCCCGGCGGCGGCACACGCCGACGTCCATCGCTTCAGCGCCTACACTGAGGAACTTCTTGGGGCACTGCAAGCACTTTGACGGTCATGACTTTTTCAGGCACTTCGGATCATCATCAAAGTCATGACAGTTTACTTTTCCCGACCCATGAGGGGGAGGGGAGATCGTGAGTCGTTGACGCGACTGTTACATTAACTCCAACCGATACAAGGGGGATACCTCATGCTCAGGGGACTCATGCAGGAGCGGCCGTTGTTGGTCTCGTCACTGATCGAACACGCGGCACGTTGCCATCCACAGGCCGAGATCGTTTCGCGTACCAGCGAGGGGCCGCTGCATCGTTGTACCTATGCCGACATCTGCCGCCGTTCCAGACAGGTGGCGAACGCACTGACCGCACTAGGGGTTGTTCCGGGCGAGCGGATCGCCACCCTGGCGTGGAATGGCTACCGGCATATGGAGTTGTATTATGGCGTGTCGGGGATGGGAGCGGTTCTGCACACCATCAACCCGCGCCTGTTCCCGGAACAGATCGAATACATTGTCAGGCATGCCGAAGACCAGTTCCTGTTCTTCGACCTCGGTTTCATACCGCTGGTCGAAAAGCTGGCGCAGGCGGTTCCCGGCGTTCGCGGTTTCGTGGTCATGACTGACCGGGCGCATCTGCCGGTATGCGACATTCCCGGCCTGCTCTGCTACGAGGATCTGCTCGGCGCCGCATCCGATGCCTACGACTGGCCGCAGTTCGACGAACATACCGCCTCGTCGCTGTGCTATACCTCCGGAACCACCGGCAACCCGAAAGGCGTTCTCTACTCGCATCGCTCGTCGGTGCTGCATGCATGGGCCGCCTGTGCGGTCGACGGCCTGGCTATCGGAGTTGCGGAAACCCTTTTGCTGGTGGTTCCGATGTTCCATGTCAATGCCTGGGGAATGCCCTACGCTGGTGCCATGAGCGGTGCCCGGCTGGTGATGCCCGGCCCGGCACTCGACGGCAAGAGTGTCTATGAACTGCTGCGCGACGAGCAGGTGACGCTGGCCCTTGGCGTACCCACGGTCTGGCGAATGCTCCTGCAGCATGTCGATGGCGCCGGTCTGAAGCCACGGGACGAACTGTGCCTGCGCCGCGTCGTGATCGGCGGTTCATCGGCTCCGCGCGCGATGACCGAAGCCTTTGCGAACACCTTCGGGGCTTTCGTCGTTCATGCCTGGGGAATGACAGAGATGTCGCCGGTCGGAACGGTCTGCAATCTGTTGCCCAAGCACGAGGACTACACCTTCGAACAGCGACTGGACATCCAGGAGAAGCAGGGGCGGGCGGTCTATGGCGTCGAGATGAAGATCGTCGACGATCAGGGCGAGCGCCTGCCGCAGGACGGACAGGCCGCCGGCCACCTGCTGGTGCGCGGGCCGTGGATCACCAGCGGCTACTACCGGGACGAGGGCGGCGGCATCGTCGATGCCGATGGTTTCTTCGACACCGGCGACGTCGCGACCATCGACCTCGATGGCTACCTGCAGATCACCGACCGTTCGAAGGACGTGATCAAGTCCGGCGGCGAGTGGATTTCGTCGATCGCCCTCGAGAATGCCGCGGTGGCACACCCGGCGGTCGCCGAAGCTGCGGTGATCGGCGCGGCGCACGACAAATGGCAGGAAAGGCCGCTGCTGGTGGTCGTCAGAAAACCCGGCGAGGCGCTGACTCGCGAGACGATGCTCGAGTTCCTGCAGGGCAGGGTGGCAAACTGGTGGATTCCGGGCGATGTCGCCTTTGTCGACGAACTGCCGCATACCGCGACCGGCAAACTGCACAAGCTGAGGCTGCGGGAGATGTTCAAGGACTATCGTCTGCCATCGGCGTGAGCGCAGTGGCAGTTGGTGACGGGCGGCATCTGGCATAATCGGTCCCACAGCGTTTGACCATCTGTGCGTGCCCATCAACCCAAGGAAACCAGACTGCCATGAAGCCATCACACCCTGCCCAAAAAGCCACCGCGCTCTATACCTGTTTGGCGCTCCTCGCACCCCTGAGCGCCTCGGCTGTCGCGCCTGAACCGGCAGCGGGACGGATTGCCCTGGTGATCGGCAACGGCGCCTATGTCGCCTCACCGCTCGTCAACCCTGCGCGCGATGCGCGCGCAGTCGCCGAACGCCTGCGCGAGGCGGGGTTTCGCGTGACGCTGAAGGTGGACTCGCCGCGCCGCGAATTGCAGGAAGCCATCCGCGGCTTCGGCGATGCGCTCGCGCGCGACAACCGGGCGGTCGGTGTCTTTTACTACGCGGGCCATGGAGTCCAGCTCAACTGGCGAAATTTCATGCTGCCGGTGGATGTACGCATCACCCGTCCGTCGGATATCGCTGCGCAGGGCGTCGACGTCGGTCTCTTGCTCGAAAGTCTCGGCCGTGCGCGCAATCCGCTCAATCTGGTGATTCTCGACGCCTGCCGCAACAACCCTTTTGGCAGCGATTTTCGCACCGATGACCGGGGGCTCTCGCAGCTCGACGCGCCGCCCGGCACGCTGCTGGCCTATGCCACCGCACCCGGCAACACCGCCGATGACGGGGACGGTGCGCACGGGCTGTACACCGAGAACCTGTTGAAGGAAATGAAAGTGCCGGGCGCACCGGTCGAAGATGTCTTCAAGCGCGTGCGGCTGGCGGTGCGACGGGCATCCGAAGGTGCGCAGATTCCTTGGGAGAGCACCTCGCTGGAAGGTGATTTCGCCTTCGTCGGTGGTAGCGGTCGTGACCTGAGCCGTGAGCAGAAAGAGTTCGAAGCCGATCTGGCGACCTGGAACAGCCTGCGCGAAGCGAAGGATCCCGAGCCACTGGAGGCCTTCATCCGGCAGCGGCCAAGTGGCAAGTTTGCCGAGCTTGCGCAGCATCGACTCGACGCGGTCCTGCGCGAGCGCGGCGAAAAGCCTGTCCAGGCAGCGCCCCCGCCGCCGCTCGGGCCGGAAATGTGCGTACCGGGCGCTGCCGACGGCAAGGCCGCCTCCTACAGCGGCAAGGTGGTTTCGTTCCGCCCTGGCGAGCGTTATACGTATCGTACCGTCGATCTCGTCAGCCAGACCGAAACCGCACGCAGCACGGATACCGTTCTCAGGATCGCTGGCGACGAGGTGTTGTACAACGACGGCAGCAAGGTGAGCGATCTGTTCGGCAACAACGTCCGCGCGCCTGACGGTACAAGCTGGACGCCCTATCAGTTTTTCATCAACGACTACGCGCTCGGCAAGCGCTGGCCGGCACAGTTCATCGTCACCCGAGCGGATGGCACGAAGGCCAATGTGCGCTTCGAGTTGCGTGTCGCTGCACGCGAGCGGATCACCTTGCCTGCCGGAACTTTCGACAGCTACCGTATCGAAGCTCGCGGCGTCGACCTGGGCAGGGGTGTTCAGCTCGACCGCACGGCCTGGGTTGCTCCCGAGAGGATGCGCGGCTTTCTGGCAATGGAAAATCTGGTTCGCAAGGGCGGATCGGTGATCGGAGGCGAACGGATCGAACTGGCCGACTACGCTGCCGGCGCTGCCCTGGCGACCCCGGACGCTGCGCCATCGGCAGAGAAGAAGCCGAGGGATCATGGAGGCTGGCGACCGTCCTATTATTAATGTGGAAGTCGCGTTAGCGACTCACGAATCTTTCTTCCCCATCTGCGCGCGAGCCACCGTCCTGCGCTGCGCAACATTTCCAGGCGTAAGTTCTCGATCTGGGAAGATCTGTTCGGCCATGCGAGCGGCGAAGACATCGGCTCAATGTTCAGCAGCCTAAAAGTCCGTCAGCCTGTTAGTCACCCTATTTACATTAGTTTACAGACTTGACCGGTCTCCATCGATGGGGCCGGTAAGAAAGTATCCATTTCGTAAAATTAATGCAAAGAAAAATTCGCCTGCAGAGCTCATTGGGAAAGCTTACGTCGATGTTTTTTATATTTATTCTTCCCTGGCACGGTTTTTGACTGCATCGCCCCTGATTAGCGCAGATGTAAACCTCCCGGCCAGCGGTCGGACGACGAGATAGGGGGCAGTGAGATGGCAAATACCGGTCTGCTGAAGCTGGAAGGTGATTCGCGTATCGCCGCGGCGAGCAAACGACTTGACCTGTCGCGACGGGAGTTTCTGCAGTTCTGCACAACCGTCGCGGCCAGCCTGGGCTTGCCGCAGGGTGCTGACGCAGCCGTTGCCGAGGCGATAGCCGACAAGAAACGGCCGTCGGTCATCTGGCTGCAATTCCAGGAATGTACCGGCTGTACGGAATCCATGCTGCGCTCCGAGCATCCGACGCTAGAAAAGCTGATTCTCGATGTGATTTCGCTCGATTATCATGAAACGCTGTTTGCAGCGGCTGGCCACCAGGCGGAACAGGCACGCAGGACAGCCATGGCCGAGAACAAGAACAGCTACCTGCTGGTCATCGAAGGAGCCATTCCGACGCGCGATGGCGGCATCTATTGCAAGGTCGGCGGCCAGACTGCGGTCGAGCTGACCCAGGCATGCGCCGCCGATGCGGCTGCTGTCATCGCCATTGGTTCCTGTGCGAGCTGGGGTGGCATGCCATCGACCGATCCCAACCCGACGGGTTCTTCAGGCGTCGCCACGGTCCTAGGCAAGCCGGTCGTGACGATTCCTGGTTGCCCACCCAATCCTTATAACTTCCTGTCCGCAGTAGTGCACTTTCTGGCATTTGGCAGCTTACCTGCGGTCGATGATCTGGGTCGACCAAAATTTGCGTACTCGCGCCTTATCCATGAAAACTGCGAGCGCCGCGCCCACTTTGATGCTGGCCGTTTTGCCATCGAATTCGGTGATGAAGGCCACCGCAAGGGCTATTGCCTCTACAAGCTGGGTTGCAAGGGGCCGGAAACCTACGCCAATTGCCCGACCATCCTGTTCGGCGACGCCGGCGCCGGCACCTGGCCGGTTGGCTGCGGTTGCCCGTGCATTGGCTGTACCGAGCAGGGCGTCGGCTTCAGCAAGCCGATTCACATGCTGGCGAAAGTAAAGAACGTCGAACCTCCGCAGCAGTACCCGCGCATCGTCGAAGAAAAAGGAACAGGCGCGACACTGGGGTCGGCCGCGGTACTGGCCGCCGTGGCAGGTGCGGCGGCTGGTGGAGCGGCCATGGTGGCGCGTAATCTTGGGCTTTCCCACAAGGCCGAGGAGGCTGCCAAGGCCCAGGCCGCGAGTGAAAAAATGGAGGTGTGAGATGCCTGCCAACAGTCCCGATACCCGAACCGAGGTGAACTGCCGCCGAAAATTCCTTGAAGGCTGCCTGGGTGCCGCCGGCACCGCACTGGTTGCGAGTGCCGTCAGCGTCCGGGTCGAGGCACGCGATACCTACCAGCGCCCACCCGAAGCACTCGGTCTGCTCTACGATGCCACCCTGTGCATCGGTTGCAAGGCCTGCGTCGCCGCCTGCAAGCAAGCCAACGACAACCCGGCCGAATTTTCAACGACCGACAAGCTGTGGGATACCCCGCTCGATACCAGTGGCTATACCTTCAACATCATCAAGATGTATCGCAGCGGAACGATTGCGACCAAGGACGATGAGACGAACGGTTATGCTTTCATGAAGACATCGTGCATGCATTGCGCTGACCCATCCTGCGTTTCGGCCTGCCCAGTCACTGCAATGACCAAGGATCCGAAGACGGGTATCGTCGCCTACGACGCCGAGGCCTGTGTTGGTTGCCGGTATTGTGTCGTCGCCTGTCCGTTCGGCATTCCCAAATACCAATACGACTCGCCGACCGGCAAGATCGGCAAGTGCGAGCTCTGTCGGCATCGCTACAAGGATGGTCACTACTCGGCGTGCGCCGAGGTCTGCCCAACCGGCGCTACGCTCTACGGGCGAACCAGCGACCTGTTGTCCGAAGCCAAACGACGTCTGGCGCTAAAACCTGGCAGCGTGACCACCTATCCGCGCGGCAACCTGAGCGGCGGACCAGATCAGAGCTATGAAGGCTACGTCGGCAACTACAAACAGCATATCTATGGTGAAACCGAATACGGCGGCACCCAGGTGCTCAAGCTCTCGGCCGTTGATTTCGAGAAGGTCGGTATGCCCTATCTGTCCCCCAATTCGTCGGCGTCGACCTCGGAAACGATTCAGCACACGCTCTACGGTGGACTGCTGGCACCGTTCGCCGTACTCGGCGTGATGACCTATGTCGCCAAGCGCAACGTCCATCACGAGGACGATGCGCCGGCGGACGAACCCGGGAAGGAGTGATCATGAGCACTCTGCAACACGCCAGACCGGCACCGATCGGCGGCAGCATGTTCAATGCCACGACGCTGGTCTGCTGCATGCTGATTGCCGTCACCGCAACCATCATCCTCGTCCGTTTGTTCTTCGGCCTGAGTTCGACGACCAACGTCAACGATGGCTACTCCTGGGGCATATGGGTGGTGGTCGACGTTTTCATCGGTTCGGCTCTCGCCTGTGGCGGCTTCTCGATGGCGCTGCTGGTCTATATCTTCAACAAAGGCAAGTACCATCCGCTGGTACGTCCAGCCTTGCTCGGCAGTCTCTTTGGTTACACCTTGGCCGGAGCGGCCATTACCTTTGATCTGGGTCGCTGGTGGAATTTCTGGCATATCTTCTGGCCGGGATACTTCAACGTCAACTCGGTGATGTTCGAGGTTGCGGCCTGCATCACCTTGTACATCATTGTCATGTGGATCGAGTTCTCGCCGGTTTTTCTCGAACGCCTGGGCCTGCGCGATTCCCGCCGGAAACTCGAGAAGGTCCTGTTCATCTTCATTGCCCTCGGCGTCGTCCTGCCGATGATGCACCAGGCTTCGCTAGGAACGATGCTGGTCGTCATGGGCGGCCAGGTCAACCCGCTCTGGCAGACACCGATTCAACCACTGATCTACCTGCTTTCGGCAATCATGCTCGGTTACGGAGTGATCCTCTTCGAATCCTGCGTAGCCGCTTCAGCGTACCGGCGCGAAATCGAGGTCTCCCTTCTCAACCCGATGGCGAGGGTAATGCTCGGCATCATGGCCCTGTTTCTGGTCGTGCGTTTTACTGATCTCGTCGTGCGCGGTGTCATCGGCCAGGCGTTCGCACCGACCTACGTCGCGCTGACTTTCTGGGTCGAAAACGCGTGTCTGCTGGGCACATTCCTTCTCATCGGCACCACCGAGGCACGCCGTAATCCGGCCCGCTTGTTCCTCGCCGGCATTGCGGTCATGCTCAGCGGTATCATGTTGCGACTCAACGGCTTCCTGATCGCTTTCGACACCGGGCCGGGCTGGAACTATTTCCCGTCCGTACCGGAACTGCTGGTCACCATCGGGATCTTCGCCGCCGAGGTGTTCGGCTATATTTACATCACCCGCCGATTCCCGGTCCTGCCGCGTGAAGAAACGTACGCCCAGCCAGCACGCAGCCAACGGTCATGACTTTACCAGGCACCCCCCATCATGACAGTCCTGACCGTTGTCCTCCCTCGCAAGTGGGGAGGAGGGATTCGTGAGTCGCTGATGCGACTTTCAAATTAACGCTCTTTTCAGGAGACAACAAGATGTCGCAAAGAGTCACCATTGATCCGGTCACTCGCATAGAGGGTCACCTGCGCGTTGATGTCGAAGTCGACGGCGGCAAGGTCAAGAAAGCGTGGGCATCGGGCCAGATGTGGCGCGGTGTGGAAAACATCCTGATCGGTCGCGACCCACGTGATGCCTGGGCGATCACCCAACGCATCTGTGGCGTGTGCACGACGGTACATGCGCTGGCTTCGGTCCGCGCAGTGGAAAATGCACTCCAGCTCGAACT
>WBZL01004146.1_pt1 | contig 12759 bp, 18 predicted proteins | sample 5204291 | NCBI WGS metagenome assembly WBZL01 (sample SAMN12344345, study PRJNA552823) | activated sludge metagenome | biome: Activated sludge suspended growth; feature: Nitrification reactor; material: Wastewater; isolation source: activated sludge from nitrification reactor of wastewater...
GCCGATGACCCAGTCCTGCGACAGCAGCTCCTCGAGCAACGGGTTCGGGGTCGCGAGCTTCATGGTCAGGTCGAGCGGACCGTTGACCTCGAAGGTGGCCCCGGCGAGCAGCTGGCCGTTCACCGGGCTCGTCTGCATGTACTCGAAGTGCGCCTTGACGCCCTCGGCGGTGAGGCCGGCCCCGTCGGAGAACGTGACGCCGTCACGGAGGGTCATCGCGAACTCGGTGTTGCCCTCGCCCACGTAGCCCCACTCGACGGCGAGGCCGGGCACGTAGTCGCCCGATGGGCTGCGGCGGATGAGCGGCTCGTAGGCGGGCTGGATGAAGGTGGAGGCGGCCTGGTTGAGCGTGGCCGGGTCGAGGGTCGGCGACGCCGCCGACACGGCGAAGACCAGGCTCTCGGCGCGGCACGCCGACGGGGTCTCGGCCGATTCCGTCGACGCCGGCGCGGTGGTCTCGGACGAGCCGACGCTCGCGGACGTCTCGGGACTCGCTGACGCCTCGGTGGTCGCCGTGCCGGCGCCCTCCGTCGTCGCGGCCGCCCCGGTCGTGCCGGTGCCGGTCGAGTCGTCGTCGCCGCCACAGCCCGCCGCCACGAGGGCGAGGGCGACGACACCTGCCGACACCGCTCGACGGCGACGTCGGCTGACGCCGGTCCGGACATTGTTCAGCCTGATCATCTGGCGCTCCTCGGTGTGACACGACCCGTGCATCGGCGAGGCCCCTCCCCTCGATCGGTCGTCGATCGGCAACCTAGAGCAGTTCACGACCACTGTCAACAGGTTTTTGTGAAGCACTTTACAAGGAGATGGAGAACCCCTACAGTCGCTCTCCATGGAGCAGACGCCCCCACGCCACCAGACGCCCGCCCGCGGCGCGAACCCGTCCCGTGCTTGGGCCGGCCGTGCTCGCGCACGTCGAGGCAGCGTCGGGCGAACGCCTCGACACGCTCGACCGCACCCAGCTCCGCCAGGCGGCCACCCGCGAGATCGACCGGATGTTCCACCGGTTCGGCCTGGCCGGCCCCGACGTCGAACGCGTCGTCGATCACGAGGTCCTGGTCGATGGCGGATCGATCCTCGTGCGCAGCTACCACCCGTACGGCCGGGCACGGTCAGCCGGGCATGTCTACCTGCACGGCGGCGGTTGGACCTCCGGGTCGATCCGCGAACTGGTGTGCGACGCCACGGCCCGTCACCGCACGGCATCTGCGAGTTGTGTGACGTGCCTCGTCGAGTACCGGTTGGCACCCGAGCACCGCTTTCCCACCGCGGTCCACGACGTCGTCAGCGCGGTGCGCTGGGTCGTCGACCGGGCGATCGAATTGCAGATCGATCCGCAGCGGATCACGCTCGGCGGGGCATCGGCCGGCGCGAACCTCGCCGTCGCCGCCGTCCTCGCCGCGCCCGATCTCGCGCTCCGAGGGCTGCTGCTCGAGGTGCCCGCGCTCGACCTCCGCGACGGCGGAGCACTGGCGCTTCCGGACGACATCGATCCTGCCGATGCGACGTGGATTCGACCGATGCAGGAGGACTACCGGGCCGCTGTCACCGCGTACCTCGGCCGCGTCGACGACGGCTGTTCACCGCTCGCGACACCCTTGCTCGCGCCCGACGTGTCGATGTTCCCCGAGACCTTCATCCAGACCGCTGAGCTCGATGTGCTCCGACCGGGCGCGGAACAGTTCGCCGTCCGCCTCGAGCAGGCCGGCGTTCCCACACGGATCACGCGCTATACGGGCGCGTTGCACGGATCGCCGATCCTGAACGCCACGTGGTCGACGGCGCGTCGATGGCATGATGACTCCCTCGCCATCCTCCGCCACCTCCACGAGCTCGGCCCGGACGAGACGAGTTAAGGACGACTGCGTGCCCGACGAGCACTCCACCACCTCCGCCCACACGAATCGTTCGGTGACGATCTATGACGTCGCCGAGCACGCCGGTGTCTCGATCGCGACGGTGTCGCACGCGTTGAACAAGCCGGCTCGCGTTGCGCCAGCGACGCTCGAGCGGGTGCTCGCGGTGATCGACGAGCTCGGGTTCACCCCGAAGGCGATGGCAGTCAGTCGGGCCAGGAAGGGCGTCGGCCGGATCGGCGTGATCGCTCCGTTCACGTCCTACGACTCGTTCCGCGTCCGGCTGCTCGGCGTGCTCGCTGCGTGTGCGAACGAGCCGATGGAGGTGGTCGTCTACGACCACGAGTCGGTCGCCGAGGCGACGTCACCGCTGCTGGGATCGCTGCCGGCGACCGGACGTCTCGACGGCCTCCTCATCATGGGCATCCCTCTGCAGGATGCGATGGCGGCTCGCCTGCAGCAACGGCAGCTCCCGACGGTGTTGGTCGACAGCTTCCACCCGGACCTGACGTGTGTGAACGTCGACGACGAACGCGGGGGCCGGCTGATCGCCGAGCATCTGCTGGCTCGGGGCCATCGCACGTTCGCCTACGTGAGTGAGCGACAACAGTCGCTGCGGTTCGTGTCGCCGGCCCAGCGCCGCATGAAGGGCTTCACGTCGGCGGTCACCGATGCCGGCCTCGACCCCTCGGCACTGCGCCACGTCATCGCGACCCACGATGTCGAAGGTGGCCGCAGTGCGGTCACCGGGCTGCTCGACGAGGGACCTCCCGACGCCGTCGTCGCCCATTTCGACGACATCGCTGCGGGGCTGCTGCTCGGCGTCCGCAACGCCGGGCTCAGCACGCCCGACGACATCGCGGTCGTGGGCTACGACGACGGGCCGCTCGCACAGGCGCTCGACCTCACCACCGTGCGGCAGCCGTTGATCGAGACCGGTCGAGCGGGCGCCGAGTTCCTGCTGGAGGCGATCTCGTCGGCGAAGCCGCGGATCCAGCAGCTGCTGCTGTCACCCGAGTTGGTCGTGCGATCGACCGCCTGACCCTGTCGCGTCCCGCTCGACTCAGGCGAGTCCGAGCTCGGCCCTGGTAGGGACCCGACCCTCGGCGAGCGGGTCGGGTCCCGGGTCGCTCCCCGCGGCCAACACGGCCAGGCGGGTGAGGTAGTTCGCCCAACCGCCCGCGTGCGCATCGGCCATCGGCCCCTCGAGCCCGCGATGTACCAACCGCAGCTCGGTGCCACCAGCGATCGGCCGAAGGTCGATCTCGACGACCGTCGAGCCGGGCGGCACGCCGACGTCGGCGCGCTCCCAGCCGTAGGTGAACACGACCCGGCGATCGGGGACGAGCTCGACGAACTCGCCGCGCACCGTGTCACCGTTGACGTGCGTCCACGACAACGAACCCCCCGGCCGAGCGTCGAGCGAGGCGATCGGCGCCATCCACTCGACGAGCAGTTCCGCCTGGGTGAGCAGCGCGTACACCTCCGACGGTGGCGCTGCGATCGAGATCGTGCGGTCGACGAGCTTCATGCACTCCCCCGTCGACGCTTCGACGCCGCTCCCGATTCGGCACGACGCTTCAGCGCGTCGAGCTGATCGGCCCACAGCTCGTCGAACACCGCTCGCACCTGCGCGAGCCGCTCGAAGTCGACCGAGTACAGCCGACGTTTCGCGTCGACGCGCACGTGCATGAGCCCGACCTCCTTGAGCAGCTTCAGGTGCGGACTCGCCGCTGACGGGGCGAGCCCGGCTGCCTCGGCGAGTTCCGTCGCCGAGCGCTCACCGTCGCGGGCGAGGCGCAACATCGCCCGACGGCCGGGATGACTCATCGCCTTCACCGCCTCGTCGAGGAGCTCGTCGTGCAGTTCGTCGGGCGGATCAGCGTCGCGGGTCACGACCCATCGCTCCCAGCAGCACGTCCTGCGTGGACGCGGTCGCGTCGACGGGTACGGCGGCCCCGACGAAACCTGCCTGCCGACCCACCTCGGGCATGTGGGGCAGGAACATCGCGGCGACCGCGTCGACCAGCTCGGTGTCGAGCGTGCGATCGACCCCCAACGCGACGGCGAGGTCCCAGGTGTGGATCAGCTGGTCCATCGCGGTGCCCGCCGCCGCCTCGGCGGCCGACCACTCGAACCCTGCCGGCGAGATGCACCGGCGGTCGAGCGCTCCCGGTTCGGCGAGCCAGGCGTTCACCGCCTCGACGGCGGCGACGTCCGGCCAGGTGTGCACGGCAGGGTCGTCGGCGCCGAGCGCGGCAGCCATGTAGGCGGGTCCGCCGGCCATGTGTTCCAGCAGCGCGGCAACGTCCCACTCCGAGCACGGCGTGGCCAGACCCAGCTGATCCGCACCCACCGACCGTGCCAGCGCCGACGCCGTCGCCGCCGCTCGCTCGAACATCTCCCTCGGTTCCACAGCACCCTCGTTTCAGTAAAGCGTCAATTGATGTTCCCCTGAATCGAGGCCGCTGTCAATGCCCGCGTTCTCGGGTGGGGCGCGGGAGCAAACGGACGAGCTGACGGTTCTCGTGCGGGTCGAGCACCGAGTGCTGCACACACGCCGGCACGAGCTGCCCGGTCTCGGGGTGGCCCATCGTGTAGCCGCACGCCCGCAGACGCTCCTGCGCGGCGCGGACATCGGGGTCGGGGGACACCTCGTCGCGCTGCAGCAGCTCCCAGGCGGGCGCCACCGCAGCGGCGTCGATGAAGCTGTGCATCACGAACGTCACTGGTCGAACTCCGGCCCCCAGCGATCGAACACCACCGGCGCGACGGACGAACCGCCGGGCCCACCCGGCCGCGACGACCGCCACCGACGGATGGCGCAGCACCAGTCGAGCGAGCCGGATCGCGTTCACCGCGACGCTCGTCTCGGCCAACAGGCCGCCGGGCATCGTGCGCAGGAACACGTCGCGCGCGTGCAGGTCGGCCGGCTCGTCCTCGTCGAGCACCGGCACGTAGCGGTCGCCCACGAAGGCACCCCACGTGACCCGGTTGCAGCGGAGATCGCCGAACTGCAGGGCCCGGTGCGGCAGCGACCGACCGGCACCCTCCTCGATGCGTGCCCACACGTCGTCGTCGGTGAGTGACCGGAAGCCGTCGCGCCACCGCCGTTCGTCGCCCACGTAGGCGGCGGGTTGGAACGAGAACATCCGCCACCCCTGGCGTACGCACACGCGGATCATGTCGGCCACCTGGTCGACGTTGTCGGGCGTGACGGTCATGTTGTGCGCCAGGTACGAGCGGATCCCGTGATCGGCGCGCAGCCGATCGAACATCGCGACGAACCCGGCGCGGAACGGGTTCAGCTCGACCTCGCCGGACGGCTTCTCGCAACCGCGGCGCCCGAGCATGGTCGAGTCGATGTGCGCGGCGAACGACACCTGTCGGAACCGTGGCGAACCATCCGGACGCAACACGACGTCGCGCAGGTACTGCTCGTCGAAGTCGCCGTGGGTCATGCTCATCGGCCGCCGGCCGTGAGCGTGCATCGCCTCGAGCGCGAGTGCGTGGTCCTGTGCGGACAGCAACGAGACCTCGCCGCCGATCAGCTGCGCGAACGCCGCTGGACCCCGCTGCTCGTGCAGGAACGCCATCTGCGCAGTGACCTCGCGCAGCGTGTGCTCGCCGTCGACACGCACGCGGTTGGCGTCGGCCGAGTGGTAGCACGGCTTGCACGCGAAGTCGCACGCCGGGAACACGCCGTGCGTGCCCTCGCAGCCGGTGGCGCGTCGGCCGATCAGCTGCGCGTCGTTCCTGGCGGCTTCGGGCAGCTCGGCCCAACGACGCGCGACGGCCGCGGCCGCGGCCGCATCGACGGGTCGTGTGCGCCGCTCCCAGCGGCGAACCCGCTCGATCCACGCGCTGAGCTGCCCCCGTCGCCGCATCGTCACGCGCTCGGAACCCGGCGACACCGGACGATCATTCCCCACCGTCGCCGGGCAGCGACCTCGCCGCCCAGACCACGCGCTGCACGACGGTGACCGCGACCAGTGCGGCCATCACCCAGAACAGTGCACGCGCCTGTGCCGGCAGGGCCAGCACGAGCGAGAACAGCACGATCGTCTCTGCGCCCTCCACCAGCCCCGTGGGCATGTGGACCGTGGTCGGCTCGCCGCGCGCTGACGCGCCACGCGAGCGCTTCTCGGCGATGGCCGACAGCAACGTCCACGACATCGTGTTCAGGTAGAACGTGCCGAGCAGCACGGCACACGCAGCCCACACCCGTGCATCGTGCTGTGAGATCGCGATGCCGAGCGGGATCGCCGTGTAGCCGACGGTGTCGCCCATCAGGTCGAGGTATCCGCCGAGATCGCCCTGGCGTCCGCGCCGCCGTGCCACGGCACCGTCGACCCCGTCGAGCAGCCGTCCGAACAGCCAGGCGGTCAGCGACCACCACCGCCAGCCGCTTGCAGCCAGCGACGCAGCGGCCAGGCACGACGCGAGCGATGCAGCGGTCAGCCGGCCGGCGCTCACCGCGACCGGCAGACGAGCCGCGACCGGTTCGACCACTCGGTCCTTCACCCCGCGGAGCCGGCCGTCGATCACGGTGCCACCATGGCACGGGAACCCGACCGGTGCGGGTCAGGATTCCCCGACCGGTCGCGCAGCGGGAAGCGCGTCCGGCCGGACCGGGTTCCCGGCTCGACGAAGGAGGTCCGGGTGAAGCGCTACGACGTGGTGGTGATCGGCGGTGGAGCCGGTGGCCTCGTCGCGGCCAAGGAAGCGCGGCGCCGTGGTGCGAGTGTGGTGATCGTGCAGGACGGCCCGATCGGCGGCGACTGCACCTTCACCGGCTGCGTGCCGTCGAAGACGCTGCTCGCCGCAGCCGCTGGCGGACGATCATTCGACGACGCGATCACACGCGTGCGCGCCGCGGTGGACCACATCGCTGCCACCGAGGACGCGGCAGCGCTCGCTCGCGACGGCATCGACGCGATCGCCGGGTTCGCGCGCTTCACATCGCCGCGGGAGGTCGTGGTCGACGGCACGCGGATCGGCTCGACGCGGTTCATCGTCGCCACCGGCGCGCGGCCGCTGATGCCACCGATCCCGGGCCTGCGCGACGCGGATCCGCTCACCAACGAGACGCTGTTCCAGCTGCAGCAGCTGCCCAGGTCGCTTACGATCCTGGGCGGCGGGCCGATCGGCTGTGAGATGGCACAGGCGTTCGCTCGGCTCGGCTCGGCCGTCACCGTCGTCGAAGCGGCCGGCCGGCTGCTCCCTCGCGACGAACCCGAGGCCGGCGCCGTGATCGGTCGCGCGCTCGCGGCCGACGGTGTGATCGTCCGAACCGGAACCACCGCCACCCGGGTCGAACGACAGGCGGACGGCGGCTCCGTCGTGCACACGGCCGACGGCACACCGGTCGAGTCGTCCCACCTGCTCGTCGCCGTCGGGCGCGCGCCCGCCGGGCGGGGCTTCGGACTCGAGGAGATCGGCGTCGCCCTCGACGATCGCGGCGCCGTCACCGTCGACGACGACATGTCGACGGACGTCGACGGCATCTGGGCGGTCGGCGACGTGACCGGTCGGCTGCAGTTCACCCACGTCGCGGGCCGGATGGGATGGATCGCTGCGTCGAACGCGCTCTGGAAGCCCGCTCGCGTCCGTCCGTTCCGACTCGACACGCGTGCGATCCCCTGGGCGACGTTCACCAGCCCCGAGGTCGCGCACGTCGGCGTCACGGAGGCGACAGCGACCGAGCGGTACCCGGGCGCCCGAGTGGCGCACCTCCCGCTCTCACACGTCGACCGAGCGATCGCGACCGGAGCGACCGACGGGTTCGTCAGGCTGATCGCCGCCCCCAGGCGCCTGGCGAAGCACCTGGCCGGTGGGCGCCTGGTGGGTGCCACGATCGTCGCTCCCACGGCGGGCGAGCTGATCCACGAGGCGGCGCTCGCGATCCAGACGGGCATGTTCGTCGGTCGACTCGCACAGACCACCCACGCCTACCCCACCTGGTCGACGGCCGTCCAGCAGGCGGCACTGCAGTTCTTCGGTACCTCCACCGGTCTCACCGCGCGCCCCGCGGGGAGTTCGTCGTGAGTGTGCGCGTCGGCGACCTGGTGCCCGACGTCGAGCTGATCGATCACGACGGCCGGCCGTGGGTGTTGAGCGCCCACCGCGGTCGTCCGGTGGTGCTGGTGTTGCACCGCCATCTCGCTTGACTGCCCTGCCAGGAACACGTGCTCGCCGTGCGCGAGCACCTCGACCGGTTCGGTGACGCCGTGATCGTCGTCGTGTCGTTCGCCGACCCGGCTCGTCTGGCACCGCACCGCGACCATCTCGGGGTGCCGTTCAGCTTCGTCGCCGACACGACCCGACGGATGTACGAACTCGTCGGTGCCGAGCGCGGCTCCCGCCGCCGTGTCTGGTCGATCGGCACGCTGCGGATGTACGCACGCCTGCTCCGAGCAGGCCGGCGATTCCGACGACCGACCGAGGACGTGTACCAGCTCGGTGCCGACGCCGTCGTCGGCCGTGACGGCCGGCTGCGCTACCTGTCGCTCCCGTCGTCGCCCGACGCGCGGCCGCCGGTGGCCGACCTGATCGCCGCGCTCGACTGAGCGACGGGGTCACTCCTCGGGTGCCTCCGGTTCCTCGCCACGGGCGAGACGGGCGCCGAAGTCACGCAGCCGATCGAGGGAGGCGGGCGGCACCGGATCCTGGCGCGCGGCCAGCGCGTCCTTGATCCGCTCGTAGGTCTCGGCCTCGAGGCCGCACCGGCGGCAGTCGTCGAGGTGCGCTACGAGACTCGCCGACCGACGTTCGTCGAGCTCGCCGTCGAGGTGATGCTGCAGCCAGCGCCCGACCTCGTCGCACGACATCGGCCGACGACGCCCCGGCAGCAAGCGATCCTTCCACGACATCTTCATGAGTGGCTCCTCGGGGCCAACCCGGCCCGATCGAGACGATCGCGGATCCGTCCGCGAGCTCGGTGCAACCGGCTCATCACCGTGCCGGTCGGCACGCCGAGCGCCTCCGACGCCTCCGCGTACGACAGGCCCGACACGTCGACCAGCTCGATCACCCGGCGGAACGGCTCGTCGAGCTCGGCGAGTGCCGCTTCGATCGCGGCATCGAAGCCGGCCTCGACGGAGGCGTCGGTGACCTCGATGGCCGGTACGTCGTGCAGCTCGCGTGAGGTGCCGTCGGGGTCGCGCAGCAGTTCCGGGCGACGACGGCGGTTGCGATTGATGTGGGTGTTGCGCAGGATCGTCAGCAGCCACGCCCGCGGGTGCTTGCCGTCGAAGCGGTCGATCGCCCGGTACGCACGGATGAGCGTGTCCTGCACGAGGTCCTCCGCGTCGGCGTCGTTGCGGGTGAGCGAGCGCGCCACCCGCAGCAACACCTCGATCTCCGGCAGCACGTGCTGTTCGAACAGCACCTGGCTCTGCTCCGACGACACCACGGCGTCGGGAACCCGATCGGGTGCCGCGTCCATTCCGCTGGAATCAGGCAGGTTCACCCCGGGTTCCCACCGACGTGATGCACCTCGACCACCTGCGCTACCGGCGCTACCTCGACGCCTTCATCGATGGCGAGCTCGACGGCGAGCTGCGCCAGCGAGTGAGCGATCACGTCGTCGAGTGCGGCATGTGCGGGCGGGATGCGGTGGTGACCGTGCACGTGAAGCACAGCCTCGCACGACGGAGCCGGGCGCCGAGGTTGCGACGGAACGATCGGTGCTGACACGCGGAGCGGGGCGCCCCACCGCTGGGTGGGACGCCCCGACGTACCCGTTCGTCAGCGGTTGTTGAGCACGGGTGTCCGCACGTCGGCCATCGACGCGGGCAGCGACACCGCGGCGGGCTCCATGCCGATCTTGTCGTCGACCGAGATCGGGCCGGGTCCCAGGAAGATCAGTGCGACCAGGCCGGCCAGCATCGACAGATCGAGCTCGGCTCCCGGCATCGGATCGCTCGAGATGATCCCGAGGTCGGCCTTCACGTAGACGATCGCCCCGAGCATCACCAGACCGAGCAGCATCGCCGCCATCCGTGTGGCGACGCCGAACACCAGCATCGTGCCCGCAGCGATCTCGATGATCGCCGTGAGCGGCGCGGTCAGCCCCGGCGCAGGCACGCCCCACATCGTGAACATCTGCTGCACCATGTCGATCCCCGAGTCGAACTTGTCGATCCCGTGCCACACGAAGAGCCCGCCCAGCACCACCCGCAACACGAGCGGCACCACGGGATGGAAGCGGTCGAGCGTCGAACACACCTTGTGCATGAGAACCCCCTGAGGTCGGTGGCTCACCACCACGGCGAGCCGGACCGGGAACACGGGTCGTCCGTCGGGAGATTTCGGAATCTTCCGCCTGCGGAGCGGGTTGCGGGCCACGCGGATCACGGATGCGACGGTCGTCCCGGTCGGGGCCGCGCCACACTGTCGGGCGATGGTCTTGCATCCGACTCGGCATCTTCGTCGTGCGAAGGATCTGGTCGACGCGAGGTACGCCGAGCCGCTGACGGTGCGTGACATGGCCCGTGTCGCCGGGCTGTCGCAGGCGCACTTCAGCCGCGAGTTCCAACGAGCGTTCGGCGAGCCGCCCTACCGCTACCTGCTCGCTCGCCGGCTCGAACGTGCAGCTGCGTTGCTCCGCACCACCGACTGGCCGATCAGCAGGGTCTGCACCTCGGTCGGGTGGCAGTCGCTCGGCTCGTTCACCACGTCGTTCACCGCCACGTTCGGGGTCAGCCCGGCGCGCTACCGCGCGGCGATGCCGCCAGCGCAGCGGTGGCTGCGGGTGCCGATGTGTGTGCTGCGCGAGCACGGTCGACCGAACTACGTGCCACCCGGCCGTGTGGTCGACCAACACAGCAGGATTCGAGAAGACGACGGCATCGGTCATCCGTAACGTCGTGGCCATGTCCGTTCGCATCGCCAACACGCAGTTCTGGGTCCACGATCACGACGAGGCGCTCGCCTTCTACGTCGGCAAGCTCGGGTGGGAGGTGCGTTCCGACGTGAGCATGCCGGAGTGGAACTTCCGCTGGCTCACCGTCGGGCCCGCGCACCAGCCCGACATCGCACTGGTGCTGATGAAGATCCCCGGCCCGCCGATGCTCGACGACCAGACCTCCGCACAGTTGGCCGAGCTCGTCGCCAAGGGTGTGGCGGGCACGCTGTTCCTCGAGACCGACGACTGCCAGGCGGCCTTCGACGACTTCCGAGCACGCGGTGTCGAGTTCAACGACCCGCCGACGACCCAGCCCTACGGGATCGACACCTCGTTCCGCGACCCGTCCGGCAACAACATCCGTCTCACGCAAGTGCTCGAGTTCGACCCCACCCGCGGCGTCTGACCCGCCCTCGATCCCTCGCGGCGACGGCAGGTGCTCGGCCCGTCAGGGCAGATGGGCCTCGGCGGTCTCGTCGACGAATCGGATGATGTCGTCGGCATCGCGCACACGCGGCAGCATCACCAGTCGCGTCACGCCGAGTTGTCGGTACTGGTCGACCGTGGCCGCGTCGACCGGGCCGGGTGGCGGGGTGACCGTGAGCTCCAGCTCGCCGAGCGATGCGGGGCGATCGGTCTCGGCTCGAGCCCGCCGAAGGCCCTCGACACACCTCGCGACGGCGTCGGGTGCCATCGCGAACCCGTACCACCCGTTGGCCCGGCGAACGGCTCGTCTCAGCGCCGGGGCGCTCTGCCCTCCCACGATCAACCGGGGGTGTGGCCGCTGCACCGGGCGCGGGTGGGCGTCGACCCCGCTGAATCGGACGGTGTCGCCGGCGAACGTGGGCGACTCGCTGTCCCACAGCTCGAGCATCGCTTCGAGGTACTCGTCGCAGCGCGCACCCCGATCGTCGAACGGGATGCCCAAGGCGGCGAACTCCTGGTGCAGGTAGCCCGCCGCGTAGCCGAACCACAGGCGGCCCTTCGAGACCACGTCGAGGCTCGCGAGTTCCTTTGCGAGCACCAACGGGTTGCGCTGCGGAAGGATGATGATCCCCGTGGCGAGCGCGATCGTCGACGTGTGCGCGGCCACATACGCGAGCGACACCGCGGGGTCGAGCATCGGCAGATGTGGTGGCGCCGGCGACGGCGGTTGCTGCGGATCGGGCAGCACCACGTGCTCGCCGGTCCACACCGAGTCGAACCCGGCCGACTCGGCCGCCTGCGCGACCCGCACCGCCGAGTCGGGATCCGCGAGTGCGCCGTTGTTGATGCCGAACAGGCCGAACTCCATCGCGCCCATGATGCCGGGTCTCCCGAGAGCGGTGCGCAGCGGACCGACCGAGCCACCCGGCTCTGGCCCGAAGGGTCGTGGCGACGGCCTCAGCCGGCGGTGGTGCCCGGATCCACGCCTTCGTCGGTGAGCACTCGCTCGGCCGCCGTGACGGCGAGTGCCGCCACGTAGCCCCCGTGCACGCCCTGCAACGAACTCCACTCGTCACCTGCCGTCGCCCGGAAGCGGTGGGTGTCGAACTGCTCGAGCGCGACGACGTCGGACCAGCTCACGAGGCGACCTCGAAGCTGCGCGGCTGCGCGAGCGAGACGAGCGCGGCGATCACACCGCAGACGGCGACGAGCACCCAGCCGGCGCGATAGCCGTCGATCCCGTCGGCGGTCGCCTGCACCGTCACCACGAGCGCGACGCCCACGGCAGCACCCACCTGACGGAACGTGTTGTTGATCGCACCGCCGAGTGCGAAGTGCCGCTGCTCGAGACGCTGGACGCTCGCCGCGGACAGCGCGGGGAAGGTGGCGCCGATCGTGATGCCGAGCAGGAACATGAGGGGCAGCCATCTGCTCCACGGCGCCGGCTCGACATGGAGGAGCCGCGACTGGACCAGGACCACCAGTGCGTACGCGAGCGGCGCCGCGACGAGCAGCGATCGGAAGCCGGAGCGGCGCATCACCCTCCCCGTCACCACCGACGTCGCC